>JAEEGK010033306.1_pt1 | contig 10029 bp, 9 predicted proteins | sample 8958771 | NCBI WGS metagenome assembly JAEEGK01 (sample SAMN16246547, study PRJNA631951) | gut metagenome | biome: gut microbiome; feature: rumen; material: SC-attached | host: Bos | place: Iran: Karaj | collected 2018-10 | reverse complement strand
GTTGATACCAGAAACATATTTGAGGAGCGAGTAGCTGGCTGTATTCAAGTTTACACCAACGTTGTTTACAACCGAACCTACAACTTCATCAAGCTGTTCAGCAAGTTTTTTCTGATTTACATCGTGCTGATAAAGACCTACACCAATTGCCTTAGGGTCGATTTTTACGAGCTCGGAAAGAGGGTCCTGGAGGCGGCGGCCCATAGAAATGGCACCACGGATTGTAAGGTCCAGATCAGGGAATTCTTCGCGGGCAATATCACTTGCCGAATAAACCGAAGCACCAGACTCATCAACTACTGTATAAACTACATCATTATAGTTATCGCTGATAACCTTGCTAACGATAGCCTGAACTTCCTGCGAGCCGGTACCGTTACCAACAGCAACAACCTGAATATCATACTTATCGATGGCGTCATTGATCATTTTGTAAGAACCGTCCGGGTCTGTAACCTGGAAGAACTTAAAGTAACCGAGGTACTTACCGGTTTCATCAAGAGCAGCACACTTTGTACCGGTACGGATACCAGGGTCAACACCAAGAACACGGCTTCCCTTAATTGGCTGTGTCATCAAAAGGTTTTTGAGGTTTTCGCTGAAAATACCGATTCCGTGAACATCAGCTTCGTCTGCTTCGTCACTGCGGATTTCGCGAACAACGGCAGGGCTGAGCAAACGTACAACGCCATCTTCAATTGCTTCTTTATGATATTTATTGCTGATAGTTGCTTTTCTCTGAAGAGCTGCAACTGCTGAATCAACATCAACATCAATTGTAACTTCAAGAGCACCTTCGCGTTCACCACGATTGATAGCAAGAATGCGGTGTGGTTTTACTTCGTTCAAAGGCTCTGTGTAATCCCAGTACATCTTATAAGTAGAAGTATTCTCGGCAACAGTAGCATCCTGTCCTTCTGGAACAATACCCTTAGTTTTGATTGTACCGGTTCTCATATAAAGGTCGTGAATTGCCTCACGGTTTGCGGTTTCCTGACTAACACGCTCTGCGATGATGTCTTTTGCACCAGCGAGTGCATCTGCGGCAGACTCAACATTCAAAGCAGAATCCTCATTATCAGTTTTAATGAACTTTTCAGCTTCTTTTTCAACTGCAGCATCGTCGTTATCTGCAAGCATAAAGTCTGCAAGTGGTTCAAGACCTTTTTCTGCAGCAACCATACCGCGGGTCTTCTTCTTTTTCTTGAACGGAGCCCAAAGGTCTTCCAATGCTGTCATAGTTGTGGCAGACATAATTGCGTTATAAAGAGTTTCTGTGAGTTTTCCCTGAGCAAAAACGCCTTTTACAATTTCAAGACGGCGGTCTTCAAGGTTGTGATATGATTTATAGAGGTGGTCACAGTCGCGAACCTGAACCTCATCAAGATTGTCATGTTTTTCCTTGCGGTAGCGGCTGATGAACGGGATTGTACATCCTTCTTCAACCAGGCTGATAACTGCACTCACCTGCTGCACGCGGATATTAAGCTCTGCAGCGATTTTTTTCATAATTTCCACTTCGTTAACCGAAAGTGCGTCGATAGTTTCTTGTGTAAATTCCATAGTGGGAGTAATTGTAGTGAAAAGAAGATAGTCGGGCAAGACAAAAAAAAGCCCCGAAGCATATTCGGGTTTTTCAGTCATTATTCTGTTTCTTCTTCGTCTTCAGATTCTTCTGGAGGAACATCATCCGGAGTTTCTGCATAAGTCATATCAAGAAGCTGATTGCAGTTATTTGAAAGAATCCTATAAAGCGCCGGAATCAGCTGTTCACGGATTCTATCATCAAGTCCGGCAGTACCATTTGAGTTTATAAAAGAGAATACATAGAGCATTCCACCATTCACAGAACGCTCCATAGCAAGAATTGCACCAGAACGGAAAAGGAACCCCTTAAGATTAAAATGAATATCCTGAATCTTCTCGTAAAGCTTAAGTTCTAATTTATCATCTGGTACAAGAATAGTAAAATGAGAAAGACTTATATCCTGAAGACTTCCTGTTACCGGATCATTATAATTCTGTCCCTTGTAATAAGTATAAGTACAGGCAGAAGAACACAAGGCACGAATTGTCTTTCTACGTCCCTGAGCCTGGTTTGCAAACAAAATTCTTCTAATCAAGTCAAAATTATTATTTTTCTGATATTCAAGCTGAATACAACCACAGCGACAGCCATATTCGTAAAGATATTTACGCTCCAGCTGATTTTTTTCAAGTTTTGACTGACGTTTTGTATACAGGATTCCTACTGAATTTGCATTATCATATTCCTGTATATAATCATAGATATAGTCTTCCCAGTCCAAACCAGGAAGTTCATAATCAATATTAAAGAAAATAATCAGATCTTTAAAAAGAGATGTTATTACCTTAACCTTTTTCTGAATATTTACGCGTTTATCAAAAGGAACATAATAACATTCATATCCCAGCGCAAAATATTCTTCCAGGTAGGCTTCCGGCATTAAAGATGTATCCGGTAAAATAAAAAAGGTTTTTCTTCCTGTTACAATTTCATTGACAGATATTCCCAAACCAAGCCTCTTTATTAGGGTTTAATTATATCGTAAAAATACGAAAACACAATATAAAACCCTAATAAATTGTTATAAAATTAAATAAAATGTGTTATTGAGTGATGCTCTATAGTCTTAGTCTTTACAGCTACAATATAACTGCCAACCATTGCAGTAAGTGTATCAAAAACAGCTGCAAACGAGCAGATAATCATTGAAGCCGGCTTTAAAAGCAGGAAGCTTGTTTCAAAACCACGTGCATATTTTGAACACAAAATAGTAAGCAGTACAAAAGCTCCACCAGCAGGAATTCCACCAAGCAGGAAGGAAAGTCCGAATGAAAGACCAAAAATCCAGAGAATATCAGTTACAGGAATACTCAAACTTGAATACGAACGCCATATCAAAATGAAAGATATTGTTGTAACAAGAGCAGAACCACCACGTGCAAAAATAGAGAACATAGGGTAAGTAAAACCTCGGCAACGACGGCGAATTCCAAGACTGTCACTGAGATGGCGGTTTGCAAGAGGAATTACAAGATTTGAATCGCCACTAAAGAAAGAAAGGATAAGCGGTGCAATACTTGCATACAAAACCTTATAAGGATGTGGATCATGACATACAAAATGCAGAATAAGAGGATAGATTATTCCAGCCACAATCACAAAATCAACCAGGAACATAATTACCATTGGAGTAAAGATTCCAGGCTCAATTACCTTACGGAAATCCATAGTCCAGTAGCAGACAATTGCAATAGAAAGAATTGAAAGGATTTCAGTAAAGAAGTTTGCGATAGTATAGAAAAGATCTGAAAGAGCATCTGAAAGTGCATAAACCGGCTTAAAAGCAACTTCTTCTGATGCACTTTCCCAGCCAATTATGAAAGCAAAAACAAGAGAAACCAGAAGGAATGAACCTTCACGAAGTGCTTCAAATCCCGAATAAGGGAAAAGAGAAAGAATCAAACCTTTTACATCAATCGAAAAAGCTTCAGTTGCTACATCAACCGTAATTGGAATACGTGGAAGCTTTACCATCAGAATTGAAGCAAGGCCTACAAGAGTTAGAATAAGTGATGATGCTACGATTATAAGTACAGTTAATCCTGTTGTTTTAAGAAGCAGTTTTGAAGTTCTGAGCTTGGAAACAGCAACAATAGCACTTGTAAAAAGCAGTGGGACAACAACATATCTTCCCACTCTTATAAATAATTCTGTCAGAAATGCAATTGCATTTGCAAAAGCCGCATTTTCTGTAGGAAGAATAAAAGCAGCAAGAATACCTAACGCAACACCAATCAAATACTTAATCCAAACTTTCATAGTTAGTCATTATAACATAGTATGGATTGCAATGCCATAGTGTGTTATAATCAAATTATGTCTAACACGCTGTTAATTGGAAAGGATTTGCCAGACGGGCTTGCTTTTGCAGAAGCACTGGCAGATTCAGGACGCTCAGTATTTGGAACTGCAAAATCTGAAGCCGATGCTGCAAAATTTGAATCAGAAAAGATTTATGCTACAACCTGGAATAAGTCTTCGGCTGTTTCAGCTCACTCTGTGATTATCAGGGCAGAAACAAAACTCGAAAACCTGGATGAAGCAATCTTTTATTTTGATGCTTCAACCTTCTGTTCACAATTTGAACTTGACCGCACAGAAGATATTTCCAATGGTATTGATTCCATGATTAGCGGTTTTCTATATTCATCTAATGAACTTTTAAAGAGAATTGACCAGCGAAAAGAAAAGATTTCTGTTTTATTCCTTGTAAAAGAATATCCTTCTAAATATGAATTGATTTCTTCAAAAGCAGCAGGACTCGTACCGGCAAGTACAATTGTAAGTACCGCACAGGCAGCTTTCTGTGCCCTTGCCGAAAGTTTTTCTACAAACGTTGCAGACAGAGATTATCTTTCTGTTATTCTTGCTAAGTGCAGCTATTCAAATGAACTATATAAAAATGAAGATGCCATTGCAGACTGGACAGTTTCCTCACTGAACACTGTAAGGACAATGAAAAATCCACAGACTGTAAAACAAGCCGGAACCTGGAATAAGGTTGGAGGAAAACTTCAGACCGGTTTTGCACTCTTCAGGTAGGACTTATGAATATTTATATAGAATATACAATCAGATTAGCATTAAGTTTTGTATGCAGCTTTATACTTGGCCTTGAACGAAAGAGCCATCAGCATATTGTTGGAATCAGAACCCTGGTTTCTATGGGACTTTCATGCTGTCTGCTTTCTATTCTTTCTGTTTATATGGCAGAAACTCCAGCAGTAAATGGAGATCCTACAAGAATTGCGGCCGGTGTAATTACCGGAATCGGATTCCTTGGCGGAGGTGCCATTCTTAAACTTGGTCTGAACATCAGAGGTCTTACAACTGCAGCTATCATTTTTATGACTTCTGCATTGGGTATGTCTTTTGGTGCAGGCCTTTATATTCCAACTGTAATTACCTTCTTTATCATTCTGATTATTCTTTTGACAATGGATAAGGTTGAAAAGAAGATTTTCCCGGCCGCTAAAACAAAGTCGGTTATTATTCAGGTTTCGACTGCCGGTTCTGATTTTGATTTTCAGGAAAAATTTGCTGATATCATGAAGAGCTATGGCTTTATTGTTCATGATGTGAATCCACAGTTTCATCCGAAAGACAACATTATGCAGCTTTCATATACTGTAAAAACACCTGATAAACTTGATGCTGTAAAGATTGCCAAGGAATTTAGCGAAAAGAACGAGAATCTGATTAGTTTTACGATTATTGATAAATAATGCCTACTGGCGTGTAACAACAACAGAGTTATCTGCGTTACTGAAAGGAGCCGGGATATATTTGTCGGCTTTCCAGTCATTTTCCCAGCGGCAGCCGTCTAATAAGTAGCGGAACTGATATTCACGGTCAGCAGCCAGTTCAAGAGTCACAGAAAAGCTTCCGTCATTTCCAAGGATAAGAGGGGTATCAGTACTGCTCCAGCTGTTGAAGTCACCGGCAAGGTTTATTGTTTTTGCTCCCTGAGCAGCTTCCTTTGAAACAGTAAATGTAACTTTACAGGTCTTCTTATCTTTTGAAAAAGACTTTTTCAATGACATAATTAATTGACTCCTTCCCCTTTTTTTCGTCCCTATAGCGTAAAAATATTGCATTTTTATATTTTATGCAATATAGTTAATATGTAAATTTTATAATCGTCGTTTCCGCCGATTTATCCAAATTGCAGGGCGGAATTCTTCTCGTATGAGAGGAAAAATTCTTGCTAAATAGGAGACGTATATGTCTATCTTATCTAACAATCATTATTTATTTACATCTGAATCTGTAGGTGAAGGTCACCCAGATAAGCTTTGTGATCAGGTTTCTGATGCCGTTCTCGATTACTGTCTTTCTTTAGACCCGAATGCACACGTTGCATGCGAAACATTCTCAACAACAGACTTTTTGCTTGTTGGTGGAGAAATTGGTTTCCAGAAGCAGGATATCGATATTAAGGAATTCAACCGCAATATCGAAAAACTTGCACGCGGTGTTGCACTCGACATCGGTTATAACGATGCAGATGTTGGTCTTGATGGTGCAAACTGTATTTTCATGAACCGTCTTCATGCTCAGTCCGCTGATATTAATCAGGGCGTTGTAGGTACAGGTCTTGCTGAATATGAAGGTCAGCAGGGTGCGGGAGACCAGGGTATGATGTTCGGTTATGCTTGTAACGAAACACCAGCTTTAATGCCTGCCCCAGTTTACTATTCTCATCAGATTCTTCTTCGTGCTCATGAATTGCGTCACAACGGAACTATTAAATGGCTCCGTCCTGATGCAAAATCTCAGGTAACAATTGAATATGATGAAAACAATAAACCTTGCCGTATCGACACTGTAGTTGTTTCTCACCAGCACAATCCTGATGTAGATTACGATACAATCAAAAAGACACTCATCGAAGAAATCATTAAGCCTGTTCTTGAACCAACAGGACTTCTTAAAGGTGATACAAAATACTTTATCAACCCAACTGGTAAGTTTGTAATTGGCGGACCTGATGGAGACTCTGGTCTTACAGGACGCAAAATCATCGTAGATACATACGGTGGAATGGGACGCCACGGTGGTGGAGCTTTCTCTGGAAAGGATCCTTCTAAGGTAGACCGATCAGCAGCTTACATGGCACGCTACATTGCAAAGAACGTAGTTGCAGCAGGACTTGCAGACCGCGCCGAGGTAGAACTTGCTTATGCAATCGGAGTTCCATTCCCAGTTTCTATCATGGTTGAAACATTCGGTACTGAAAAAGTAAGCCGCAACAAGATTGAAGCCGCTGTAGAAAAAGTATTTGACTGTACACCAGCAGGAATTATTAAGACTCTGAACCTTAAGCAGCCAATTTACCGCAAGACAGCATCTTACGGACACTTTGGCCGCGAAGGCTTCCCTTGGGAAAATACAGACAAGGTTGACGAGCTTAAGGCTGCGGTTTCACAGTAATAGTCTGACCATACTCCAGAAGCATTCGGCCTTCTGGAGTAAATTTTTCTTCTTTTTTAGGCTGATTTTTAACGTTGTAAGCATGAATAGGGATATTCTTTTTAGCCCCTACATGGAAAGGTCCTAAATCATAAGTTTTATATTCTCCCTTTACAAGTGAATAAAAATTATCTATCTTTTTTCCTCCAGGAAAAGTATAACTTATAATGATGTTTTTACGAATTTTTTGTTTAAATATTATTGATTTTTCATTATTGTAGAAAATATGACATTGCTTTCAAAAGAGGAAATGACAGAAGCTTTCAAACGCTGGCAAAAAGCAAATCCTGCTCCTGTTTCTGAACTGGATTATGTAAATCCGTTTACACTGCTGGTGGCTGTAGTTCTTAGTGCACAGGCAACCGATAAAGGCGTAAACAAAGCGACCGCTGCTCTGTTTAAGGTAGCAGATACTCCGGAAAAAATGCTTGCACTTGGAGAAGAAGGTCTCATTTCCTATATCAAAACAATCGGACTCTATAAAAACAAAGCCAAACACGTTATGTGCCTTTCTAAGAAGCTGATTGATGATTTTGACAGTAAAGTGCCGGGAACCCGCGAAGAACTTATGACACTTCCGGGAGTTGGACGTAAAACTGCAAATGTAGTTTTGAATGTAATTTTTCATGAACCTACAATGCCGGTTGATACGCACCTGCTTAGGGTTGCCCCAAAAATCGGACTTGCCGAAGGAAATACACCGGAAACTGTAGAAAAAAGTCTGCTTGAAAGAATACCTCCAGAGTTTCTGCACGATGCTCATCACTGGATTTTACTGCACGGGCGCTACGTCTGTACTGCAAGAACACCTAATTGTGAAGAATGTCTGATAAAGGATTTGTGTAAGCATAACAGCTGAAGTCTTCATTAGTTTCGACAGGCTCAACCATCGTAACACTTGAAATCATCAGGAATCAGCGGTACATTTTAGAAATGAACGAAAAAATCAATTCTATTGGTGAAGCTGCAAGTAATGCTGCTAATGATATTTTCTTTGATAAAACTACATCGTTTTTCAGCTGGATAAAGACTTTTCTTACATGGGAAAATCTTTTTAGATTGATAGGAAGCCTTCTGATTCTTTTCATAATATGGCTGGCATTCCGTCTCATAGCCAAGGCTATCCGCCGTGTTCCGGAATCAAAACTCCCGGCTCAGAGAGCAGCGATAGTCGTTAAATTCCTTCGTTATATATGTTATGTAGTCATTGTTCTTTATGTACTCGGACTTTTCGGAATCAATCTTAAAGCCATCTGGGGAGCTGCAGGAATTGCCGGAGTTGCAATCGGTTTTGCTGCACAGACTTCAGTAAGCAATCTTATCAGCGGACTTTTCGTTTTGACAGAAGGATCCATCCACGTTGGAGATACAATCATTGTTGGTGATGTAACCGGTATTGTTGATGAAGTAAAACTTCTTTCTATCCGTGTTCATACCTTTGATAATCAGATGGTTCGTATTCCGAACTCTACAATTATCAACAGTAATCTTACAAATAACTCATATCACAATAAGCGCCGCTGGACAGTAAAGGTTGGCGTTGATTATTCAACTGATATGAACCTTGCAATTGAAACCTTAAAAAAGGCTCCTGCGCTCTGCCCTACAGTTTTGAAGGATCCGGAACCAACAGTCTGGTTTGACGGTTTTGATTCAAGCAGCATAAATCTTGTTGTTGCAGTCTGGTTTAAACCTGCTGATTTCCTTCAGACAAGAAATGACATCCACATTGCAATCAAAAAAGTACTGGATGAAGCAGGAATTTCTATTCCATTCAACCAGCTTGATGTAAAGATTAAAAATGCGTAATTACTACGCACAATACGACTGGGAGACAATGCTGAATCAGCATGCTCCAGTCAAATATGATATTTCCGAATATTTTGAAATCCTCTGCCCAAAATCTGATTATCCTGATTTTTTAGACCGCTATATAAAATTACCGGTTATGCAGCGTCTGGCTGGAGTTGGTCTGCTTTGCGGAACCGACTGGACACCTCTTTACAGAAACCGATTTTTTTATTCGCGCCTCGACCATAGCAAAGGTGTTGCACTGATTGTCTGGCATTTTACACATGATAAGGCCCAGACTATAGCAGGACTTTTGCACGATATTTCAACACCAGTTTTTTCTCATGTATCTGATTTTCGTAAGGGAGATATGCTGACACAGACTGCGACTGAAGAACCAACCGCACGAATAATCCGGGGGGACGCAGAATTAGGCCGCCTGCTTGCAGAAGATGATCTGACTCCCGCTCAGGTTGAAGATTATCATATTTACCCGATAGCCGATAACGAGATTCCGCAGCTCAGTGCAGACCGCCTTGAATATATGTTTCCTTCCGGAATGGCTCTGGATGGAAGCTGGACAACGGATGAAATCCGCCGCTATTATAACGATCTGATAATTCTGAAAAATGAATATGGACAGGATGAACTCGGCTTTCAGCATGTTGAAATTGCAGAACTTTATTGCGAACACTTTTGTATGATAGGTCATATTCTTCAGTTGAATGAAAACAAACTTGCACTTCATCTTCTTGGACAGATTATGAACCTTGCAGAAAAAGAAGGTGTTCTTAGTGAAGAAGATTTTATGACACTGAGTGAAAAGGAAGTAATGGAGAGGCTGGACGCGGTAGTTGAGAGTCCGCGCAGAGGATGTACCAAAACCACTTTATTACCTCGCCTATATAAAACATTCCGCAGCATGACTTCTATTGAGCATACAGAAACACCTTTGGATGAAAAAGAATATTTCTGTATCAACCTGAAGGTAAAGCAGAGATATATAAACCCTCTCGTTAATGGGCATCGTCTCTCTGAGGTCTCAGAAAAAGCCCGTCGCATTATCGAAGACTTCAAAACCTACAGCGACACTCCGTATGGTTGCGTGAAGCTCGTTTAATCACTAAAATAGAGCACATGATTGAATTAACCAGTAAACAGAGAAAATATCTCGAAAA
>JAEEGK010033305.1_pt1 | contig 10029 bp, 8 predicted proteins | sample 8958771 | NCBI WGS metagenome assembly JAEEGK01 (sample SAMN16246547, study PRJNA631951) | gut metagenome | biome: gut microbiome; feature: rumen; material: SC-attached | host: Bos | place: Iran: Karaj | collected 2018-10 | reverse complement strand
TCTTCCGTACGTTCTCGTTTTGGGATATCTTCTAAACGTATTTCCTTATTTCTTAACATTTCTAAATAATTTTTTCCCATAATTGCTCCTCCTCTACGTAAATTCTAGTATTACTCACCTATATTTGGAGTATCTTTTTTTGCTTTTATTTGATTTTTCAGTTCTTCTTTTTGAGCTTCTTGATCATTTACTATTTCTCTTTTATCAAGTATTTGCTTTACCAACTTTCTTTCAATAAATATTCGTTCTATTTTATCTAACATCTCATCTACACTTGTATTAGGAATCTTGAAATTAGGATTCTTATTACCACCAGCAACTATCATCTGTTTGTCTGGAGATACAAACACTCCTGAAGAATTTTCATCTATTCTATACTCTTCAACTAATTTGTTTCCAAAATTAATAACTCCCTCTGGTAACTCAATTCCTGGTTTGCTTGTTATTGCAAAAGTAATTCCATCAACATTCTTATCACTATCTAAATGTTGAGATACAGATGCATAATAGTTAATGCCAAGTTCGTAAGCAATTGATGTACCTGCTAATATTTGTTCAGGTGCTAATACTAGCTTTTCGCCATTTGGTAAACTTATTGTGTATTTTTTAATTTTTTCAATACCTGCATCTATTATTTGTTGTTGCTTTGTATGTGCCTCTGTTAAATTAAATTCAGCTAATTGTTCGTCTGTTAATTGCTTGTCCAATAATTCTCTTTCTGCTAGTTCAAATACTTGAGATCCTGTTAAATATCTAGTTAATGCAAATGCACTTCTTGAATCTAATGCACTTACTTTATTTGGCTTTGTATCTGCTAATTCTAAAATTTGTTCTGGTACATAAACATCTAATTTTGATAAAGCTTTTACAGCCGATTGAACTCCTCTTTCTGGATCTCCATCTATTATTACAGTTCCATCTTCTAATATTCTACTCCCCTTATGTCCACCAGTATCTATATTTAAATATCCTTCTTTTATTTGACCAGCTGGTACTCTTATTACCTTAAGAGGCTCGCCAATTCGGATTATATCATGATATTCTGCCCATCTTTGCAAAGCTTCTATTGATGCTTTATTATCTAAATCATCACCAAAATGTGTAACAACTGATCCTGTTTCGAGTATTCCACTAATAATGTTATATATTATGGAATCTTCATTATACAAGTTAAATCTATCTTTTTTCAATTCATCCATATTATCTAAAAAATAGTCAATATCCATATTAGGAAATTTTTCATAATCTAATTTCATTAATTCAAAATTTAGACCTATAACATTCCCATTAATTCTTAAATATTTTTCTACAATATCTTTATCATCCCAGAATTTTTTTGGTAATGTAAAATCTGCCATGTCCGCTACTACATAAGAATCTATACTGTCTAATATTTTTTCAAGGAAATCTCTGTTTTCCAATAAACTTTTGTCTATTTTGTTGTTTGTTTTTTGAAATAAATTACAATACATAAGTGCCAATTCTTCATCTTTTGCTAATTCTTCAGTTGGGATTAGACATTCTAAAAGGTAATCGTAAAGACAATCTTGCCAGTTAGCTTCCATTAGGTGCATTACTTTTTTATTAAATTCTTTATTTTCAAAAAGTTCTGTAGAAGCTACTAACGCAGCTATATCATAAGTTTGGTGAGCTAAGTGAGAATTATCTAAATTCATAAAAAATTGTAGTACAAAATCTTCATCATTTAATAAAGTTTCAGATTCCTTAAGTTTATTAAATACAAAACGTAAGATGTTAGGATTCTTTCTAGAAGCTTTATATAAAGTATCTCCAGCCAGAAGTATATTTTTCATTGTATTTTCAGGTATAAGTTCAAAGAAATATTCCGTACTATAAGGTGCAATTAAATTTAATATTTCTAAAGTAAAATCTTTATCACTAAATAAATTGCAAATTGGAAGGTCGGACATAGGTATATTATATTTTTTTGAATATAACTCCCATATAGTTTCATTATCAGTTCCATATAATTCTTCTGATTCAAAATCATAATCTTTTAACCAACGAGTATCATCTTTTAAGATATATGGTTCTTCATCTTTTGCAAAATACGTTAAAATTTCTTTGTTATGAGCTTTTGCTTCCTTTTTTTCATCTATGAAATTAGGATCTTGATAAGCATTACTATAGGCACAATTTTGTATAAAATAAGTGTCCCAGTCATAATGATTATTACAATTTTTAAAGAAATTTAATAAAAATTCTTTGTCTAATCCAATAACACCATCAAGCATAGCAGTTACTACATCACTTTCTGTTAAATAACTCATATTGCTATATTCATTTGTAGATTCTAGTTCTTTTTCTAATTCTTCTAATGTTTTCATATCGTTTACCTCCTTATTTTTGTTTACATAATAATTATAGTATGGTCTTACTTATAAGTAAAATCAAAAAAAATAATGCATACTATAAGTTTAACTTATAGTATGCATCTTTCTTTTATTCATTTGACTAATTATCTATTATTCATATATTCTAATAACTTTTTAGTTGCAAACGTCGCAAAATCTTTATTAAAAGTTATTGCTCCTATAGCTCCATCTACTCTTGCTTCCTTTAAATCAATCGCTATAACTTTTCCTTCTTTTAGTTCTTTCTTCACCTCATCTTTTATTATAAATCCTATCCCCATATCACGCATTATAAATTCTTTTTTCATTTGTTCTTGAGCTATTTCATAATGAAAATTTGTTATTTTATTTCCAAATTTTTCATCAAACATACCTCTAATTGCTGAAGTTCTCTTTGGAAGTATTAAAGAATAATTATTTAAATCTTCAAGTTTATTTACATTTACATTGTTAGACTCACAATAATCTTTACTCATTGCAAATATATATTCCTTTTTAGTACATTCTGTTATCATTAAATTATTATATTTTTTTTCATATGGTAAATATGTCAATACCATATCAATTTCTCCAGTATGTAATAGTTCTACAGCTACATTTGGTGAACCAGTAGCAATCTCTATTTGTATATTAGGATAGTCTTTACTAAAGTTTTCAATAGCATCATATAAAAGTAATTTAGCCAAGTTACTTCCTGTTCTAATCCGTATTATTCCTTCTTCTAAATTTTCATATTTATTAAATTTATATTCTATATTGTCTAAAATTTCTATGCTTTGAGCAGTAAAATTATATAGCATTTTCCCTGTTTCTGTAAGTTCAATTCCACTTTTAGTCCTTGCTAATAAAGTAGTTCCTAATTGTTCTTCTAATTTTTGAATTGTTTGTGTTATTGCTGGCTGTGAAACAAAAAGTTTATCAGCTGCTAGAGATATTTTCTTGTTTTTTGCTACGTAATAAAATACTTTGTAATATTCTAAATTTATACTCATATTATTTCCCCCTATTAAAAATATTTTTTATTTTATTTATAAAACTTTGAAAAATACTAGGTTTATATGAAATCAATTCATAAGCAGACGTTTCTTTATTAATTTTCATATCAATATTATTATTTAATTTAGTACTATTAAATCTTAGATTATTAACTTGTTCCAGTTCATTTTTCTTAAGCACATCAATAATTCTTGCTTTTTCTTCATCTTCAGCCATATAATTTATATATAACCATGTATAAAGGGCTCTTGAATTTTTGCTAAGCGATTTGTCTAAGTTATCAGACGTTATTTGAGGCTTATATGATTTATTTCTATTTTCTTTTATTTTTTCTAATATGTCCATAGGAATTTTTGACAAATCACTTCTGTTTATATGACTTAATAACTCAAAAACTTCTGAATAAGAATTTTTAGTGTTCTCCGATATCATCTTTTTTATCGCCTCTTTCATGAGTTTTTAGCAAAGCACCACCTGCTTGTTGCACTTCACTAAATGTCATTCCATTTATAAATGGAAAAATTTCATGCATTATATCTTTAGACCTTCCAGTCCATTTAGAAGTAATTCCTTGCAAATATTTAATTCTATGTTCTTTTCTTATTGTCTTAGCACCAAACAAATCACTAATTTTATCTATCAATGTATCTGCTATATCCAACTTGTCAAGTCTATTATCATCATATAATATATTTCCCTCTTTGTCTAATTCTGCTTTTTCCCCATCTTTATCCATTATACTACCTTCTTTAAATGTAATATAAAGATCGGTAGATTTAAGGCCACCCAATACAAACATAGTCCCTTTATCTCCAATATCTTGTCTTACAAAAGGGTTTGCTCCATCTGGAGAATGTACTTCAAAAATATCATTTTCTTTTTTATCTCGAAGTTGCTTACAAAAAGCTAATACTTCAGGAGGAATTGCACCAGTTCCTTTATTAGGATTAGCAGTAATAGAAAAAGTTGCTTTTTGAATGTCGTTTTTTTCCAAATCTTCTTTTTTAGCTACAGACACATAATAATCGCATCCAAGAGCATATGATAACATTGCACCACAATTAATCATTTTATCTACCATGCAAATATACTTACATTCTTTTGAACCCTCTTTATTAGGTATTTGAAAAATATGGTCAAATATATATGGAATATCTTTTTTTATTTCCCTATCTCTTGCTTCAGTTTTTCTTTTTAGTTCATCTGTTTTTGAAAATTTTGAAATCAAAAGTTCTCCTACCTTAACTAACTCATCATCCGTCAAATATGTCTCTATTAAGTATGTTCCATCTTCTCTTCTCATCTCTGCAAATTTAAATAAAGCTTCATCCGTTAATTGTCTTGCTATATTCAGTCCATTTCTTGCATCAAAAATCTTTTCATCAGCAATAATGGCATCAGCATATTGAACAATTTTAGGTGGAACATATATCCCATATTGGCTTAGGACACCACAAGCAGACCTTTGAGCCATTGATGTATTTGCATTTATTTCCACAATTTTATTAGATAGATTAGGTATAATTCTATTTCCAGTTAAATCACCTGCATCTATTAAAACTCCACCATTTTTATATGCCGTTTCCTTTTCGCCCGCATTTATTCTTACTACTTCTATTTCATCTTCCATTTTCTCTATTTTTTTCATATGCTTCTTTAATGCATATATTGTAGCATTTATATCTAAATTGCTGCCTTTTTGGATAAATATTCTTTTATATCGTTTTAACTTAGTTACTATGTTTTTTAATCTAGTTTCATCATCTTTTGAAACACCAAGTAATCCACTATTATCAAAACTTTTACTTTTACTTCCTTTTATTTTAAGTTTCAATTCATGATAACTGTTAATTATTTGCGCACGGTCAATCTCTTTTACCTTTCCTTCTTTTATCGCTTCATCTAAACCTTTGCAAAAAACTTCTTCTTTAGGTAAAAACTTAGCTAGTGTATATTGTTTTTCTGCTATATCCACCATTAACTTTAGTTGTTCAAAAATCTCATATTTATGAGTTGCGAAATAAGCGTCTCGATTTTCATCAATTATTCTATCTCGTGATTTTTTTCTTACGTCAGCAGTAATATCTGCTATAAGGTACATAAAATCACGATCGCCATCTTCTAATTTTCTTATAACTTCAGGATTAAGTACTTTTTCTAATGTCTTTATATGAAATGCATATCTTTGAGTAAACTTTTCAGCGTCAAAATTGAATACCCACATATTTTTTTCAGTATCTCTAGAAAAACCCCAATTTTCAAAATTTATTCCTTTATCTTTTATTAGGCAACGTACAATATGTTTAATCAACTGAGTTTTTATTTCATATAAAATTTGTTCAATATCCCAAATAGGAACTAATTCTCTATATAAATCTTCTAAAATATCTTCATCTGACTTGTTTTGTTCTACTTTTAAATTTCCTTTCCAGTTACTATATTTTTGATTTGCATTTAACAATATTTCATCTCTTAATTTCTTTAATTCTTGCTTTAAATCAAAGTGGCTAATATTCTCTTTCTTTGATCTATTATAAATACCTTTAAGTCTATTTATAACTTTGCCTAATTTATTTTCTCCAGATTTAGGAGTAGATATTATTTCGCGTGCTTTTTCACATAACCATTTAGTATATTTATTAGCTTTAAACGTGATGTCTAATATAGTATAGAGTTTTTCGTCAAGTGATTGCAAGTTAATGTTTACTGGCTCTGAGATAGCTTTACGTTCTATAGCAGGATTAAATGATCCTGAATAGTCTTCTTTATATTCATCTTCAATACTAGCAATATTATTGGGTGCATTTAAAAATCTTTCTACTTCTTCTAAAATTTTTTTACTTTCTTCATCGTTGATTTCATCCAAAAGATTTATTGATTGTAAGGATTGGATTGAAAAATTTGCCTGAATTAAATCTGTAATTGATTTCATAATCAAATTTAATTTATTTCTATTTTTATCATTAAGATTTATGTATTCAAAAGCCATTGCAACTTCTCACCATCCTCTGTTCAAGATATCGGCAATTTTTTTTATTAATTTAATTTTAGTATATTATAGAAAAACAAGGTAAATAAAAAATATGATAGAATATATATATTGATTGGAGGAAACTATGAACGCAGATTACTTTGACTTGCCTATTATGGCACAAGATTTTTTAAGTTACATGAGTACTATTAAAGGAAAATCTAAAAATACAATTAGTGAATACCACTACGATTTACGTAGTTTTTTTAGGTTTTTAAAAATTCATTATAAAAAAGTACCTGCCAATTCTGAATTCGATACCATAAAAATTACAGATATAGATATAAATTTTGTAAAAGAAATAACTTTAAGTGACCTATATGCCTTCATGTCTTACCTAAGTATAGATAAATCCAATGAAGTGGCTTCTCGTGCAAGAAAAGTTGCTTGTATCAAATCATTCTTCAATTATCTTACTACTAAGGCTAAACTTATAGAAATAAATCCTGCTCAAGAGCTAGAATCACCTAAAATTGGAAAGCGTATTCCAAAGTATTTAAATATAGACGAAAGTAAAAAATTATTAAATTCTGTTGATGGTAAAAATAAAGAACGTGATTATGCTATTATTACTCTATTTTTAAACTGCGGGCTTCGACTTTCCGAATTAATTTCATTAAATATTTCACAAATATCTGATGATAAAATGACCGTTATAGGTAAAGGAAATAAAGAACGCACTGTATATCTCAATACAGCTTGTAAAAATGCCATAGATGAATATATGCATGTTCGCCCAAGAGAAAATGTAAAAGACAAAAATGCCTTGTTTTTGAGCGATAGAAAGCAAAGAATTAGTCCTCGTACTGTCCAGACGATAGTAAAAAAATATCTAGAAATAGCCGGACTTGATACTACTAAATATTCTCCTCATAAATTACGTCATACTGCAGCTACTCTTATGTATCAATACGGTAACGCAGATATTAGGTCTCTACAAGAAATTTTAGGTCACGAATCAGTTGCCACAACTGAAATATATACGCATATAAATAAAGAACAACTTCAAAGTGCAATTGACAACAATCCTTTAGCAAATTTTGAAAAAGATGAAAAATGAGCCATTAAAGGCTCATTTTCTTCTTGAACATTCAACAATTGCTCTATCGTAAATTTCAGTAAGTACTTTTTTCTTTATGACTGGCTTTATTCCCTCTTTAGCTACTCTAGAAAAAACTTCTATAAGGACTTGGTCTATAACTGGATTTATAGTAGTTCTAGTCCGAAGTCCCATCCAATAATTTAATTGATATTCCTTAGTCCAATTTTTTCCTAAATACGTCATTCCAGCTGCCAAATTATCGCAAATCATTTCTACGACATATTTATATGGAATAACTGGCATTTTATTCGGTATATTTTCATCATACCAGTATTGGTAATGATGTTTATTTCTTCCCTTGTGGTGTAACCAAGCTTCAGAATAGCCATTTTCATGAATACACTCTCCAATAGGACTTTTTTTTCCACTATAATATTTTACAGACTCCCAAAATTCAGTTGGAGAAAACTTAGACCAGTCATGCATAAAACCTCTAAATGGGATTCCAGCTCTACAACAAAGACCAAATACTTTTATCTTATGTTTCATTATTGTACAAAAATGACCTACTACTTTTTTTAACATATCTATTGCTCCTTTTATACTTTTATAAGCTCATATTCTCTCGTCCCTAATCCAATTTTCTCAGCATGTTCAAGACATGTTCTCCAGTTTGTATCTGGATGAGATATACCAAAATTATCTTCAGCTTTAACATTCTTTTTAATTTGATCATCCAAATGACTTCCAGGTATTGCATTTTGCTTATTAGCAGCATCAACACAAGCTTGATCTAAAGCTACTGGATCAAAAGACGCAAACATTCCAACGTCAGGAATTATAGGCATATCATTTTCAGCATGGCAATCACAGTTAGGTGAAATATCTATTGCCAAACTAATATGAAAATGAGGTCTATCCTTTAGTATAGCATATGTATATTCAGCAATTTTAGCATTTAATATATCATTAGATTCCTCATTAGTAGGGCTTATTGCATTGAAATTACAACTGCCAATACATCTACCACATCCAACACATTTTGAGTGGTCAATATGTGCCTTGCCATCAGTACCAAATGAAATAGCAGAATGTGCGCAATTCTTCATGCAAGCTCCACACATTCTACAAATATTAGGATTTACTTCAGGTTTTCCTGCATTATGCATCTCCATTTTACCTGCACGTGAACCACCGCCCATACCTATATTTTTTAGTGCTCCACCAAAACCAGTACACTCATGACCTTTGAAGTGAGTTAAAGAAATTACAATATCTGCATCCATTAATGCATGTCCTATTTTAGCTTCTTTAATATATTCTAAATTAATAGGAACTAGTGCTTCATCTGTTCCTTTAAGTCCATCCGCAATAATGACGTTGCATCCAGTAGATAAAGGTGTAAATCCATTTTCAAAAGCGGCATCTATATGATCTAATGCATTTTTTCTTCTTCCAACATATAAAGTATTACAATCTGTTAAAAATGGATGCCCTCCTAATTCTTTTACTACGTCAGCTACTACTTTTGCATAGTTTGGACGTAAAAATGAAAGATTTCCTGGCTCTCCAAAATGTATTTTTATTGCAACAAATTTTTCATGAAAATCAATATTCTCAATTCCAGCTTTCTTCATGAGTCGAGCAAGTTTATCTAATAAACTTAGCCCTGGTCTTGCCCTTAAATCACTATAATATACCTTTGCCTTTTCCATACTACCCCCTCCTATTTCTTTTTTACTGAAAAACCAAATTTGCCTAATTTTTCTCCAAGTGTAAAATATTCTCCATGTGAATAAGCAATCAAATTTGCTTTAGTTAAATCTAGCTTACCTTTATCATCTACCAAATCTTTTGCAACGTCAACACATAAAATATCTGAAATAAACATATCATGGGAGCCAAGTTCAACAATATCTGTAACCCTACATTCGATATTAATAGGACTTTCTCCAATTAACGGTACTTTTACTTCTTTTCCAGGTTGCTTAGATAACTTCATTTCTTTGAATTTATCTATATTTTTACCGGACCTTACACCGCAAAAATCTGTTGCAAATACTAAATCTTTTGTAGTCAAATTTATAACAAACTCCTTGGTATTTTTAATTATATCATAAGAGTATCTTTCTTTCCTTATAGAAATATATGTTTTGGCTGGATCAGAATTTATAATTCCAGTCCAAGCTACAGTAAGAATATTAGATTTTTCTATATCTCCACAACTTATTAAAACAGCAGGAACTGGTGCAAGTAAAGTACCCGCAGGCCATTTCTCTTTTTCAAACATACAAAATCCTCCCTATTAGTAATTTTTCCTTTTAGCCAACTCTTCATATAGTGTTTTATAATTACTAAATCTACTTTCAGATATTTTTCCATTTAATACAGCTTTTCTAATGCCACAATCCTCTTCTAAAACATGCCTACAATCATTGTATTTGCAATTTTTAACCTCACTTCTAAACTCTATAAACAAGTTAACTAACTCACTAGGTGAGATATCCGGCAAATCAAAATTTGAAAAACCCGGTGTATCTATAATATATGTATTATCTTCTATTTTTAGTATCTCAGAATGACGA
>JAEEGK010033302.1_pt1 | contig 10029 bp, 8 predicted proteins | sample 8958771 | NCBI WGS metagenome assembly JAEEGK01 (sample SAMN16246547, study PRJNA631951) | gut metagenome | biome: gut microbiome; feature: rumen; material: SC-attached | host: Bos | place: Iran: Karaj | collected 2018-10 | reverse complement strand
GCCTACCGACATGGGGGTGAACATGGCCGGATTCTGCATCAGCGACGACGAGGTGTGCTGCCAAGCTTCGAAGGACGAAATCATCCGCCGCTATTATAACGCCCTCTGCGAGTTTGCCGTGGGCAAGGCTTCCGAGACAGAAGTGAACAAGATCGCCTTGCTGATGAAGCAGCTAAAGCTTACTACCGCCGACCGCCGTACCACCGTTGCTGCCCACGAGCGCAAGCAGAAAGAGAATGCCGACGCCTCGGCCATCGAACTGCAGGACGGCACCATCATCACCGCCCACAGCAGTGCCCTTCTCGGCCCCAGTGCTGCATTGCTGCTCAACGCCACCAAATACCTGGCAGGCATCGACCACAGTGTGAAACTCATCGCACAGGAGATTATCGAGCCTATCCAGTACACTAAAGTCAAGCTGCTGCACGGCCACAATCCCCGTCTCCATACCGACGAGGTGCTGGTGGCACTCTCCATGCTCAGTCTCACCGACGAGAAGTGCCGCCGTGCCCTTGCCACCTTGCCCCAGCTGAACGGTTGTCAGGTGCATGCTACCGTGATGTTGAGCGAGGTGGACCACAAAATCTTTAAGAAACTAGGCATCGGTCTCACCTCCGACCCACTGCAGAAATCGGCAACCCGCCGACCCGCTGGTAGTTAACCACAATCGGTCATAATAGTTTGTGGCAAATAGGTCATTGGAATATACCTATTCGAAATCTCCCGGAGAAATAACCTATCTATCAATATGGTATGTTATTATGCGAAAGCCACTATTGGGACTGGTCTGACACCCCGAGGCGACCGCCATCTGCAAGCGGGTGGTTGAAGGCTGGTAGCTGTAGGGCTATTATGAAAAAAACAGGGCTGACATCTTGTGGTGTCGGCCCTTATTGATTGATGTGAAGATGCACTGTTACATGTTGCGGATTTGAGTGGGTGGGGAGAGAATCGGGATTATTGCACGATTTCGGAGGTGAGCTGTTTGTCGAGGAGGGCGGTGTGCATGGGGAGGAGGGTTTCGTAGCTGCCGTGCTTGACGGTGCATTTGCCGTGACAGTGGACGAGGATGGTGCATTGCTCGGCTTGGGCGTAAGAGATGCGGCAGATGTCGACGAGTGACTTGATGACGTAGTCGAAGGTGTGGACGTCGTCGTTGTGCAAAACAAGGTTGCATCCGGAGTCTTCGAGGACATCGGCATTGTCTTGCGACTGGGGGGATATTTTGGGCGATTCCATTTTATTGATTATGTGTTTCGGTGTGGTTCTATGTTGGAAGGAGGAGTGCGATAGCGTGGGCGCTGATGCCTTCTTCGCGGCCCTCGAAACCAAGGTGCTCGGTGGTTGTTGCTTTGACAGACACTTGTCCGGGTTCGATGCCGAGGATGGAGGCGATGCATTCACGCATCTGCGGGATATAAGGGCCTACCTTGGGCTTTTGTGCGACGATAATGCTGTCGATGTTGCCTACACGGTAGCCGTTTTCGAGAAGCAGTTCGTTGCAATGGCGCAGCAGGAGTTTGCTGTCGATGTTCTTGTATTTCGGGTCGTTGTCGGGGAAGTGTTTGCCGATGTCGCCTAATGCTGCAGCACCTAGCAGTGCATCGCAGATGGCATGGAGGAGCACGTCGGCGTCGGAATGGCCGAGCAACCCCAGGGTATGGGGTATCTCTATGCCCCCGAGCCAGAGTTTGCGGTCGGGGACCAGTTGGTGGACGTCGTAGCCAAGACCGATGCGCATGGTGTTAAATGGTGGGATTGTTTTGTTTGGACTTGAAGTTGAAGATGAGTGAGATGCGGATGGTGTTGGAGAGGGGGTTGCTGCTGAAGCTGGTGGTGGGCACGAGGTAGGCAACATCGAACTGGACGATGTTGTATTTCAATCCAAAGCCGAAGGTGAGGTATTGGCGGCCGCCTTTGGTGGCGTGTTCGAAGAAGTAGCCTGCACGGGCGGCGAGGGTTTGTTTGTACCAGTATTCGCCACCGACAGAAAATTGAAGCTCGCGGAGCTCTTCGCTGAATCCGCCGGGAGCGTCGTAGAAGGATTGGATGGCTCCACGCACGACACCGGTGTTGTAGTATTCGGTCATGTTGCGGTAGTACTTGCTGTAGGTGCTGTCGCCCACGGTGACAGGGGGTGTGGGGACAAGGAGTTTGTTGATGTCGAACAGGAGCGAGATGTCATTGGATTCGTTGATGTGGTTGGTGTAGCGGCCGCCGATGCGTAGGTTGGCGGGCAGAAACTCTTTCTTGGTGTCGTCGTCGGAATAGGAGAGTTTGGCACCGAGGTTGCTGATGAAGGCACCAAAGGCGATTTCCTGCGATTTGTCGATGGGCGACTGCCAATAGAGGCCCAGGTCGGCGGCGATGCTGGTGGCGGGTTTTGTAGTGACGTATCCGCTTCCGTCGGAAATCTGTTGTCCGTTGGTGAGGTCGGAGTTGACAAAACGTCCAGTGGCGCCAAGCGAAAGCTGGTTGTTGAGTTTCATGGCATAGGTGACATCGACGGCAAACTCGTTGGGGTTCATAGTGCCGCGGGTATTACCGTCGGCATCGGTACCCTGGATTTCGCCAAGTGAGAAATAGGTGAGTGAGGCACCGACAGCGCTACGGCTGTTGATGCGTTTGAAGCCTCCAAGGTAAAGGAGGTTCATGTCGGATACCTTCAGGTTGCGCAGCCAAGGGGTGTAGGTGGTTCCGACCCCGATGTCGCCGTCGATAAAGGCGTATTTGGCATTGTTCCAGTGAGCAGAATAGATGTCGGGCGTGGAGGCGGCACCTGCATCACCCATGCCTGCTGAAATGGCGTCAGGGGCGATGAGCAGGATGGGCATGCCTGTAGAGATATAGTTTTTTGTCTGTCCTGTAAGACCAGGCAATTGTGCCATAGCTATGCCCGGAAGGGCAAGTAGGGTTGCGATGATAATCGGTTTGATACTCTTCATTAGAATTGTCTTTATACCCCCAAAAACGGAGTAAGTTGTCTTTTATTGTATCGGAGGGATGATTTAATTGTGCACAATCTTGGATGTGGAGGTGAGCAGTTGCCCGTCGGAGGTGGACAAACTGATGCGTGCGATGTATATGCCTCGTGGCACACGGCAGCCGTTGGCGGCGGTGAAGTACCATTGGTAATTAAGCACGCACGACCCTGTGGAGGGGGTGACGGAGCGTATCAGTGTGCCACGGATGTCGAAGATGTCGATGGTGGCTGACGTGATGTCGTAGGGTAGGTTGTGCTCGACCCTGAGGGTGGTACGGTCGCTGGCTGGATTGGGTGAGGCGTCGAATCGGCCGATTTGTGGTGTGCGGTCGTTGACAACATAGAAGTGGATGGTTGCTGAAGAGGAGTAGTTGAAGATGTTCCAGCATTTGAGGGTGAGCGTATGTCGTCCTTCGTCCAGTTTGCCGAGGGTGTAGCGAATCTCTCCTCTGCGGCTGTCGGTGATGTCGGGTTCAAAGAAATCGTTCAGCGACACAGTGCTGTAGGGGTTGCCGTCGATGACGGCGGTGATGTCGTGTCCCAACCCGCTGCCAGCGGCATTGATGCCTACCGAGTCGAAGAGTTGAGCATAGAGTGTGGGCGTTTCGTTGGTCAAGCCACCGTTGCGGAAGGTGGTGTCGCCGATGAAGAGCCGGATGTCGGGATGTATTTCATTGATGACAAGGTCGTCGTTGAATCCGCCAAACATGATGTTGGTGTATGCCCCTGTAGCATCGGTGGCTTGATTGCGGGCGTAGTGGGAGAGTTTGGCGTAGTCGAAACGGTAAGAAACGTCGCGAGGCACAATGAACGAGTAGGAGAATGTGCCTGAGGTGACGGTTTCGCGTCCTTTGTAGAGGATGCTCTTCTGCTGCACAAAGTCCACTTCGGTGCTGTCGTTGTCGTTGGCAAGGGTGCGGCATTTTATTTCACGGTCGAACACCACAGGGTAGATGGTGCCGTCGAAGTCGGTGAGTACATTCCCTTGAGGGTCGCGTATTTCACCATCCACGGTGACACGCGACAGCACGAGGGCGGAATCGGTCACAGCGGGATTGACAGGCATCTGGTTGATATGGGTGACAACCACCTCGTTGCGTGGATGGGAGAGATGCAGTGCGGGGTCGCCAATCAATGCAATGCAGTGCGACACACTGGTTCTGTTTTTGGCCAACCGCAGCGCGTCGCCGATGGTGTTGGCTGGATTCAGGGCGAAGAGGCATACGTCAGCATTGAAGCGCTGCACATGATGTATGGGACGTGAAGCGGACACGATGCCCACCCCTGCCGCTTCGGCCAGTAGGAAGGCTTCGGCGCCGCAGATGTCGTTGACTTGGTCGAATTTGCCGAAGGTGCAGGTGCTGGTGACAAAGAACGCCAGGCGGTCGGTGTTGGTGTATTTGTCAATATCGGAGAATTCCATGAAACGCTCAGTGCCGATATAGTTGCTAGAGCCATGGCCGATATAGTTCAGCAGCAGGCAGCCGTAGTTCATGCGCTGACGCAAGGCGTTGTTTACATCGGGATAGTATGAGCCGTCGGCACCCGATTGCTGAGGATAGGCGTCGGCATAGATGCGGTCGATGTTGAAGTGGGGATATAGCTGCTTGATGTTGCGGGCCATAATCTCCGAGTCGCTGGCAAAGTTGGTGTCGTAAGGGGACGAGGGGTCAGCGTCGTCGGCCAGCAGCGCCACATAGTTGCGCCAGTCGCCACGTATTTCGTCGCGGGTAAGGTCCTTGCGGGTCATGTATCCCTCAATCTTGTCGACAATATGTGTTGCTTCGGCAACTGTTTTGGCGGGGATGCGGCCAATACTGACGGTCATCTCGTTGTCGAAAGGGCCGGAGGTGTGGTCGGACAGGTAACCGTAGACGTCGTCGCTGGGATAGGCCGACCCCTCGGAGTCGAACGACGAGGGTGTCTGATAGGTCACAGCGGTGGTTTGGTGGGCACCGAGATAGTCTCTGTTGTCGTATGTCCCTTTGCCGAACAGCAGGAGATGGCTGGGTTTCAATGTCCCTTCAGGGGCTTTGCTGCGCATGCAGCGGAGCATCTGGCGGATGGCCATGGGGTCCTGTTTCCCCGACGAAAATTCGTTGAACACCTGCTCTTGCGTCGCTACCATGACGGACATGCCGTCGAGTTGACGGTGAAGCATGGCCAGCCGTTCGGCTTGTTCGATATAGTCGTGATGGCATACAATCACATAGTCGGGGGTTGCGGCTCCATGGATGTCCTGGTTGGGAATGGCTGCGATGCCTTCAGGGGTAAGTGCATCGGAATCGGTGAACAGGATGAAACTGCGTGCTTTGTTGGAGGAGGAGAGGAAGGAGAAACGGTTCGTGGCTTTAGTGACCGGGTTGCTTACAGGTTGCAAGGGATTGGTGATGTCCCATACGCGCACCCCCTCGCTGCTGCCAGATACAACAAACTGTAGCTGTTGCGATTGGCTTAAATGGCTTTTGTTGCGGATGGTTTGCTGTCCGCCTGAATAGGAGAGGGGGACGGTGGCATTCAGTTCGATAAAGTCGAGATACCCGGCGGCGTTGTTTTCGCGGGGTTCGTAGGTGTATTTGAGAGAAATGGTGTTCGACGAGACACCGTTAGCCTTCTTATGGTAGATGTTGTAGGTGGTACTGTTGGGGAAGTCGTGTTGGAAGGAGGAGTTGGCTGCCGTCACGTTCAGTTGGGCATAACTGGTAGAGATGCTTGCAAAGGCATACCTGATGTCAACGGTGCCGTCGGTAGGGGAGGAGGGAAGGGTAAGCGAATAGGAACGGCTGGATAAGGAGGGGGTGTATTTGTCGGCCACCCATATCTGTCCTCCGCCGTGCGTGTTGATGCGGTTTTCGTGATAGAGTGCGGTGGCAGTGTGGGAGACTACCTCCAACGGATTGTCTGCTTGGGCTGTGCTTTGCTGTACCCGTTGATTGTCGGTTGTGTTCTCGCCAGTGGTAAGATAGTAGAAATTATAGTTCGCGTAAGCGTGTACATTATATTCAAAAAGGTCGTCGTCAGCCACGTAGCGCCATGTGTCAGGGGCTTCGCCATAGAATAGCAGGTAGTCCTCGTTGTCGAAGATGCCGTCGTGGTCGATGTCAATAATCTCTATGGCAACGCTCTCAAGGTCGTCGGGTTGTGCGGTGGAGTTGCTCATGGCAAGCATTTTGCCTTCCGAGCCGTACAGTTGAATGCTCGTGTATGGCACTTGGGCGAGGGTCTCGACTTGACGTGTGGTAATCTTGTAAACACCTGTTGCCGAGACGGGAATCTTATACCACAATCCCGATGCCAGCCGCGACTGAGCTGCATATTCTTGAGCCGGTAGCTCGGCATACAGCGATATCATGGCACAAAAGGCAAGCAGGGCTATTCTTTTTGAAAACATGCTCCAATAACTGACTTCCTTCTTTTTTATTGTGTTCCCTGTTAAAAAAAGGCTGTGCATTTCGCACGAGCCATCGCCCATCTTCTTCGAGCGGTTGGAAGGGCGGGTAAGGCCGGTGGGTGGAGCGCTGTCCGAGGGCAGTCGCCTGCACGATACAATAGCGCGACTTTGGATGAAGAAATAACCGCCTTTGCAGCTTTATGGAACGTGGTTTTCGAGTGCAAAAAATGAGGTAAAAAGAGCCTCATTTTCTGAAAAAACGGGTCTGAAATGCAAGAAAAAACAGTCCGCAAAGGGCAGTTGTTGAAAAATAAATGTGGTGATATTCATGGTGTTGTATTTTTTTTTTGAGAGAAACATAATTATTTGACAAAAAAATCGTAATATTGCCAATCAATTTTAGGCTCATTTTATACTAAAATTCGCATGATGAAAAAGTACAATAAAATTACGCTGATACTGCTGTTTGCCGCTCTTGGCATGCAGGGGGTAAAAGCTCAGGATGTGGGATATTCGCAGTTCTTTGCCAATCCCCTGTACCTCAATCCCGCCTTTGCAGGATCTAAGGTTGCTCCACGTATTTCGTTGGCCTACCGTGCACAGTGGCCGGGTTTGGTTAGTGCATTCTCTTCGGTCAGTGCCTCTTATGACCAGTATATACCCGATTTGCATGGTGGTATTGGTGCCATTGTGCTCTCCGATCGTCAAGGCGACCATGGTATGCTGAATACGAATATGTTAGGTGCAATGTATTCATTCCGTTTCCGCTTGCACGAGGATATCTACATCAACCTCGCCCTGCAGGCTTCGGTGGTGAATATCAATCTGAACTGGGACCCCAACATTATGCGTTTCCCCGACCAGATTGATGCCCATTGTGGTTGGATTAATGTCACTTCGGCTACTCCTCCCGACCGCACCAGCGTCTTCTATCCCGATTTCGCTGCTGGTGCTATGGTTTATGGCCCTGCGTGGTATGCAGGTTTTGCTGCCCACCATCTCAGCCAACCCAGCCAGGGATTCTATAGCGAAGACCGTGTGCCCATCAAGTTCACTGCCAATGCCGGTGGTTTGATTAACATCTCCGAGGAGCGCCGACGTCAGTCTTCTCTGGGTCTTGGCACCCCGGTCATCTCCCCCAACCTCATCTATCAGTATCAAGGTGGTTTCCACTATTTCAACTATGGTCTCTACCTCGACTGGATGCCCTTCCTCGTGGGTTGCTGGTATCGTCACGGGCTTGAAAACCCCGATGCTTTCATCTTCATGGTCGGTGCTCAGCATGACCACTTCAAAGTTGGCTATAGCTACGACGTGTCTGTCTCCGAGCTGAGCAATAGTGTACTTGGTGCCCACGAAATCACCGTCGGTATCCTTTTGCCCGTGCCCGAACAGAAGCACAAGGTCAAGGCAATCCGCTGCCCGTCCTTCTAATTTAAAAAATCAAAAAAACGAAACAAAATATCCGTCTTTACGTATACAGAGAAAAAAATTAACTCACTATGAAGATTTTTAAATTGTCATTCCTTATGTTCGCCTCTGCACTGCTGATGGTAGCATGTGGCAGCAAAGAGCAGTCAGCCACTACGGGCTGGAATCTGAATGATACCGAATGGGGCGGTTTCGACCGTTCTTCATTCCAGGAGCAGATTACGGGTCCTGGCTTGGTGTTCATCGAGGGCGGTTCCTTCCAGATGGGCCGTGTGGCCGATGAGTCTCGCTTCTCATGGAACAATCTCGTCCACACCGTCACCGTTTCTTCGTTCTACATCGACGAGACCGAGGTGTCCAATCTCTCCTACCGCGAGTTTGTATATTGGATGAACCGTGCCTATGGCGAGGAGTATCCCGAACTGGTCAAGCAGATTTATCCCGACACCAACGTGTGGCGTCAGCGCCTCTCCTGGGTTGAGAACTTCGTCGAGAACTATTTCCAGTGCGCTATGTTCAACGACTATCCTGTTGTCGGTGTGACTTGGGAGCAGGCCTCTCAGTTCTGCAAATGGCGTACCGACCGTGTCAACGAGAAGATCCTTGTTGATGCCGGCATCATCGACCTTGCACAGTCTGAGCTCACCGGTTCCGAAGCCTTCCAGACCGATGTCTATCTGGCCGGTCTTTACAAGGGTGAAGGTAAAGGTGTGCCTGACCTTGACCCTGCCAGCGGTGGTGAGAATCGTAACGTCCGTCGTTCCGATGGTATTCTCCTGCCCAACTACCGTCTCCCGACCGAAGCTGAATGGGAGTTCGCCGCTCTTGGTATGATTGGCAACACCTTCGACGAGCGTATCGTCGAGCACAAGACCTATCCTTGGGCTGGTCAGAGTGTCCGTTCCGCCAACAAGAAATACTACGGTCAGTTCCTTGCCAACTTCAAACGTTCGCGTGGCGACGCTATGGGTGTAGCCGGCAACCTCAACGACGGCTGGGAGTACACCGCCCCCGTCAAATGGTATTTCCCCAACGACTACGGCCTGTATCACATGGCTGGCAATGTGGCTGAATGGTGCGGTGACGTCTATCGTAAGGATGTCAACCCCATTGGAGCCGACGACCAGAACCCCTTCCGTGGTAACGTCTATAAGTATGTTTCCATGAGCGAGGACGGCGAGGAAGCCGCTATCGACGAAGCTACTGGTAACCTGATTTATCAGAATGTCCCCGATGACATGAACCGCCGCAACTATCGTCAGGCTGACAACATCAACTACCTCGATGGTGACTGGAACTCCAGCATCTACGACTTCGAAAGCAAAGAATCCACCTCTGCTTCGGGCTGGCTGAGAGAGACCGACGAGGAAGATGAATCCGATGAGACCATCACCCGTTCCGACGAGGAGCAGACCAACCAGATGTACCACCGTGTCGACAGCACCGACAAGCACAACGTCACCTCTATGATCAACAACCGTGTGCGTGTTGTCAAGGGTGGTTCCTGGAAAGACCGCGCCTACTGGATGCAGTGCGGCACCCGTCGCTACTACGACCAAGACCGCAGCACCTCCTGGATTGGTTTCCGCTGCGCAATGGACCGCATGGGCTCGCGTACTATCAAATAGCATTTAATATGCAACGAGATAAAGTGGGGAGGAGCTATCTTCCCCACTTTTTATGTATGAATAAAAAGTTAAATAATTGTTGTAAGAAAACACCACTATTTGCGTCTTATAAATAAAAAGCATGAAAACACGTAGTCTTTTATTTGTTGTCCTGTTGGTATCTTTGTTTTTTGGATGTAGCAAAAGTGAACAGATTATCCCTGTCGGGGATAACAATTTTTTTGCAGGGATGTATAATCCCTACAATCGTGTTCAAAGCCTTAGAATGAAAAGTCATATTGTAGGAGTGGAATGTGGTGACGAACAGGTTCCCGACCATCTCGTGGCCCGTTTCTTTTGGTCGACAGAGCATCTTGACTCCATCATCCACTACGACGATTATGCCGCGCCCGAGACTATACGATACCATTATGACAAACTTGGACGTCTTATACGTGTTGAGAGTAGTGCCGTATCTAATCGTGATTACGTACTCGGATACGAAGGCAGTCGTTTGGTATCAATCACGCGTAATGTGGGAGAATGGCTTTATGAATACACTTTCACATATACCGATGATAGCGATTACCCCGTCGCTTATGCCCATCATTATAAAA
>JAEEGK010033297.1_pt1 | contig 10030 bp, 11 predicted proteins | sample 8958771 | NCBI WGS metagenome assembly JAEEGK01 (sample SAMN16246547, study PRJNA631951) | gut metagenome | biome: gut microbiome; feature: rumen; material: SC-attached | host: Bos | place: Iran: Karaj | collected 2018-10 | reverse complement strand
GAGTGTGCAGGAATCTACCGTGCAGGCTTTTTTATCTATCCAATGGATGAGTCTCTTGTACAGGCAGCAGTTGATTTTGGCGGCCGCCCATACCTTGTAAATGATGCTAAGCTTACAGGCATTCCTCTTGTTTCTATTGGAGACGACGGAAAAGAAGCTTCATTCCAGACAGACTGCTTTGAAGACTTTTGGCAGGGCTTTGTAAACGCTGCTCAGTGCAACTTACACATAGATACAATTCGTGGCCGCAGTGATCACCACAAAATTGAAGCAGCTTTTAAGGCTGTTAGTCGTGCAATCCGCGAAGCTGTAAGCATTGACGAACGCCGTGGTGGTGCAATTCCGTCTACAAAAGGCGTTTTGGTTTAGGTGCGCGTGTGGACGATATTATAATCTATACAGACGGTGGATGCTCCGGTAACCCTGGCCCTGGCGGCTGGGGTATTGTTGTTATTGCAGATGGAGCTGTAAAAACCTTAAGTGGTGGCGAACCCATGACTACCAACAACAAAATGGAGCTTAGTGCTGCAATTGCCGCTCTTTCTGTAGTAAAAAATACTCCGGCTTTTGCGGGGCGACACGTTGTTGTAAATATAGACAGTCAGTACGTTAAGAATGGAATTACGCAGTGGATTCATTCCTGGAAGGCTAAAGGGTGGAAAACCGCGGACAAAAAACCGGTAAAGAATCAGGAGCTGTGGATGCAGCTGGATGAGCTTAATGCAGCGCTTGACGTTAGCTGGAACTGGGTAAAAGGCCACGCCGGCATTGAATACAACGAGCTGTGCGACAGCCTCTGTCAGAAAGAAATACGTAAATTTAAATAAAATTCAAAAAAAATCCCCAAATTTTTGTAACAACCCCCATTTTTTTTCTAATACTATAGTATGAGAAAAAATCCTTTTATATTAATGCTTTTATGGCATTCAGTAATTTGTATTGCGGTGTATTTTCTTATACCGCAGAGTCTGGTTTCGTGCTCTGTTTATGACAGCTTTGCCGATTCAGAACACGAAAGAGTTGAATTCGTATTACCACAATGGCCTGACGAACTTCCCGAATTGCTTTACTGGCAGGTAGAAATGCTGTCTGCAAAAGGAAAGGTAGTTCAAAACCTGGAAGCAGCTTCCGGAAAAAGCAGCTTTGTATACAAGGTTGGCAGGAACGAGCTTTTGAGTGTATGTGCCGCTCCTGTTACTGCAGCTGGTTCCGGACTTTCCGGTCAAGTCTGCTTTTTTAAATGTGCAGGAACCATTTATCCGGCTGTTTGTAAGGAGCTTAAGCGTAGAAAGAGCAGGGCAGAGCTTACCTGGTGCGGCGGATATGCTGCGAGCCTTTTACAAACGCTTATAAAAGGAAGTGATGACTTTGGAACGGAATCCAAAGACACCTATCTTGCCTCATTTAATTGGGAACGCCTCCTTTCTGTATTAGAAACCCGCAGCCAGGAAGAAAGCTCCGTCTTTTTTAATCCCTGGCTTTTGGACACACAATCTGTACTCGAAGGCATAGCCTATCACAGTTTTAATGCAAATAAGCTCAAAATGACCGGTGTTTTTAATGCTCCGATGGAATTTAAGCTTTTTTCATCCTATGTTCCCGAAAACGTGCGTTGTCTTGCTGTAGAAACTCTTGGAAATGTAACGCTTCGGAAAAAACAAGCAACACTTTTTGCTCTTAGCGGCAACCAGGGCTTAATAATTTATGGAAGTTCCGAAAAAAATATATCACTTGAGGTTATTTCTATGCCGATATTTTAAAGAGCGCTATGAAAAAATTTATAACTGCTGCCCTTCTTTGTGCTGCCGTAATTACCATGTGTGTTTTTACCGGCTGCAAGGGAAAATCAAAGAAGACGGCGGATCAATCTACAAAAATTCTCGATGTTCAGGATCAGTCTGACCACGTGTGGTACTATTTTACCCAGGATGGTTTTGCCAAAACAGATAAACCCGAAAATTCACCGCTTTTCGGTTCGCTTCCCTATACAGAAGCAGTGCGGATTTCTTCTGCGGGTAACGCGGTAAATGCCAATGATGAAAATGGGAACAAGGCCTATGCCCTGGTGAACAGACTTGGGGTTTTGTGTTTTGAAGGAGAAAAAATCTCTCTTGCAAAAGATATTTCTGTGTTTTCTGAGCGTACTGCCGCAAATCTGGTTTTTGTAAACGATACACCGGTTTTTTCTGTTTATAAAAGCGCATTCTTTAATGGAACAATAGACTCCGATTCCTACAAAAAGGATTCCGGCAGTCATTATTTTTTAATTCAGTTTGATGATAAATCAAAAATTTCTTATCCTATAATAAACGGCTCAAATATTTTTGATGCAGCCGACTACAATGTAGACAATTCCTATGAAGTAACAGATTATTTTTGGGATGGAAAAACCTGGTACTGCAGTCTTAAGAGTCTGCCCGATTCAGAAGGAAAAACCAGTTTTTCTTATTTAAAGTTCCAGCCGGCAGCACCGTTGCTTTCAATTTCGCCGGTAACTGCTTCAAATCTTATTACGGTAAAAGAATCAAATGTAAATGAATTCCGTAATGCAATGCACATAATGGATTATTCAATTGCACCTGAACGAATCAGAAAAATGCTTAAGGGCTTTTCGGATGAAATAATTTTTAATCTTGAAGTAAAATCAGCAGGTGGAACTTCTCCAAGGCTTTATGAAAATATTCCGCCGGCAGCAACAGGAAAAGAGCTTAGTGCAAAAGCAATAATTTCTCAAAGCTGGAGTGCAGCCCTTTTTGAAGACGGAACCTTGTTTATAGAAGGAGCTCTCCCGGGTAAGCACATTCTTAGAGGTGGAAAACCTGTTGCCATAAGACTTCCAAAGCTTTCCCAAGGTTATGTATATTCAGATTTTGTAATCAGCGGAACAACCCTTTATGCAGCCTGGGAACAAACCGACTTTTACAAAATTATCCGCAGCGGTTTCTTAAGTGTAGACCTTGATTCCACACTCTACAGTATAATAAGATAAGGTAATGAAAAGACTATTTCTTTTAGCAGTTATTTTTATTTTCTCAACAGCCGGCATTTTTGCTCAGGAGGAAGATTTAACTCCGGAATCAGAAAAGGATTATGTTGATGATAAGAACATGACTGTAACAGAAGTAGAAGAGCTTATTCAATCCCAGGGCTTAATTTATCATCTGGACTTTGTTATGGGAATTCAGCCGCTGGTTACCATAAATACTCATACTAAGAATTCTGCGGGCAAGTTTATAAGTGCTCCTTCTCCCATAGAGGTTCCTTTTTATATAGGTCTTTCGGTCCCAAACTATACGGCAATTTCTTTTCAGCCTACGTTAAGGTTTTTTCCAACCTTTAATCTGGTTTATGGAGATATGGTGCTGCCTGCCGAGGTAGAAAACCGCACAAGTCTTACGCTTTCATTTTTGCTGAATCTGCCGGTTGTCTTTAAAATTAACTTTCATGATAAGAATAGTATAAGTGTTTTTGGGGGTCTTGCAGGACTTTTCCGTTTTGCAACTACTCCGTTTAATGTAAAGGGCTCAGAGCCTGGTTATACCGGAACTGTCAAAACAGATATTGATTATATGAACAAATGGTTTTATAAAAAGCTGCGATTTCTTTATCTTTCTACAGGAGTTGACTGGCTTTTCTATTATGGAACTACAAAATACGGACCGGAATTTTCAATCTTCTTCCCAATTTCTACAATTACCGATAAAACCCTGGATGGTTTGATGATTGGGGTTGGTATAAAAGTAGAATTTTAATGTCTTTGAACCTGTTCAAGGCCGCGCTTAAACTGTGGAATTCTTGCGCAGGTAATAGTATCTATTCCAGATCTGTCTCCACGCTGCAAAAAGTGATAAGCTACTCCTGCAATCATGGCTCCGTTGTCGCCGCAAAGCTTGAGCGGTGGAAAAATGCAGTTAAGGTCTGTTCGTTCGGCAAGCATTGCACGCAGACGGGAATTGGCTGCAACGCCGCCACCACATACAACTGTTTTGAGTCCTGTGTCATCGGCAGCTCGCAAAAGCTTTCCCACTAAAGATTTTACTGCTGTTTCCTGAAAGGCGGCGCACATGTTTTCGACTGAGTGTTCGTAACCTGGCTGCCAGAATAAATCACACTGATGGATTACGGCTGTTTTGAGTCCCGAAAAAGAAACATCATAACGATGGGTTTCTTCATCAAGCTTTGGAATTGGAAATTTTGCTGCAGCCGGATCTCCCTTTTTGGCAAGATTATCAATTATTACGCCACCAGGGTAACCAAGTCCGTAGAACTTTGCTACTTTATCAAAGGCTTCTCCAACTGAATCATCAACTGTGGTACCAAGAATTTCAAGATCGTCAAAATTGTTTACCTTGCAGATAATGCTGTGTCCGCCGCTTACCAGAAGTCCAAGGAACGGATATTCAACGGGGGTCTGAAGCTGGGCAGCATAAAGATGACCCAGCATGTGGTTTATTGCAATAAAAGGTTTGTTGGTTGCCCAGGCGAGCGTCTTTCCGAATGTAAAGCCTACAAGAAGGGAACCCATAAGGCCCGGGCGGTTTGTGGCAGCAATTGCATCAACATCATCAAGGGTGAGCGAAGCTTCTTTGAGAGCCTGATTTACTACAGGTAAAATCCATTCTGCATGTTTGCGGCTGGCAATTTCGGGAACAACACCCTTATATATTTCGTGAAAAGGAATCTGTGTTGCAACTACATTACTAAGAATTGTTTTGCCGTCTTCTACAATGGCACAGGCGGTTTCATCACAGCTGCTTTCTATACCTAATACCTTCATGGTTTCTCCAAGTTTTTTGTGTTAATTCTTCCTTGCCTTACTTGCGCTTACCGTGCTGAATGTATAGCCCAGTTCTTTTAGTTCGGGATAAGCTTCGTTCAAAAGCGCTGGAAGGAAGTCTGCACTCCAGATGTGTCCTATCATTATAACGCTTCCGTTTTTATTGGCAAGAGCAAGGCCTTTTTTAAGTTCCGAAAGTGCGTTTTCGCGGGTTTTTTCGTTGTCTAAAAATATATTCCGTTCAAAGTACGTATAGCCCAGTTCCTTTGCAACATAAGGAACCTGAGTTTCTACATTTGTGCGGCTGTCTAAAAAATAAATTCCGTTTTCGCTTGCCATTTGAAGAATAACGGCCATCTTTTCTGCATCGGCTGTGATCCCGGAACCCTCGTGATTGTTCATTCCGGCAATTGGTGCTATCTGATTAATGTTTACAAAAAGCTGTGCAATTATCTGGTCGTCTGTCATATCCGGAGTGATTGCGCCTGGTCCCGGATTGATTGAGTTATTAATTGACTGCATTGGCTGGTGAAGAATAAGCTCATTGCCGGAGTTTCGTACCATATTTGCCGCGTCTACGCTGTGGGTAATCTGAGGAAGCACTGCAACTGTAATTGGAAAGGGCAGTGCAAGGAATTGTTTAAGATGTTCAATATTTTGTCCGCCGTCATCAAAAACAAAACAAAGCTGTGCGTGATTTTTTGCCTTTTCAAAATTAAATTTTTTACGGCTTTGAGCGGGCTTTTGTGTCTGTTCCGGTTTTGAAGGGGCTTGAGGTTTTTGTTCCGGTTCCGGTTTTGGCGCAGGAGTTGCAGCCGGAGCCTGTGTTGCAGCCGGAGCCTCTTTTTCAGCCGGCTTTTCAGTCGAATTTTCCGCCGGAGTTGCAGCCGGCTTTTTAGTTTCTTCTTTTTCGAACCGTTCCGTTATGGAAGAAGCTTCCGTCTGGGACTTTGTAGTAGAATTTTTAGAAAGTGTAGAAACCAGCAGCAAAACAAGACAGATTACAATCACGCTAAGACATAAAATTATTGCCTTATATGGAGGTATGTAGACCTTATTCGATTTTGAGCGAGAGGTTCTTTTGCGTGTAGAGGTTGTCCGTTTTTTTGTACTAGAGGCTTTTGTACGTCTGGTGGCACACATAGAGGTATATTATACCTATAATTTATTGTAAGTTACAATTGCATTTGCATTTAAATCAGAAATTTCAAGTCTGTCATCCATTAAAGTCCATTTGATTATCTGCTTTTCGGCACCATATCTGCTGTCAATTTGTGCATATTCCTTTGCCGAATAGGTTGCAGAATTATTTACTTCGACAGTCTGGCTTAACAATTCAAGATAATTGGTATCTACAGAAAAAGTTCCTTGAATAAGAATGTTATTTTCGAGCTGAGCAGTAAGTTCATCTTCAAGACCCAAAGCGTTATCTGTAAGTCTTAACTCTTCAACAGTAGAAGAAACTTTCATTGAATAAACCTGGTTTTCCGAAAAAGACATAACATTTGAAGAAAGGATATCTGCCTTTCCATAATATTTTTGATTTTCGGTGTCTGGATCTGTATATAATTCAACTGTTGCCCTTGTGTTGAGCGCCCATTCACCATAAAACATTTGTTCCAGTTCTTTGTTATTTGTTACCTGTGTTATTTTATTTTTAGTACAGCTTGTGTTCAGACAGGTAAGGATTAATGCAAATAATAATCCAGATGCGATTGTTTTTATTTTATTGTGGTTCATTGTATTAAAACTCCAAGCTCGTATAATTTCTGGCTAAAGCTTTCAGACATAAAAACCTGAGTCTGGTTATCGAGCGAAAGACCTATTTTTGCTTCTGAAGGATTTGCAACCATAGAAGCAAGACCTTCTTTCGAAATCTTAGCAGAAAATCTAACTTCAAGATCTTTGTTCTTATCAAGGTCTTTGTATAAAATGGAAATATCGGTTGGAAGAATTTTTTCAAACTCCTTAGTCTGAAAAAAGAATTCTACTTTGTCTAATTGTGAAGAATACTGTTTTGGAATATGGATTGTATAATTAACAGTATTGTTATCTGTCAGTTCAAAATTTTCAATTATGACTGTTAAGTCAAAGCTTATTTCTCTGAGAACAAAATGCTTGTCATCAAGAAAAACCGGTCTTAAAAAAACAAGCTGACCGTTTTCTTTTGGTAATGTGTAAATATTTGTTTCTGTCGTTTTACACGAAACTATAGAAACAAGAATGAGAATAGAAATAAAATTTAACCGGATTAGTTTTTTAAGATTTTTCATTTTTGCAAAAAAAAAGCACAAAGGGCAGGTTTAAATTATAAATTTATTCTTGCACAATGTGCTTTTCCTATTTTTTACTGATTATTCACCAGTAACAATAGTTGTGATTCTTGTGATGAAGATTCCAGGAGAAACCTTTGAATCTACAGTAGAAATGCGTGTAATACCACCTTTCTTAGCTGCAGTCTGGATGCTCATGTCACAATCTCCAAGTGGAAGATATCCAAAGAGGTAAGAAGCTGTTGCTTCACCTACTTTGCTTCCTACTGGGTTAGAGGTTGCGCAAACTGGTGTAATTGTAGAACAACTTGCAAGAAGAATCAAAGAAGCTACAAGAGCCAAAATGAGTTTTTTCATATAACTCCTCCTTTTTATGATAACTTCCATTATATACCAACAAAATATGAATAGTCAAACTGTTTTGCCAGTGGTTTTTGACATCTTTTTGTAAATGTAGCATAATAAGGCAATTAATTTTTGGAGTTATATATGACAATTACATGTCTTGATCTGGAAGGGGTTCTTGTGCCCGAAATATGGATTGCGTTTGCAGATGCAGTTGGAATTCCTGAGCTGCGCCGTACAACACGCGATGAGCCTGATTATGATAAGCTTATGAAGTATAGAATTGCTATTCTTAAAGAGCATGGGCTTGGACTTAAAGAAATTCAGGAGACAATTGCCAAAATTGACCCTATGCCTGGTGCAAAAGAGTTTTTGGATGAGCTTCGTTCAATCGGGCAGGTAGTTATTTTGAGCGATACATTCAGCCAGTTTGCCACTCCGCTTATGAAAAAGCTTGGATGGCCTGCAATTTTCTGCAATGAACTGATTGTTGGTGATAATGGAGAAATTACAGGCTACAAAATGCGCTGTCCTCAGAGCAAGCTTACTACTGTACGCGCTTTACAGTCATGCGGCTTTGAAACAATTGCTTCCGGCGACAGTTTTAACGACCTTGCAATGATTCAGGCTTCTAAAGCAGGCTTTTTGTTCCGTTCTACAGAAAAAATTATTAAAGAATATCCTCAGTATCCGGCTTTTACAGAATATTCTGAGCTTCTGGATGCTATTAAAAAGAATCTGTAACCTTTACAGCTGCAGGTTAGTTTTAAATACGAAATCTTTTTTAAGGAGTTTATTATGAAGAAGATTATTGCTATGGCTGTTACAGCCGTTCTTATGGTAAGTGCCCTTTCTGCACTTGATCTTGAATTTGGAGCACGCGGTATTTTAGGAAGGAATCTTAACTTGAATCAGGATTTTAAAACTAATTATGCTGCTGCAAAAAGCGACCAGTGTTTTGACTATGGTTTTGGTGTATATGGTAATTTTGCTTTGTTTGGAGGACTTGGTATTCAGGCAGAAGCAAATTATATTACAAGCCACGTAGATTTTAAGGCAAAGAAAGAAAACGAAGATTATAAAGCTGTTAAATATGATGTTCGAACTCTTGATCTTGCTCCTATGGCATGGCTCAACCTTGATTTGTGGAAGCTTACAGTAGGCTTTGGTCTTGGACCAAACTTTTCTATCCAGATTCCTGGTTTAAGCGATGTTAAGACAGCCAAGAAAGACCAGTTCAGAACAGGACTTATTGCCGGTGCCGACTTTAAGTTCTACTTTACAGATCATATGGGCTTAGTTCTTTCTGGCCGCTACATTACAGAATTCCAGAAGAAGGATGTACCTATCCAGGTTGCCGGCTATGATTCCGGAGCCAAATACACAACCTTCGAAACCGGCCGAAAAACCCTCTACGGCGGCTTAGGTTTGGAATTTAAATTACTGTAACTACCCGGAAAGCTTTAGAAAGGTATATAATAACAACAAAAAAGCACAATAAAACCTATACCAATTGAAAGCTCCTGTGCGTAGCAGAAAAAAGCTGACGACAACATCATCCCCGTTGGCGGCAGCTTTTTTCTGCGTGAGCACAGGAGCTTTTTTTTGTTCCAACTTTATTGATAATTTTTTCCTTTTTATATATTATATGCCTATTCTAAAGGGGTGCTGAAGCTGCCCGTTGGGCGCCAGGCTGAGATTATACCCTAATACCTGATCCGGATAATGCCGGCGGAGGAAATCATTATGCGCAATAAATTTGCGAAAATCTTTCTTTTAACAATCACAACATTTTTGGTTTTGGGGATGCTTACAAGCGCCTCAAAAAAGAAGCTTGCCAGAACAAATGAAATTGTAGTTTACACTTACAATTCCTTTAGCGGTGAGTGGGGCGCAGGTCCAGAAATTGCACGTCTTTTTGAAGAAAAGACTGGTATTAAAGTAACCTATGCCGAAATCGGAGACAGCGGACAGATTCTGTCAAAGGCAATTCTTGAAAAGAAAAAGCCTGTAGCCGACGTTCTTGTTGGCCTTGATAATTATTCTGCACAAAAGGCTCTTAAAAGCGGTGTAATCACTGATTATAAACCGGAAGGAGCCGACACACTTATTCCAGCCGAATTGACTGAAAAGTTAAATGGAGCGGGCAGCAAAAAGCAGTATCTTACTCCATATGACTACAGTCACTTTGCATTCATCTTTAATACATTGAGCGGACTTCCGGCTCCAACCTGTCTTGAAGATTTGACCAAACCGGAATACGAAAAGAAGATTATCATCATGGATTCTAAGACAAGTACTCTTGGTGTTGGTTTTGAAGAATGGGTAAAGGCTGTTTACAAGGATAAGGCCGATGACTATCTTACACGAATCAAGCCTTCGCTGCTTACAGTTGCTCCTGGCTGGAGTGTAGGCTACGGAATGTTTACAGATGGAGAGGCTCCATTGTGCTTTAGCTATACTACAAGTCCTGCCTATCATGTTGAGTATGATGAAGGCGATCAGTTTAAGGCTCTTGTATTTACCGATGGACATGTAATGCAGGTAGAAGGTGCAGCTGTTGTAAAGGGTGCTCCAAATCTGGAAGGTGCAAAAAAATTCATGGACTTCCTTATCAGCGACGAAGCCCAGAATC
>JAEEGK010033292.1_pt1 | contig 10032 bp, 12 predicted proteins | sample 8958771 | NCBI WGS metagenome assembly JAEEGK01 (sample SAMN16246547, study PRJNA631951) | gut metagenome | biome: gut microbiome; feature: rumen; material: SC-attached | host: Bos | place: Iran: Karaj | collected 2018-10 | reverse complement strand
CTTGTTGTGCTTTGGCGCGAGGTAGCATGGCTCTTCAAGGGGATGTTCCGTTGGAAGATGAACGACGAGACACGCTACATACTCAACATCTTAGTGTCGATGATACCTGTGGGCATCGTGGGCGTATTTTTCAAAGACAAGGTTGAAGAAGTGTTCGGCTCGGGACTGCTCATAGTGGGCATAATGCTGCTTGTCACGGCATCGTTGCTCACGTTCTCATACTATGCACGTCCACGACAGAAAGAGAAGATATCTCTCCGCGATGCATTCATCATCGGAATAGCCCAGGCATGCGCCGTGATGCCGGGATTATCGCGTTCGGGCTCAACAATCGCAACTGGTCTTCTGCTCGGCAACAAGAAGGAGAAGTTGGCTCAGTTCTCGTTCCTGATGGTCATCCCACCGATACTTGGCGAGGCCCTGCTCGATGTGATGAAGATGATGGAGGGTGGTGTGGCCACTGTGGCAGGTGACATCTCCGTTTCGGCGCTCGCCATTGGTTTCGCATCGGCATTCGTGGCCGGGTGCTTCGCGTGCAAATGGATGATCGACATAGTGAAGCGAGGCAAGTTGGTATACTTCGCCATCTACTGCGCTATCGTAGGACTGGTGACGATATTTCTCAGCTAAGTAGCATGCTTCTGTACGAATAAAGATGATATAACCCGTTTCAGGATGAATCTTCGCGAAGGTGTGATTATAGCAGTCGATAAGCCCTATGGGATGTCGAGTTTCGGCGCTCTGGCTCATGTCAGATATCTTCTTTCGAAGCACGTAGGCTACAAGGTGAAGATAGGACATGCGGGCACGCTCGATCCGCTTGCCACAGGAGTGCTCGTATTATGCACCGGTAAGGCTACGAAGCGCATCGAGAGCCTTCAGGAACACACCAAGCAGTATGTGGCAAAGCTACAACTTGGAGCCACCACACCCAGCTACGATCGTGAACACGAGGTTGACGCACACTATCCCACGAGCCATATCACGCTCGACAAGGTTGAACAGGTGTTGCAACAGTTCACGGGCGACATAATGCAGATACCACCTGCTTATAGCGCTTGCAAGATAAATGGCGACCGTGCTTATGAACTTCAGCGGAAAGGGCGCATCGTAGAGTTGCAGGCAAAGCCGATACACATCGACGAGATAGCGCTTGAGGAGTTCGATGCTGAGGCGATGACACTCCAAATACGCGTCACATGTGGCAAAGGCACATACATCCGAGCCTTGGCACGCGACATCGGTAAGGCGCTCGAAAGCGGAGCATACCTGCTTTCGCTATGTCGAACACGGTCGGGCGACGTAAGCCTCGACGATTGCATCAGTTTCGACACCTTCGGTGAATGGATAGAGGCAAACGAGATAGAATAGTTGCCGAAGAGAGAAAAATAGCGGACAAGGAAGAAAAAGAGAAAATATTTATATAAAATAAAATGAAGCTTTCACAATTTAAGTTCAAACTCCCAGAGGATCGCATAGCTCTATATCCTCACAGTATCTACCACGAAATAGAAAACGAGCAAGGCGAGAAAGAGACATGGCGTCTCACCCGTCGCGACGAGTGTCGTCTGATGGTTGTCCATCGTCGTTCGGAGCAGATTGACATGTTCCAGAAAGACAAGAAGGGCAAACCCGTCAAGGATAAGTATCTCGACTTCCGCAATGTGCTCGATTATTTCGACGAGGGTGATACGTTTGTTTTCAACGACACCAAGGTGTTCCCCGCACGTCTCTATGGCAACAAAGAAAAGACAGGGGCCAAGATTGAGGTTTTTCTGCTTCGCGAACTGAATCCAAACCAAAATCTTTGGGACGTGCTGGTTGACCCTGCACGCAAAATCCGTATCGGCAACAAACTGTATTTCGGCGAAGACCAGTCGATTGTTGCCGAGGTCATCGACAACACCACCAGTCGCGGCCGTACGCTGCGTTTCCTTTACGACGGACCGCACGACGAATTTAAACGCATCCTCTACAGCATGGGCGAAGCTCCTCTTCCCCGGGAGATTATCAAGCGTCCGTCCGAGCCCGAAGACCTGGAAGACTTCCAGTGCGTATATGCCAAAAACGAAGGTGCCGTCACGGCGCCCATCGCAGGCCTTCACTTCTCTCCGCAGATGCTGAAAATCATGGAAATTAAAGGCATCGAATCCGCATTCGTTACACTGCATTGCGGATTGGGCTGCTTCCGTGAAATCGACGTAGAGGATCTCACCAAGCACAAGATGGACAGCGAGGAAATGCACGTGAACGAGACGGCGTGCGACATCATCAACCGGACGAAAGAGAGCGGACATCGCATCGTGGCTGTCGGCACCACCGTGCAGCGGGCTTTGGAGACAGCCGTCAGCGCCGACGGACGTCTTAAGCCTTTCGACGGCTGGACCAACAAATTCATCTTCCCGCCCTACGACTTCCAGATGGCCGATGCCATGATTGCCAATTTCTATCTGCCCTACTCGTCACTGCTGATGCTTTCATGCGCATTCGGCGGCTACGATTTGGTGATGAAGGCCTACAAAGAAGCCATCAAATACAACGAAGCCGATCCCAAACGCCGCTACCGCTTCGGCACATTCGGCGACGCCATGCTCATTCTTCAGGACTGATGCATCAGCTCTACCTCTCTCTAGGCAGCAATTTGGGCGACAGGGAGCACATGCTTCAGGAGGCGCTTCGACTCATCGGTGAAGACATAGGCAATGTCATCCGCGTGTCCTCTTTCGTTGAGACACGCCCTTGGGGTTATGAAAGCGAGCACCTTTTCCTTAATGCCGCCTGCAAGGTGGAGACGACACTCAGTCCGACGGAATGCCTGCATGTCACACAGGAGATAGAACGCCGGCTGGGACGCACGATCAAAAGCCACGACGGCTATTGCGACCGTCCCATCGATATCGACCTGCTTTCCTATGACGATGTTCGGATGGACACACCCGAACTCACGCTGCCGCATCCCCGCATGCACGAACGTGACTTCGTCATGATTCCGCTTAAAGAAATTACTCAAAACCCATGTGGACAGATTTGACTGCTTGCAACCACATGAAAAAATGCTAAAATCGTATGAAAAAGTATCTCTTTACCTCTGAAAGTGTGTCGGAAGGACATCCCGACAAAGTGGCCGACCAGATCAGCGACGCCGTCCTGGATAAGCTGCTGGCCTTTGACCCCAACTCCAAAGTCGCCTGCGAAACGATGGTGACCACCGGACAAGTCATCCTGGCCGGCGAAGTCAAAACGAATGCCTACGTGGATTTGCAGCGCATTGCACGTGAGGTCATCACCCGTATCGGCTACACCAAGAGCGAATATATGTTCGAGGCCAATTCCTGCGGTGTGCTCTCTGCCATTCATGAACAGAGCGCCGACATCAACCAGGGGGTTGAACGTGCGGTGCTCGAAGACCAGGGCGCCGGCGACCAGGGCATGATGTTCGGCTACGCCACCAACGAGACCGAAAACTACATGCCCCTTTCTCTCGACCTGGCCAACCGTCTGCTCATCGAACTGGCCGCCATCCGTAAAGAGGGTCGCCAGATGACTTATCTGCGTCCGGACGCCAAAAGCCAGGTGACGATAGAATACGGTGAAGACAACCGCCCTCTGCGCATCGACACCATCGTGCTCTCCACCCAGCATGACGAGTTTGACAGCGATGAGGCCATGCTGCAGCAGATACGCCACGACATCATCCACGTCCTGATTCCCCGTGTCAAGGAAAGCATTAAGAATAAGAATATCAGCGCTCTTTTCGACAATCCCGACATCACGTATCATGTCAATCCTACAGGCAAGTTTGTGATTGGCGGACCTCACGGCGACACGGGACTCACCGGCCGCAAAATCATCGTGGACACCTACGGCGGCAAGGGCGCACACGGCGGCGGCGCTTTCTCCGGCAAAGACCCTTCGAAGGTCGACCGTTCCGCTGCATACGCCGCCCGTCACATCGCCAAAAACATGGTGGCAGCAGGCGTTGCGGACGAGATGCTGGTGCAGCTCTCCTACGCCATCGGCGTGGCCCGTCCCGTCAGCATTTATGTCAACACTTACGGCAGCGCACACGTGGCGCTCTCCGACAGTGAGATTGCAGCAAAAATCGACGAGCTCTTCACGCTCACACCCTACCAGATTGAGCAGCGCCTGAAGCTGCGCAACCCCATCTACGAAGAAACTGCGGCCTATGGGCACATGGGACGTGAACCGCGCGTGGTCACCAAGACGTTCGAGAGCAACTACAACGGCGGATGCAAGACCGTCCAGGTGGAGCTTTTCACTTGGGAGAAGCTCGACTATGTGGATTGTATCAAAGAGAGTTTCGGCCTATGAACGTAGCTTTCTACTGCGCCAGCAGCGCCACCATCGCACCCAAATACTATGAAGCGGCCCGCCTCATGGGTCGCCTCATGGCACAAAACGGCTACACCGTCATCAACGGAGCCGGCAGCATGGGCCTGATGGCTGCCGTGAGCGACGGATGTCTCGAGGCCGGAGGAGAAGTAGTCGGCATCATACCCACCTTTATGATAGAAAACGATTGGCACCACAAAGGCCTCACCCGAATCATCGAGACCGGGGACATGCACCAGCGCCAGCGCAAAATGGCGGAAATGGCCGACGCCGCTGTCATCATGGCGGGCGGAACGGGCACACTGGCAGAACTCTCCGAGGTGATTTGCTGGAAGCAACTCGGCATCTACTCCATGCCCATTATCATCGTCAACACCGACGGCTATTGGGACGACGTTCTCTGCTTTCTCAGCCGGGCGAAACGCGAAAACTTCATGCGCGACGAGAAGTGTATTGTCTGGAAGGTGGTCGCCACACCGGAGGAAGCGCTTCGCATCATCAACAGTGAACTGAAGCCTTGAGCGCACTCGAACCTCTTCTCTATGCCGCCGGCAACGATCCGCTCTTCGTCTGCCTCTTTTTGTTGACAGCCCTGCTGCCGGTGCTTTACATTTTCCTGCCCGAGCAGCATGCCTGGCCCTGGCTTTTCTCCCTGTCTCTTTCGGGCGGGCTAGTGCTCTATTGCCGTATAGGTCAGAAGTTTGCAATTCCGGACTGCTGTCTCTTGACGGCGGCTTATTATTTCTACCGGGACTGCATGATACGCTTTGTGCACTGGGTTTTCTTTACATACAAAAAAAACTTACAGCGCAAAAAAACTCTTCTCTACTCTCTTTGGGCAGACAACGCCACATTCGTTGCAGGCTGCGCAACAGTGTTATCTGTTGGCAATATGACTATTTGGCTGAACGCATTGGTGGTTTTGTGTCTCATTTCCTCACGAATTTGGCTCTACTTCAAACTCTATTCAATCTTTTTCCAAAAAATTACCTCTTGTTTGCATTTTTTTGTGTACCTTTGCACTCTTGAAGTCGTCCCGGCACTTATTATTTATCTGCGAATCGGCGACGTAAATTAGACGCGAACGGTAAAAAAACAAGACAGGAAATGATTAAGAAGATACTTATCTCGCAGCCCAAACCCGCCACAGAAAAATCCCCCTATTACGATATTGCTCAGCGCTACGGCGTAGAGATTGTCTTCCGGCCCTTCATCAAAGTCGAAGGTCTCACTCCTGCAGAATTCCGCTCGCAGCACATCAGCATCCTGGAGCACAGCGCCGTTGTTTTCACATCCCGTCACAGCATCGACCATTTCTTCGGTTTGTGCAAGGAAATGCGCGTCCACATCCCCGAGTCAATGAAGTATTTCTGCCTGAGCGAGCAGATTGCGCTCTACATCCAGAAGTACATTCCTTATCGCAAGCGTAAAGTCTTTTTCGGCGAAACGGGCAAGATGGAAGCCCTCGTGCCCCATATGGCCAAGCATAAGAACGAACGCTACCTCATCCCCCTGAGCGACGTGCACAACGACAGCATTGCCAATCTGCTCGACGATGCCGGCATCGCCCACACGGAGGCCGTCATGTATCGCACCGTGTCCAACGACTTCAAGGAGGGCGAACCCTTCGACTACGACATGCTGGTATTCTTCTCCCCCAGCGGCATCCAGTCGCTCATGAAGAACTTCCCCAATTTCGTGCAGGGCGACATCGCCATCGGCACCTACGGTCCCACAACAGCCAAGAGCGTCATCGACGCCGGCTTCCGTCTGGACCTTCAGGCGCCCACTGCCGATCATCATAGCATGTCCTCCGCCCTTAACGCCTACCTGCTCAAGGTCAATGACGACTAACGGACTTTCCCGTGAAGAGCGCCTGAAGAGCCTTAAAGCCATTGAAGCCCTGTTTTCGGGCACCAATCCGTCTGCTACGGCTTTTCCCCTGAAAGTCATCTGGCGCAAAAACAGCGAGCGGACATCGCGTCTGCTCGTTTCCGTTTCCAAGCGCCATCACAAACGCGCCGTCGCACGCAACCGCATCAAGCGGCAGGTGCGCGAGGCTTATCGACTCCACAAGAACATCGTCACCACCCCCTGCGACATTGCTTTTCTCTGGCTCTCCAAGGAGCTTTGTCCTTCGCCTCTGGTGCACCACAAGGTGGTCCATTTACTCCAGAAAGTCTCATGCGCCGACTCCTGATTCTTCCCATCCGCTTCTACCAGCGCTGCATCTCGCCGCTGACGCCGCCCTCATGCCGCTTCACCCCCACGTGCAGCCAATACGCTGTGGAGGCGATTGAGAAATACGGCCCCGTGAAAGGCCTGTGGCTGGCCGTCAGACGCCTGCTGCGCTGTCATCCCTGGGGCGGATCCGGCTACGACCCTGTGCCTTGACTGATTCTATACATTATATAATATATACACACTTAAACATATCACACCATGGATTTTAACAAGATCTCCGCTGCTGAAGCCGCAGCGCTAATTCAGAACGGCCAGACCATCGGCCTTTCGGGCTTCACACCTGCCGGCGTGCCCAAATGCACTCCCGCCGAGATTGCCAAGAAGGCTGCTGCCGAGCATGCTGCCGGACGCCCCTTCAAGATCAGCGTCTTCACCGGCGCTTCTACCGGCCAGAGCTGCGACGGCGAACTCTCCAATGCCGAAGCCATCGATTTCCGTGCACCCTACACGACGAATCCCGACTTCCGCAAGAACGTGAACCGCAACTCGCTCAACTACTCCGATCTCAACCTCTCCAACATGGCCACGCAGATCCGTCAGGGCTATCTCGGCCCCGTCAACTGGGCCATCATCGAGGCTTGCGACGTGGAGCGTGTGGGCTCCAAGGCACACATCTATCTCACCGCCGCCGGCGGCATTTCTCCCACCGTGTGCCGTCTGGCCACCGAGGGCATCATCATCGAGCTCAACGCCTTCCATTCGCCCAAGAGCAAGGGCATCCACGACGTCTATGAGATTGAGGATCACCCCCATCGCACGCCCATCATGATCAACAAGGCCAGCGACCGTATCGGCAAACCTTATGTCGAGGTGGACGCTTCGCGCATTGTGGGCGTTGTGGAGTGCAACATCCCCGACGAGGCACGCGCCTTCAAGGATCCCGATCCCATCACCTCGCAGATCGGCCAAAACGTGGCCGACTTCCTCCTGGCCAACATGAAGCAGGGCCTCATCCCCTCTTCGTTCCTCAACCTGCAGAGCGGTGTCGGCAGCGGCGCCAACGCCGTACTGGGTGCACTGGGTCATTGTCCCGAAGTGCCCAACTTCAACATCTACACCGAGGTGCTTCAGGACGCTCCCGTGGGCCTCATGAAGCAGGGTCGCGTGCTTTCCGCCAGCGCCTGCTCTCTGACCGTCACCAACGAGTGTCTGCTCGACATCTATGACAACATGGACTTCTTCAAGGACAAACTCGTGCTGCGTCCCTCCGAGATCTCCAACAGTCCCGAGGTGATTGCCCGCATCGGCGTCTGCTCACTGAACACCGCCATCGAGTGTGACATCTACGGCCACGTGAACAGCACGAAGATCTGCGGCACGAAGATGATGAACGGCATCGGCGGCAGCGCCGACTTCACCAACAACGCCTATCTCTCGATCTTCACCTGCGGCTCGACCACCAAGGGCGGCGCCATTTCCAGCATCGTGCCTTTCGCCAGCCACATCGACCACACGAACCACTTCATCGACGCCGTCATCACGGAGTACGGTGTGGCCGATCTGCGCCACAAGAGCGACATGCAGAAGGCCGAAGCCCTCATCGCTGTGGCTCATCCCGACTATCAGCCCATGCTGCGCGACTATCTGAAGTTCGCCGAGAAGACGGGCGGCCACACGCATCACTGCCTCTCAGCCGCATTCGCCATGCACGACACCTTCCTGCGCAAGGGCGACATGCGTCTTACCGATTGGGCCGAATACGTGAAATAAGCGTGCGGAGCTGGTCGATCCATCCCTTTTTGGGATAGACGAACCAGAATCCGTCGGCACCCGGCATCTCGATCGCCAGTCGGAACACGTCGCCTCCTTTGGCGTAGAGCGTTTCCAGACCTTTATCGGAAATTTCGAAACTCGGCACCAGCCAATATATTTGGTTGGCGCCGTTTCTTTGATTGGCCCGGAACTGCAGATCGCCCGAGGTGGTCGGCAGTCCGTTGTCGCCGTGAATGATCGACTCCAGATCGGGAAATTCGCTCGAGGAGACCGTGGGGTAGCAATCCACCAGACACTTGGCACGAAGGATCCTGCGGTCCTGCAGGTCGAGGAAGAGCAAGCCGCGACCGGCCGGATAGGTTTCCTGCTGGGGCTGCACCGTCAGCGCTATGGCAAAGATGTAGGACGTGTCGGTCAACTGCTCGATACGCACCCACTGATCCGTCTCCTGTCCGTTGGCGCCGTGGCTTTCGACGATGGCTTTGGAGTCTTCGCCCTTGGGCTTCTTGACCGTCTGCAGCAGGTCGATGTCCAACGTACGCTTGGAGGTCAGCGTGAAGCGCATCATCGTGCGTCCGTTGATGTTTTCGGTGATGTGACCGTAGCCGTCTTTGAAGACGCGCACCTTGTTGCGGTCGCTTCTGAGCGCCAGCTGGAAGATGCCGTTGGCATCGGTCGTCGTCTGGTTGAGCACGCGGTCGTTCTTGTCCACTTCGGCCACAGTGACGCCTTCGAGTCCGCCGTTGGCGTCGGTCACTTTTCCGCTCAACTGCTGCGCCGTCGCCGCAAGATTTACGGCGAGGAGCGCCAGGAGCATCATGATTGTCTTTTTCATGATCGTATTGTTTTTCTTATTGTTGTGTCGTTGTTTCACTCATCATCATGTCGGCCGCCGTACAGAGCTCCAGATACCAGTCTTCGCCGAAGCGGCGCACGAGCGGTTCCTTGAGAAAGCGGTAGAGCGGCGTGCCTTCACTCTCGCCTTTGAGGCGCGCGGCCTCGCAGATGTTCCACCGGTGGTATTGCAGCCCGACGAGACCTCCTCCGAAACGCTTCTCGCGGATGGGATAAAGGTGGCACGAAATCGGCTTCTCGGGCAGCAGACAGCCTCGGGGCCCGCGAAAGACGCAGTTGCCGCCGTTCACGATACTCGTCACCAACTCGCCTTCGGGATCGGCGTAAGCGACCCCCTGACGGTCGACCACCGATTGGGCCGAAGCCGACATCTCGGGCCAGATGTCGTCGAGCACCTCTTCGATGCGGGCAATCTCGTCCATCGTCACCGGCGCGCCGGCGTCGCCCTCCTCGCAGCATCGTCCGCTGCAGGCGGCAATGTCGCAGGCAAAGCGTTCGGCGATGATGTCCGTATGCACGATGACATCGCCCACCTGGAGCATCGGCGGCAACTCGTTTACCATCGGACGGCCTCCTTTCCGTGCTCCGTGAGCCAGCGGTTGCAGAGCTCGAAGTGATGGTTGCCGAAGAAGCCTCTGTAGGCCGACAGCGGACTGGGATGTGCGCTGCGCAGAACGAGATGCTTCGAGGCGTCGATGAGGGCAGCCTTCTTGCCGGCCGGAGCGCCCCAGAGCATGAAGACGAGTCCTTCGCGCTCGTCGGAGAGACGTCGGATGACGGCGTCGGTAAAGGTCTCCCATCCCTGTCCGGAATGACTGAAAGCCTGATGGGCGCGCACGCTCAGACAGGTGTTTAGGAGGAAGACGC
>JAEEGK010033290.1_pt1 | contig 10032 bp, 7 predicted proteins | sample 8958771 | NCBI WGS metagenome assembly JAEEGK01 (sample SAMN16246547, study PRJNA631951) | gut metagenome | biome: gut microbiome; feature: rumen; material: SC-attached | host: Bos | place: Iran: Karaj | collected 2018-10 | reverse complement strand
CACCCATGCGACCCATCTATAATAAAACATGCGATCAACTGATCCTGCGATTTTACCGGGATCAATACCTTTCAGAAGGAGTTCGGCCTCCTTGTTTCTCCCAGTCTCGATCAAAACGCTTATATTAGAAAACAGAAGTTCCTGCTTATACGTTTTTTTATCAATGATCAGTTCGAAACTATTGAATGATACACCAAGGCGCTCGACAAGCAGCCTCAGAAGCCTCGGAGCGGGGATAGATTCGCCGGATTCGATGGCGTGATAAGTCGAAGGAGAACATAACCCCTGCGACAAGGCCCGGATTGATAACTTCCGACTGTTTCTAAGTTCTTTAAGATAATCGTAATAATGCTCCATAAAATTGTACCCTCGTATAGTATACTTTAAGTATCATTATAAGGATGAATAGTAAAAACGCAACAAGCAAAAATTGCTAAAAATACTATGAGTGTTCGGTGATTTGCCATGTTCTTTGGAATGCAGTTGTGATATCGTTGTACTAATACTTTAAAGATTCCGGCAGGGGAAGCAAAAGTTGATCAACTAACACAAAAGAGGAGGATGTCGTTATGGTTAAAGCTTTAAGGGCGATATTTCGAGGTATCAGTTTGATTTTGACCGTCGTTTCAGTTACGGCACTCACCTCGTGCTCAAAGGTGGCAAACGAAAGTGAAGTTATCGAAGCAATCCCCACATACGAGGAGGTTCTTTCAGTAGATGGAGACAACCTGTCAGAGGAATCAAACGATGGGATAATAGCAGGCACAAACGACTCAAAAAACAGCGATCAAGAAGTTGATGGAAGAAACCTGTATGAGACCTCAAGAAAACTCCACCCCGGAAATCCGGGTGGCGGGCCCACGTTCGAAAACAGAAAGCAATTCACTGAAATCCGAGACATCGATGGAACACTTTTGGTCACTCTTGAGGATGCGTCCAGCTTGATCCTTGTTGAAGACGGAATTGTTTACAACTGGATTGAAAAAAGTGATGAGAAATCAATATGCTCATATTACTATTATGATTTTGATTCAAAAGAAACAACTCTGCTTGGCAGTGTAGAAAATCTTTCTGTTGTAATGTCATATGACAATATGTGTATTGACAACAAATTGTACATATTGCTCAATGATTCTGATAAAAATACGTTTCTTTGCATCATTGATACGAAAGAGCTTACTTTTAAAAAGGTTGCGTTGGGCACAAACTTAAGTATGTACTGCTCAATGACGTACTATGATGGATTTGTGTATTACTTCACAGCAGATACTGAATCTACTGAAGCAATCTATAAATATGACCCAAGCAGTGACGTAATAACAAAGGTTTGGGATTATAGTTTTGACGCTGAAACCTTTACCGGTGATACATTGCTTCATCTGGCAACAGACACTGATCATCTATATGTGCTGAAGGCCGAGGCACATGGCAAGAATAATTCTCATCTTTTTGTCGACATGTATGATAACAAACTCACTTTGGTTACACGAACTGAGCTGACGGACAGAATCCATGAATTTACCAAAGATTTAATATCTGAAGAGATATATGGAGAAGAAAGGGCAGCGCAAATAAAAGATGACGAGATCCGTCAGCCAGTTTATGGGTTTGATATAAGGAACGGGGTTTTATATTACGAAAACCGTAGCTTAACCCGCTTGCTCGAAACGTTTGTCCCCGGTGACAGTAGCAATTCGGATGATATACTACAAATGAATGATTACATGATCGGGGCCAAAAACACGGAGATATCAGATGGTGATTATTGCTTTTATGATATAAAAACAAAGAATATTTATCTGTATAATCCCTACAAATCCGTACTTATAACAGGTCGGTTAATAGTTGACGGCGAAGCGATTGAAACGGCAGGAATCAACTACGGACGAGGCGGAAAACTATTGGTTTATAAAAACGGGGAAGAGGAAACCCTTTCCACGGTTACAAGGACCATCTATTACATAGACAAAACCGAGTTGACACAAGTGGAATAAACTGACGTCATATATCAAAATCCGAGTGTGTCATTTACCATGATCACATGAATGCGCCCCTCATGGCGTGAGAAGCGGGTGATCAGAAACTGGCAGCAGATGGTGTCGGGCGACTTGCAATTCATGCAAGAGCCTGTCTTGGCGCAAGGTGTGTTGAGCCCGAAACGCTGGGCGTTTATGGGTGCAGCGACGTTTCTTGCACGCTTCATGGCTGTATCGACATCGGGGCAAACCTTGTTCATCCCGACGATCGCGATCACGTGGCGCGGGCCCTGCGCGATGGCCGATACACGGTTCGAATTGCCATCAATGTTGACCATGACGCCATCTTCGGTGATCGCATTGGCGCTTGTCAGGAAATAATCTGCATCATAAGCGGCAAGCATGGCAGCTCTTTTATCCTCTATGGCGTCCCTGTCTATAAAGTTGTAGTTCCCTTTCTTGAGGGCATCCACAAGTCCTATCTCATGTGCCGACATTGCGCCACCCATCGAGATGCTTGAAGTCTCGGGGATGAGTTCAAGTGCGATTTTAAGCGCTTCCGCCTTGTCCTCAGCGTAATACGCCTTCATGTTTCTGGACTCAAGTCCCTTTATAACCTTCTGCGCAAGTAAGCGGTTTCTTTTAGCGATAGTTTCGTTCATGGATGCCTCCTGTTTATATGCCGATCTTACGTCATGTACTGCATTTCTTGAAGAAGATTATACCACTATCACAGGCTGACTTCTACGCAATACAATAAGAAAGGCCACCGAAGTGGCCTTTGAATAAACAATATTGAAATATGTTTGGGTCCTTTGAAAACGATTACTTAATTATAATGGTCTCAGCATTTAAATCACTGTATGTAAAGGTTTCCGACTCACCCCTGATTGTTATTGTGCAGCCATCCCCACTTCCTATATACCTAGGATAGTCTTCTGATGCTTTCCCGGTTGCAGTAACACAGGCTTCTGTCGGCAAGGTTATATTTTTGATCGTCTCTGTGTAGAGCGCCCCAAACCCTATTGTGTTCACCGACTCCGGCAACTCTATCTCTTCTATGGCTGTGTAAGCAAAAGCCCCGCTTTCGATTCTTCGCAAGCCATTTTGAGGGAGTACGACCTTTTTAAGGTTCTTACATCCACAAAAAGCGTTTTCCCGAATAGCTGTAATCCCTTCTTCTACTTCTACCTCTTTAATGGTCATATCCCCCGCAAACGACCTGTCCATTTTTCCGACACCCGATATGGTCAGTTTTCCATCATCAAACGAATACGTCACTGCAGATTTTGGTTCGTCTTTCTTTATCGGCCCGGTCTCTTTTGCATTCTTTAGGGTTTTCTTTTCTACAGCCAGGATCATTTGGTGTTTGTCGTTGTCTAAATCTCTGAATGAGAACTGCAGTTGTGAACCCTTAATGCGTAATCCGTTTATTTCAGAATGCGGGAACCGATCAAATGGTTCATCCCAAACAGTAGTCATACCATAATCGGCGATCACGATCTGGTTTATCAATTCTCCCTGCAAATCATAACGGTACAGTTTAAGTAGTCTGGAGTCATTAGCATCACATCCCGCCGATACATATACAGACCGTTTTCCGTTTCGCTCATTAGATATTTCCATCCCTTTTATCTCGACGGGCATATCCTCCGAGTTTTCAAAAGTACATACTAAGGCCTGCTTAACCGTCTTGTTTTTTGTAAAAGGCACAGCTTTATCGTTCGCATCCGAAAGGGAATCGTTTAATATGCCAAAATCATACACAGAAAACATATCTCTTCCAAGAAACGATCTTTGATGGATTATGATGCTTTTTTTGTCCGAAGAAAGCGATGATTCAACAGATTTTATCCTGTCTCCTTCTGATGCGTCCGTAGTCCCTTCGAACAGGTCAATACCGGTCAGTCTTTTTATATCTTCTGAATCAACAACAGCCCCCGGAGTATACTCAACACGACCAAGTTCTGTTGAATAATACTTGACTTCACTTGCCTTGGAGGCGCAGCAGCCTACCCAGAGATAGTTCTTTCCATTATGTGTATAAGCATCAAGCGTTGCTGCGCCCCCAACATTTGTCAAAAGCATGGAATCCTGCCGCTCAAAAGAGTTCCCGCTAATGTTGCACCTTGAGAGTAACACGTTTCCTCCCTCATACAGATGTCCGCTAAACATCAGCGAAGCATACTCTTGTGCGATAAATACCTTATCTCCGCAGATAAGGAACGACCGAATCGGATGATCAAAAATTCCAAGGTCTGCCTTTAATACAAAAGACGGAAATACTGTCAGATATGCATTATCAAAAACATACACATCGGTTCGGTACTTATCAAATCCTCTTGTGTCATAATACTGTTCGTTGGATTCCCAAAACAAAAAATCATCCGAGTCATATACATAATCATAACCATCCGGGTATTCTGACTTAAGAATAGGACTCCCCGGTTCTATATAGTATGACGGGTAAATGTGCTGCCTGGCATACGCATGATCCGCACAAGCAAGGCAGATTAAGATAATTAAACCCAAGCAGATAATAGCACTTTTATTTTTCACAAAACGATTCATAGTTTCCCCTTTTTATTTGCCGAGTTCTGATGTCTTCATAACGCAAATAACACACTATCACAACCGTATTCCGAATAACATGGCAAATCACCGAACACTTTCTGGAAATTTTAAAAAATCTGTAAAAGGTATCTTTCGATTCATCATTTAAAGGCCACTGCTTTTCTGCGAAAGCAAGTGGCCTTTGGTGTGAATCACAAAAAGTGGTTATATGCGTTAAAGCAGTTACCTGAACTCAGGTTTCGTCAGGTCTGAAGAGCTTACGTACATGAGGGATGTTGAGCAGGATGACCGCAACCACGGTCGTGATGACCAACTCCGGAAGCATGTACGAGCCGTTGTAGAGCAGGCTGTAAAGCACTGTGCTGTCTGTGGAGAAGCCCTCCCAGAGCTCGCCGAAGCTCTCCCAGATGACCACGCCGCTCAGGAAATGCATCACGAAGCGGAGTGCGATGGCGATCACGATACCGCCGATCCAGCCGGCTGTCTTCTTTTTGCGGAACAGGCCGCCCAGTCCGAGCACTGTGAACGCGATGATGTAATCGAGAAGTATACATGCGATCAACATGAAGGGTGTGAGGCCCCATCCGAAGAGTCCGTCACCGATCCCTTGGAAGAACTGGATCAGGGAAAACAGGAACGATACTGCGAGTCCGGCTTTCAGGCCGCGCCTGATCGAGAAAAGTACTATCGGAAGCATGGAAAACAGGGTGATCGAGCCGCCCCAAGGCAGTTTGTAAATACGAATGTAGCTGAGTGCTGTGGCAAGGGCAAGCATCACGGCGCCCTCTACCAGAATTCTTGTTCTTTTACTTTGCATAAAAATGCCCTCCTCTTTAGCGACTGCTTTTCAGTCGCTGATTCCTCGCCTACACTTGATCGAAGCAGTAGGTGAACTAAATGGTACCGGAGGGACAGCATCGCGTGTTTGTCTGAACTATCAATTGTTCAAGCTTCCTTACGCCGGTATTATCCGGGTCAAGTAATAAGGGTCCGAGGCAACGGCCTCTGTCTCAGCGATGTGCTCCCCTAGCGGTATTTTGTTTTACAACGGATAAAATATATAGCGAGGCAGGGATAATGTCAAGGGGAAATTGTAAAGGGTGGTCCCCCAGGGACCACCCAAGTGGCCATCATCCCTTAATGGTTTCGATAAGCTTCTGTGCGTCTTTCGAGCGGGCAAAGCCGTTATCTATGGCTTTCTGCAACCACTTCACCGCGTTCTCCGTGTCTCCGGCACCGTAATACGCCAGGCCGGCGTTATACATGGTTGTGGGGTCGGGTTCCAGTTCGACCGATCTTTCAAAGTACTCGGCGCTTTCCTCGAATCTGTCGTCACGGTACAGGATCATTCCGTAATTTGCAAGAGTGTCGTAGTTTGAAACGCCCATTTCGATCGCCTTTTTATAGTACTTGCCGGCTTCCTCATCACTCTCGTCCACATCTTTCCCGTAATAATAGATATCTCCGAGCGTTTTGAAGACTTTCGCCGATGTGCTGTTGTTTTCCACCGCTCTTTCCAGATACATACGGGCTTTTCCGTAGTTTTGGTCAACCTTGTCGCCGTTATAATACATGCTTCCGAGCAGTTCGCATGCGGCCACGTCTCCCTTTACGGCGGCTGTTTCAAGCTCATCGACTGTCATGTCATAGATATCTTTTGCGACGTCACCCGAGGCAGGGGTGTTACTACCCGAGCCGATGTTATCGCCGTCTGTAGCGGTGTTGTTTCCGGACGAGGCTGTACCTGCATGGGTGTTGTTCGAGGACGAACCGGACGCAGGGCCGTCCGAGCCGGTGTTACTGTTCCCGGACGAGGAAGCGCCTCCATCTGTTGCTCCGCTCGCATTCAATCCGGTGTGTGCGTCTCCATTTATCGAAGCATTTCCGCTGTCTCCTGAGGTTACGTTTTCACCCGATGAAACATTTGCACCATCTTGGGCCGTTATGTCTCCACTTGATGCGCCACTCGCATTCGCTCCCGAGGTTGCGTCTCCACCCAAGTAGGAATTTGCGTTGTCCTCTGAGGATATGCTTTCACCTGAAGAAGTATTTGTGATATCTCCGGTAGCTACTTCCTGAGCAGGATTGCCAGCGCCGAGATAGGCGTCTGATTCATTCGTCTGACTCTCGGGGGTGATATATGCGTCAGGCTCATTCGGCTGAACTTCACTCCCGCTGTCTCTAAAGATCAGATACGCTGTGAGCGACAGGAGTGATACGAGCAGGATGGCGGCGGTGATGAGGGTGATCACATGTACGCTCCCGCGCTTCTTGCCGGACTGCGGCGAGCCGGCGACGAAGGCCTTTTCGACGCCCGAAAGGATCACCTCAACGTAGTTTCTGAGCTGCGTGATGTTGTCGGCGAGGTTCTTCGTGACGGCGTCAAGCCAGTGCACGCGCGAGAGGTAGTACTCGAACTCATCGCTCATACGGGTCTCGCTCAGACGGAACGGAACGATCGTCTTGCCCTCATTGAACGCCAGCGCGACCTCGTTCATGACCTGGCGGGAGGCGTTCGACTCGTCGGTGTAGATGAGCACCTGGACCTTGACCATCCTGAGCGCGTCGGTGATAGCGCTCACCCACGATGTCCCGGGCATGATGTCGCGGGGCGCGTACCAACAGCGGATCCCGTGCTGCTCGAAGTCGGCAACGATGGCATCCGCAACATTCTTGTTCTTGGACGAATAACTCACAAATACGTCGTATGTACCCTTTTCTGACATGTTTTACTCCCTAACATTTGTACGTTACGCAGGTTCTCAAAAGAACCTCTGTTTTTACTATGTAGTATTGAATATGACCCGCAACCCCCGTCCCCCGGAGGGTCACCCCATGGTCACTTACTCAGTTCCCAGAAACTGACGGCGCTGGCGGCGGCGACGTTGAGGGAATCCACGCCGTGATGCATCGGGATCATGACGCGGTAGTCGCTGACGCTTATGACCTCTTTCGGAAGGCCCGTGCCCTCGGTGCCGAGAATGATGGCGAGCTTGTCATGCTTGCGGATCTCGGGGTCGTCTATCCCGACCGAGTCCTCGGTCAGTGCCATGGCGACTGTTTTGTAGCCGTAGGACTGCAGGGTGCGTATGAGGTTGGTGCCTTCGGACTCCTCCCTACCGGCCTTGGTCCACGGGATCTGGAAAACGGTCCCCATGCTCACTCTCGATGAGCGCCTCGTGAGAGGATCGACCGATGCGTGCGTGAGGAGCGCCCCGTCGATACCCAGAGCGGCCGCACTGCGTATGATCGCACCGACATTTGTCGGATTGACGACGTCAAAGAGGACTGTGATCCGGTTCTTGTCCTTGCAGAACTCCTCCACGGAGACCATGGGCTTCCTCCTGAGCGTCATCCAAAGCCCGCGCACCAGCGTGTATCCGGTGAGCTCGGTGACTATCTCGCGCCTTGCAGTGTACACCGGGATCGAGTCCCTTTTCTCGCTGCCCCAGAGCTTTTCGATCATATCAAAGACCGGGCCGGCCTCTGTGTCAAACCGCTCTGTCTCAACCAGCATCGAAAGCGGCTCGTATCCGGCCTCGAGCGCACGCATGATCACATTGGCGCTTTCGGCCAGGAAGATCCCGACATCCGGCTCATAGGCTCTGTACAGCTGCGCCTCGGATATCCTCGCGAAGACATCGAGCTCGGGCGCGTTTATGTCTGTTATCTCAATCTTAGTCATGCTCCCCCTGCCTGTCGTGCGTCACTTCTTGTAAAGAGTGATCTTGTATACCTTCCCCCGACCGTCTGTTTCGTTCTTCCAGTCTTTCCAGTGAACCCCGAGCGTTGAACCATAGGCGTTAAGCTCTTTATTGATCGCTTCAAAAGCCTCGCTCCCGGCCGTGAGCTCGCGGAACTCGAGCTTGGTCTGCTTCGACTTCGAAGCAGCGAACTTCGTCGCGAAGTCCTTTATGTAGGCGAGTGCATCCTTCGCGCCGTTCAACACGGGGTATTTTTCGAGATTAATGTATATGGTCCCGAGGTCCTTGCTGACAGCTTCCGGGTACCGGCTCTCCTCCCAGGTGTGGTCCTTCTTCATGTCCTCGTCGGCAATGAGGAAGTACTTGTAGTTGTAGATATTCTTGCCCTTTTCGTTCTTGCCGCCATCGTCCCATGTGACGTCGACGCCGTACCACTTGTGGCCGATCTCCACGAGATTCCAGCCGTGGTCGCCGGGCACGCCGCCGGTGCTTCCGATGACGAACTGCGCATTGATGCCGAGCGCCTTGCAAAGCGAGTTAAAGTACTTCGCATATCCGCTGCAGACGGTCTTTCCTGTCTTGATCGCGCTTTCGAGGCCGTAGCGGTCCTTGTTCGTCTCATCGGTCTCGTACTCGAATTTCTTGATGATATAGTCGTGGATCGCCTTGACTGTATCATAGACGTTATCCTTCTCGAGCTTCTTTGCGGCTTTCACGATCTTCTTGTAGAGCGACTTCTCACTCTTATTTAGGAACGAAACGTCGCCGCCGCTGAGTGCAAAATCAACCGCGATCTCCTGCGCCGAAAAAGCGGTGGGCTTCTTCGTGTTGGAGACGATCAGCGAGATGCAGTTGCTGTAGTCCCTCGGGTCTTCAAGAGTGATCTCCGAAAGAAACGGGAACATGTCCATGTACTCTTCCTCGGAACGGACGAACTTGAGGTCCGAAACGATGACGGTAAAGGCTTTAAACTTGCACAGCCCTTTGAACATCTCACGGTCGAGCGCCTTCTGAGAGGTGCAGTACGTCCCGTCGCCGTAGTCGAGGTAGGCGCCTTTCTTGTCGAGCAGCTCGCTCTTAAGACGCTTGATCGTTTCGTCCGCGAGCTTCTTGTAGTCTCCCACCGTCTTCTGCTTCGGAACATTCTTGACGGTGAACTTCACCTTAAATTTATATGTCTTTTTGTTCTGCTTGATCTTCACCGTCACCGTCGACTTCCCCTTTTTGAGCGGGACGGCCTTCGAATCCTTGATCTTGATCACGGCCTCTTTCGAGGACGAGAACGTAACCTTTGCGCCGGAATCGAGGTTAATGAAACGGAACGTGTAGGGTTCCGAGTCAGTGTACAGGATGACCTTGTCCTCGATCAGGGAGGGCTTGAGGGCCGCCTGCGCGCCGGACGGGCGGGCGAAGATGAGGATGAGCAGGGCGAAGGCTGCGATGAGGGTGAAGCGTTTCAAATTCATAACACGAAGTATACTCCTATATTATTCTAAGGAATGTGGTCCATACCAACTTTTAAAATCCCTGATCTATTACAGGCGGTACATAGTTATTCGAGAACAGCACCGTCGACGTTATATCGAACGGCTTCACATTCCCGCTCACTTCGCCCGAGAGGGCCGAAACGGGTGTGGGAACCCAGACACCCGTTGCCTTGTGCCTGCGCATGCCTATGCGGAGGACCGCGTTGTGCTCCACATGTACGGGAGTCGAGGTCTCGGTCTCCTTCTCAAGTGTGTAGCGCTGAGGGCAGACGGTGATGTAGCCGTTGTCTA
>JAEEGK010033287.1_pt1 | contig 10033 bp, 6 predicted proteins | sample 8958771 | NCBI WGS metagenome assembly JAEEGK01 (sample SAMN16246547, study PRJNA631951) | gut metagenome | biome: gut microbiome; feature: rumen; material: SC-attached | host: Bos | place: Iran: Karaj | collected 2018-10 | reverse complement strand
GATGAACCTTCAAGTGCATTGGACCCGATTGCAGAATACAAACTGTTTGATAATATTTTAAAGGCCTGCCGCGAAAATACACTTTTATTTATTTCGCACAGACTTTCTTCCGTACAGAATGCAGATCATGTATTTTTACTGGAAAAAGGAGAAGTCCGCGAAGAAGGAACTCACCGTGAATTAATGGAAAAACACGGCTTATATGCAGATATGTATCAAAAGCAGGCAGAAAATTATCTTGCAGATACAACTAAACAGACAGAAGGAATTTGGGCATGAAAAATAAAATTAAAAAAACAGATCAAAATAAAAATTCAAAGTCTTCTAAGCGCCGCAGCACTGTTTTAAAAAATCAAGTATTCCTCTGGAAACTCTGTTTTAAAACCTGCCCGCTTTATATGATTTATCATCTTTACGATGCATTCCGCTATCAGGGTGTAATCTTTCTTGAGCACGTACTTGGAATCCGTTATGTTTTGAGATGCGCAGAATTTCATGAGCCGTTTACAAAAGCGCTTTTCTATATAGGCCTTATCCTGCTTTTGAATATTCTTCAAATTATTCCAGACGGATTATTTATTTACGGCTGGCAATTCAAGTACAAGCCACGTCTTTACCGTGCACTAAAAGAGCAGATGTTTAAGAAAGCTTCAGAAATTGATCTTTACTGCTACGATGACCCGGCATATTACAATGATTTTGTACTTGGTGTTCAGCAGTCAGAAGCCGCAATTGACCGCTTCCTTGAATTATTAAATATGACTGTACAGGCTTTTACAGTTTTATTCACAACAGGAATTTTCTATCTTGTAACAGATCCTGCCGGAATAATTTTTGTACTTGTTTCATTTATTCTTAGATTCATAGTTTCTAAAAAACTGAATAAAGTGAACTATGAAAACCGAATCAAAATTAATCCTCACATGCGCAAACGCGATTATATAAGCCGTGTTTTTTATCTCAAAGACTTTGCAAAAGAATTACGGCTTCATCCGAATGCCGGTTCTCAGCTTGAAAAAGAATTCGAAGAAGCAAATGACAGTATTATTGCTGAACACAAAAAGGTTGCTGCAAAAAGAACATGGCTTCAGTTCCTTAAAGATTACGGTGTAAGCGATCTTTTGATTGACGGATTTTATATAACATATCTTGTTTATAAAGCCGCAGTTCTTCATTCACTTTGTTACAGCGATGCAGTTATATTATTTAACAGAACAGGAAGCCTTAGAGGAAGCATGGGCCGCTTTGCAGATCTTGGTCCTAAAGCTCACGAAAACAGTATGTTCGTAGATAAGATTCGGGCTTTCCTTTCTTATGAACCAAAAATAAAAAATAATGAAGGCGAAGCAGTTCCTAAGGGAAATGGTACATTGAATATAAATCATGTTTCATTCAAATATTTGGAAACCGGCCGCACCGTTCTGGACGATATTTCTTTAACTGTAAAACCTGGTGAACACATTGCTATTGTAGGATACAACGGAGCCGGAAAGACAACCCTTATAAAATTACTTATGCGTCTTTATGATCCGACAAGTGGAACAATCACATATCATGATCAGAGTATTTCTACATTTAAACCGGATGATTACCGCAAAAGAATTGGAGTTGTATTCCAGGACTTCCAGATGTTTGGCGCAAACCTTGCAGAAAATGTTGTAATGGACAATATGACTGAACAGGAAGAAGAAGAACGTTCTCCAGAAATTACCGCTGCACTTAAATCTGCAGGCTTTGCAGAAAAGCTTTCCTGCCTTCCTGACGGCCTGTTTACACAGGTTACAACAGAGTTCGATAAAAATGGCGTAGATTTTTCCGGCGGAGAAAGTCAGAAAGTTGCCATCTCGCGTGCCTTCTATAAAAACGCAGACATTCTTATTATGGATGAACCTTCGAGCGCACTGGACCCTATTGCAGAATATGAGCTCAACAAGGCTATGGAAAGTGCGGCAAAGGGAAAGACTGTTTTCTATATTTCTCACCGACTTTCCACAACCCGCGACGCAGACCGCATCATCATGCTGGAACGCGGCCGGATTATTGAAGAAGGCACCCACAGAGAACTTCTTGCCCGCAATGGCAAGTACGCCGAAATGTGGAATGCACAGGCCGGTAAGTATAATTAACGAGCTTTAGTAAAGCCTATATCATCAACTTCTACGCTTCCCTTTTCGTAAGGGAAGCATATTTTTATTTTCTGAATATTCTTAAAATCAAAATCAATATTCTGATCAAAATCTTCTTCGCCAACAAAGACCGTTGTAAACTGATGCTTATAACTATAATTCTTAGAAAGCACATCGACCTTATATAACTGAACAGCTAATGGAGGATAAATTTTTCTTAACTCGCGGGCTGTTACACACATTCCTTTTATATCATAGAAAGAGACTTCATAATTCATAAAGGAAGTATTTTTTGAATCGTCATTTTTATCTGCCAGCTTAAATGTAAAATACTTATCTGTAAAATCAAAATCCTTAAGGTTAATTTCAAGACAGGTATTTATATTTTCATTATCCCAGTTAAAGCCAAGACTGTAATTTTCTGATGGCCCGTATTCCCCTGTTTCCCGAATGTTTTCATACCAGCCATTAGCATTTACAACCTGCAGATTTACATCAGGATTTTCTGTTTTCCCCAGCTGACTCTTTCCATCAAAATCAAAAAGATAATCAAAGGTATTATCATCATAAGTCTGTTCAAAAGCTGTAGCAGGCAGAGCTGCCGCGTATTTCTCAAAATCATAAAAAAGCGATTTATGAGTGTTATCTTCCTTAAGAGTAACATCAAGAAAGGTCTTTACAAAACTGCACAGAATCTTTCTCTGATCTTCTCCGCTGATAAAATCCTTTACATCAAAATACCAGCTGGTTGGAGCCGGTAAATCATACAAGCCCCAGAGAGTATTAAACTGCCCGTGATTTGCACCATAAACATAAAGAGAAGATTTAAAAGAATCCGTCTTACCGGGAAATTTAATATTGTTATATTGCTTCTCGCCCTCCATAGATCTGACATCCTGATCATTAGTTCCATGAATCAAAAGATAATTTACATCTTCAAGAAGTACTGCTTTATTTGCAGGCTTATACTGATCCACTGTCGGCGAAATTGCAATCAGCCCCTTTATATTAAACTCATAGTCCAGCATTGTGTTTCCGTTATCCACAAGCCTTTCCGAATTATTAAAATACTGGGCAGTAGCAATTGCCTCGCCACCCCGCGAATGTCCGGCCAGAACAATATTTTCCATATCAAATCTATGGTATAAAGGACTTTCCTTCCATGCATTCTCTTCTTTTATTTTTTTGATATTTTCAAGCAGGAGGATTGCACGGCCGTCATTTTCTCCCCACAAGTCATTACAACACTGCTCGTCAACAGAAACCATAGCATAACCCCATGAAGCAAGAAATTCTCCAAGATATTCATACCCCAGATAAGATTTTACCGGATACTCATGATTTCCGTGAATTATAAAAATCACCGGAGCCTTCTCAGTATTTTTAGGAAGCCAGATTTTTCCTGCTATGGGAACTTCGTTTAAATCATATTTAAAAAAGAATTTTTTAACTTTACCGTCAAAGCCATTTCTTTTTGCATAACCAGAAATATCAGCGCTTGCAGTTGCGATATCAGAATCCTTGTAACCGTAAGTCAGTGTCTCAACTTCATAACTTCCCTTTGTGACTGATTTTTCAAAGCCTTCAGGAGCCGACATAAGCTCCCCCTGCATTTCAAAATATTTTTTAACATTACCACGCGCAAAGCCTTTACAAGCTATAAAGAAGATTCCGCCTGCCAGCACAAGGCAGGTTACAGGCGTAATTATCCAGAATAAGAGACTGCGCCCTTTTTTTATAAAGAAGGAATAAAGGCAGCGCCCGAAAAAATCAAGACTAAGAAGAAAAATGATTACTCCCAAAACAAAGCCTGTACCACCACGTGGGGTACAACTTACAATCAGAGAATAATTAATTATAAAAATAATTTGTGCAGGATAAGTTTTCTTAAAAACAACTTTAAAAAGCAGATTTATAAGACAAATTAACAGAGGAACAAGAAGAAGTGCTGCTAAAAAAAGCCAGATATAGGAAATAAACTTAAAATTTTCTCTAAGCCCAAAAGTGAGGTATATTGCGCACACAATTCCCAAAGCAATTACAGCCCCACTTTTTCCTGAATGAAGAAATTTTATACCAGGAGAGCACTTTGATTTTATAAATGCAGCCAGTTTTTTTACAAAACACCAGATTTTTGAATTAGCAATCTTTTTTAAAAATTTTATATTTTTCATGCCTTTATTATTATGAAAAGTATAATATATGTCTAGAAAAGAAAATTAAAATATAAGCGTAAATACAGCTCCATGCGGCTCAACATTACCGGCACTTATTTCTATCTTCAACGCTTCTGCAAGAGTTTTTGCAATTGCAAGTCCCAGTCCGCTTCCACCATTAGTACGAGAATGAGCTTCATCAGCTCTATAAAATCTTTCAAAAACATGAGGCAAAGCTTCTTCTGAAATTCCAGGTCCATCATCACTTTCTTCAATAATAACATGACCATGACCTTTCATAACCGACAGCTTTACATTACATTTTTCTCCGGCAAATTTTACACTATTACTAACAAGCACTGTAAGAATTTGATGAAGCATTTCCGGATCCGTATGCAAACAAAGCATAGACTTGCAGTTAATCTCAAATTTTACCTCTGGCGCCACAGACATAAACTCATCAGAAATCCTCTCAAAAAGTTCCAGAACTTCAACCTCATAAAACTGTGGCTTAACACGCCCGCTTTCTATCCGAGAAATTTTCAACAGATTTTCAATAATCGCATGCATAGAATTTGCTTCGCTTTTTATGGCTTTCAGAGATTTTTCCAACTGCTGGGGATTATCCTTACCCCAGCGTAACAACAATCCTGCCTGCCCCGAAATCACTGTAAGCGGCGTATTTAATTCATGCGAAACATCACTTGAAAACTGGCGTTCCCTGTCAAAATCCGCTTTAATCCGCATAAATAAATCATTAAAAGTTGAAGACAGTTCATCTATTTCATCTCCAAAACCTGTAAGCGGAAGCTGTCCATCAAGATTTTCTGTTGTCATTGCTTTTGCAGTTTTCGTAATTTTTACAACCGGGTGAATCGTATTCTTTGTAATAAACAGACTAACAAAAAAAGAAATTAAAAGAATTGGCAGTGCCATCACTAAAAGAGCAATCGGTAACTTTAAAACAATTTTAGCAAAAGAATCGTTTTCCATATTCATTGCAACTGCAACAACAAGTTTTTGTGAATTATTATTCCAGACATTTTTTATATCATGGGTTTCCGCATAATAAAAAATATCAAGATCGCCATCCAGAAAAAAATTCTTTTCAAAATAATGTACTGCTTTACCACCACTATCCTCAAGAAGAGGAAGAAACGGATCATTTGTAGCAAGTATATTTTCATTTTCCTGATTGTAAACAATATAAGTCAGATAATATGGAATTTCTCGTATCTGAAAAACATCTCTATCTTCTAAATTGTTCTGGTTGTACAGCTGCTCAATAATTATAAAAACTTCATTTTCTGCTTTTTTAAGTTCTTTAGTCTGATTTGCTTTTACAAGAGAACGAACAAAAAATAATAGAAGCACAGAAAGAAGAATTATAGAGGTTGTAAGTATAAACATAAAGCGAAGTGAAAGTCTGACCGAAAACGAGCTTTTAATTCTGTTCATTTCTTTAACCCATCATATAGCCGGCACCGCGAACTGTTTTTATGTATTCATCTTTTGTATACTCCGAAATCTTAGAGCGCAGATAACCTACATAAACATCTATAGTATTTTCATCAATATAATGATTTTTACCCCATATTTCATCTATAATCTGCTGGCGTGAATGAACCTTTCCCTGATTTTCCATCAGCAGTTTTAGAAGAAGAAATTCTGTTTTAGACAGCTGAACTTCAACGAGTTCATCTCCTTCAGCACTCCTATCATTTTTAATCGAAAAACTCATACGGTCATGATTGAGAGTCAGATTTTTGATTGAAACAGGTATCGCTTTTTCCTTTACATAATTCAATCTGCGAAAAATTGCATTTATGCGTGCAAGCAGCTCTTCAATTTCAAAAGGTTTTGAAATATAATCATCTGCTCCAAGATTTAATCCAGTTATTTTATCTATAGTTTCTCCTCTTGCAGTTTCAATAATTACAGGAACCGTAGATATAGCCCGTATACGACGAAGCACTTCCAGACCATTTAATTCTGGAAGCATTATATCCAGCAGAATAAGATCAGGATTTTCAACTTTGAATTTTTCCAGGGCTTCATGTCCAGAAACAGCAAGAGTGGTTGTATAACCTTCATAATTAAGCTCTGGTATAACAAAATCAGAAATTCCAGCATCATCTTCAACTATAAGAATCTTCATACTTTACCTCGTCACTTCTATCTGCATCTGCATTGGCTCAATTACAGAGCCATCAAAAGAACTGATATTCTGCATTTTTATTTTAAAAGAATTATTTTGAACAGGAATGATGATCCTAATTATATCTCCCCTTTTATTAAAATCAAATCTTGTATCAGCAGGAAGAGGAATATCATTTATAAAAAAGGAATCAAAATGCAATGAACGCGGATTGATGCTTTGATTAAAAAAAATCATAATGCTTACAAATTCCTCATTCACTCGCTCACAGTTTATTTTATTTACTTCCAAAGGAAGATTATTTTTATATGTACGTTTACCTCTATAATTGATTATATTATCAGGATCTTTTGGAGGATGAGGAAATCCATCTTGTCTTGGAACTGCCCAGGAATTAGCGCAAAAAACAAGCATTAACATAGAGAAAAAGAAAAAATGAATAAAGCTTTTCTTCCAACTATTCATAAGTGAATTATACGTCATAATCAGAAAAAATGTATGAGATTTCCCCAAGTTTTTTCTAAGAAAATTCTTAGAATAGTCTTAAGCCCTTTTCAAGATTTCCGGAATAATTAGCATTATATTTTTTTTCAGAGCAGATAAAGTGCAGCTGATAAAGGCCTGTCAATGCACAAAAAAACTGCAACTTCCATAAAAATATAATAGGAGTTAAGGAGATTTATAATTATGAATAATAAGAAAAATTACTTTTCATTAATAAGTGCACTACTTGTTTTTGCAAGCTGTTCTAACGGAAAGATTGCTTATGCAGAAAGCAGAAATATAGAAAACTCTTCAAACTATATTAGTGCAATTAAAGCATTTCCGAATGCCGTTATAACAGAAGACTTATATGAAAACTTTGCAGCAGAAGGTACAGTATCCATTAAGTTTTCCGGCGACAGCTTTACCAGCAGCTTTGAAGGAGCTGCCAGTGAAAATGAAATCTCTATTAAGAAGGTTGAAAATTCAGAAAAAGATGAAATCTCGGCCGGTGTAGAGATTCAGTATAAAGGAAGTGCCAAAATCAAATACATTTTGAGCGGAAATTACAACGGCACAGTTTTCATTAAAAACAAAAAGGCAGATGCCGCTGTCGTTCTTAATAATGTAAATCTTACAAGTGCAGACGGTTCCGGCCCTGTTCTCCGTTTCAGTGCAGAAGACACAAGAACCTTTATCGTAGTTCCTGCAGGCACCACAAACACCCTTACAGACACCCGCCTTTTGAACCAGAGTGGCACCATGTATGATGATAAAAAAGGCTCAGTTTACGCAAAGGGCACTTTGATTTTTACAGGCGAAACTTCGACAAAAGCCGGCGGAACTCTGAACATTGTAAACAATGGCTACAAGCACGCAGTTTACAGCAAAGATTACATCAGAATTGCAAATCTCAATCTTAATGTAACTGTTGAAGGCAAAACCGGCCGCGACTGTATACGTGCCCTGAATGCAATTATTGTTGATGACGGAAATCTTAAGCTTGTTGGAAACGGAACTATTACAGATGATGAAAGCGCCGGACTCAGGGTTGATGGAGAAGATGCTGATGATGACGACATGACAGTTGAATACACAGCAGGTGCCGGCTTTATCATTATCAATGGCGGAAACATAGACATCACTACAGTTGCTAAAGGAATTACCGCTCACTGGAAATCTGCAAACACTGTGATTGGAAATTCAAAATACACAGCCACAGCAAATAAATCGCTTTTGTGCAGCAGCTATCTTAAGGAAACTAGCGCAACAAAGCCTAATCCTTTTGTAGAAATAAACGGCGGAACAATTAATGTTGTTACTACAGGTCAGCCTTATGAAGGACGCAGCGACTCAGACCCAAGCTGTTCCCCGGAAGGAATTGAAGCAAAAGCCGATCTTACAATTAATGCCGGAACAATTACTCTTAATACAACAGATGATGCAATTAATGCCGGCGGAAACATTGTTATAAACGGCGGTGCAATTTATGCCTGCAGTTCCCTGAATGATGGAATTGATTCAAATGGAAGCGCAGGAATTGTAATCAATGATGGAGTTGTAGTTGCCCTGGGTGGAAACGGAGGCGAATGTGCCTTTGACTGTGACAATGCGCCTCTTACAATAAACGGCGGTTATGTTCTTGGACTTGGAGGAGGAAATTACACTGCTCCAAAAAACTGTAAGCAGACAACTCTCGTTCTGGGCAGCAGCACCGGTTCAGCCAACACAAGCTTTGCAATAGTAGATTCAAAAAATAATCCAGCTTTTGTTTACACTCTGCCGGCAGCTCAGGGAGAAGTTTTGATTCTTTCCAGCCCGGAACTTAAGACAGACACAAGCTACAGTGTAAAAACAGGCATAACTATAAAAGCAGACAGCGGATCAAGCTTCCATAATCTTTACACAAAAATGCCTTCTATAAGTGGCGGTAAAGAAAGCCTTACAAATATTTCTACCACAAGCAGCAACACAGTCTACACAGATTCAAATGCAGGCCGAGGTGGTTTTGGCGGACGCGGCGGTTTTGGTGAACGTGGCGGATTTGGCGGCGTCCGTGGAGACAATGGCAACTTTGGTAAAAGAGAAGCTTTAGATGATCAGGAAGAATTTGATAATCGTGGCGGTAATTTTGACAGAGATTCTGGAAGAATACATGATGATAACTTTAACGGGGAGCATAGAAACAAAGACAACTTTAGGGAAGGTTTTAGAAATTAAGTTCAAAAAATAATTTCTTATATTATTGGGGCTTTTATCCTATTGAGAATATATTTTAATAAAAGTAAAATAATTAAAATATATTCTCAAGGATGGCTTTTATGGATTTAATGAAATTGCAGAACGGAAGCGATGTCCGTGGTGTTGCTATAGAAGGTGTGGAAGGAGAAAATGTAAATCTTACTCCACAGATTGCAAAACAGATTGGCTGTGCTTATGTAAGCTGGCTTGCTAAAAAACTTGATGTTGATGCAACAGCACTTCGTCTTGGTGTTGGACGTGACTCGCGAGTTACAGGACCTGCACTTGCAGACGCTTTGATTGAAGGAATGGTTAGCGCCGGAGCTACTGTAGTTGACTGCGGAATGGCAACAACTCCAGCAATGTTTATGTCCATAGTTTTCCCGGAAACTAACTTTAATGGTTCTGCAATGATTACCGCAAGCCATCTTCCGTTCAACCGAAATGGAATTAAATTCTTTGATAACGACGGCGGTCTTGAGCATGAAGATATTACAGAAATACTCAACCTTGCCGGAATGCTTAATCCTGCAAAAGTAAATGTCTATGCAGAAAAGCTCGATCTTCTTTCCATCTATGCAGATTATCTTCGCGGGAAAATTGCCGATGGCCTTGCTTCTCTTGGAAAAGGCGACAAGCCGTTAAGCGGACTTCACATTGTAGTAGACAGCGGAAACGGTGCTTCAGGATTTTTTGTTGATAAAATTCTTCAGCCGCTTGGAGCAGACACAACAGGAAGTCAGTTTCTTGAACCGGATGGAATGTTCCCTAATCATATTCCAAACCCGGAAAACAAACAGGCAATGGAAGCAATCCGAAGTGCCGTACTCGCAAATAAAGCTGACCTTGGTTTAATCTTTGATACTGAT
>JAEEGK010033286.1_pt1 | contig 10033 bp, 7 predicted proteins | sample 8958771 | NCBI WGS metagenome assembly JAEEGK01 (sample SAMN16246547, study PRJNA631951) | gut metagenome | biome: gut microbiome; feature: rumen; material: SC-attached | host: Bos | place: Iran: Karaj | collected 2018-10 | reverse complement strand
GAGAACCGATCGATGCTGGAGCGTTTTGCCAGGGGTAAGAAGGTGCTGAATATGTTCTGTTATACCGGTGGATTCTCGTTTTATGCGATGCGAGGTGGGGCAGAACTGGTACATTCCGTAGATAGCAGTGCGAAGGCCATCGAACTGACCAATCGTAATGTGGAGCTGAATTTCCCTGGCGATAAACGCCATCAGGCCTTCTGCGAGGATGCCTTCAAATATCTGGAGCAATCAGGCGACCAATATGACCTGATTATCCTTGATCCACCAGCCTTTGCGAAGCACCGTGGGGCTCTGCACAATGCCCTGAAAGGCTATACCCGTCTGAACAACAAGGCTCTCCAGAAGATTCAGCCTGGTGGTATCCTCTTTACCTTCAGTTGTTCACAGGTGGTAACGAAGGATCATTTCCGCAATGCCGTCTTTACGGCTGCGGCGCAAGCAGGGCGCAAGGTGTGTATCTTGCATCAGTTGCATCAGCCTGCGGATCACCCCATCAATATCTATCATCCTGAGGGAGAATATCTTAAAGGACTTGTCCTTTATGTGGAGTGATGGAGCGCGTAGCGGCATATATTCAGAAGGAGGGACTGCTCAGTCGTGAAGGACTGCATATCATAGCCCTAAGTGGTGGGGCAGACAGTGTAGCTCTATTGCTGATTCTGCATCGTCTTGGCTATCGGATAGAGGCTGCACACTGTAATTTCCATCTGCGTGGTGAGGAGAGCAATCGTGACGAAACATTTGTAAAGTCTCTCTGCAAGGAACACAACATTCCATTGCATTTAATTCACTTTGATACAGCTGAATACGCATCATTACATCAAGTAAGTATTGAAATGGCGGCAAGAGAATTGCGCTACCACTATTTTGAGCAGTTACGTTATGATATAGGGGCGGAGACCGTCTGCGTAGCCCATCATCGGGACGATGCTGTAGAGACATTGCTGATGAACCTCTTGCGAGGCAGTGGCATTCATGGTCTGACAGGTATCCGACCCAAAAACGGGTACATCGTAAGGCCTTTGCTCTGTCTGAGTCGTCAGGAGGTGGAGGCTTTCCTTCGGGAAGCTGGACAACCATTTGTCAACGACAGCACCAACTTCGTGGATGATGTCGTACGCAATAAGGTACGTCTGAATGTGTTGCCATTGCTCAAGGCAATTAATCCCAGTGTTTCTGAGAACCTCTACAAAACAGCCTGCTATCTGCGCGAGGCAGAGCAAGTTGTCGAAGAGGCTGTCGGCCAACAGAAAGCTCAACTCATCAGCAAAGGCCTAGAAACGCAGTCTGAAGCCGTAGCCAAAGCTGCACTGAAGGAACTGCCTTCGACAGCGTTTTTCCTGCATGAGTGGCTGGGACCCTATGGATTCAATGCTGCACAGACGACAGAAATCCTCATGCGACTAGATGGAGAGTCGGGTAGGACGTTCCTGACAGAAAGCCACGAACTTGTCATAGACCGTGACTGTCTGGTTCTTATTCCGCGTCAGGCCCCGATGAAATCGCTTAAAATTCCTGAGACGGGTCTATACAGATATGATGACAGTCGCCAATTCGAATTTTCCATTTCAAAAGAAATATATATTTCAAAATCAAATAGTTGTGCCACAATTGATGCAGCATTAGTTAAATTCCCACTCATCATTCGTCCAACGCAAGCTGGTGACAAGTTTGTACCTTTCGGTATGACAGGCCACAAACTCATCAGTGATTTCCTGACAGACCTAAAACTGACTGTGGTGGCGAAACGATGCCAGTTGGTTGTGACAGACTGCGAGGGAAACATCCTCTGGGTGGTAGGGCAACGTACAGACAATAGATATCGCATTACGGCTCAGACAACGAGCATACTTAGCATCGTATTACGATGAAAAATGCCGTTCTGGGGAAAGTTTTACGGACTTTATTTGGTCAGTTCGGATAATTGTTGTACTTTTGTACACGGAAAAAGTTTACTAAAAATAAGATTCAAAATGAAACAGACTATTTTGGTGACGGGAGGTACCGGTTTCATCGGAAGCCATACAACCGTAGAGTTACAGCAAGCAGGTTATGAGGTCGTTATCATCGACAACCTCTCAAATTCTAATGCAAACGTTATTGATGGTATAGAGAAGATCACGGGCATTCGTCCTGCTTTCGAAAAGGTGGATTGCTGTGACTTTGAAGCCCTTGAGAATGTATTCAAGAAATATCCGAAGATAGAAGGTATTATCCATTTCGCAGCCTCAAAGGCTGTCGGCGAGAGTGTTGAGAAACCCTTGCTGTACTATCGGAATAATCTTACGAGCCTCATCAACCTGTTGGAGTTGATGCCAAAGTATGACGTGAAGGGTATCATCTTCTCATCAAGCTGCACCGTCTATGGACAACCCTCACAGGAGAATCTGCCTGTCACGGAGAATGCCCCTATCCAGAAAGCTATGTCGCCTTATGGTAACACGAAGCAAATCAACGAGGAGATTATTCAGGACTACATCCACTCAGGTGCTCCTATCAAGAGCATCATCCTCCGCTACTTCAATCCTATCGGCGCCCATCCTACAGCTTTCATCGGTGAGTTACCTAACGGTGTACCTATGAATCTGATTCCGTTTGTGACCCAGACAGCAATCGGCATCCGCAAACAACTGAAGATCTTCGGACATGACTATAACACCCCAGACAAGACTTGTATCCGCGACTATATCTACGTTGTAGATCTCGCCAAAGCCCATGTCAAGGCTATGGAGCGCGTGCTCGACAAACCAGAGACTGAGGCTGTGGAAGTGTTCAACATTGGAACAGGCAAGGGCTTATCGACATTGGAAGTCGTAGAAGGTTTCGAGAAGGCAACGGGCGTGAAGGTGAATTGGGAATTCGCACCACGTCGCGAAGGTGATATCGAACAGGTATGGGGTAATGTTGACAAAGCCAACAAAGTACTTGGATGGAAAGCAGAGACACCAACTGAGGAAGTGCTGAAGAGTGCCTGGAAATGGCAGCAGAAACTTCGCGAGGATGGTATCCAGTAAATAAAACGGTTGATAAACCGTATTTGTGTTTGTGTTGTGAATGGACTTCGATGCGAATCGAGGTCCATTTCTATTTACAACGCCAGACACGTCTTAAAGGTACCTTCCTCGTCGAAGGAATCGAGGTTTACGGGATTGCGGAAGAGTCCGAACAGACTGCTGCCAGAGCCAGACATCGCAGCATAGACTGCCCCCATCTCATAGAGTCGTTCCTTGATGGCACCAATCTCCGGATGAATCGCAAAAACGCTCTTCTCGAAATCATTCACCAACTGCTCGCGCCAGGTCTCTACGGGTTGCAGCACGATGTCGCGGCAGTTCTTCACGGGATGCTGCGGGGTGATGAGCGAAAATGCCTCCTTCGTCGAGACAGGAATCGCAGGACGTACCACAGCCAGATACCACCCCTTCAGGTCAAGACTCACAGGCTGGAGCTTCTCACCGATACCCTCTGCATAAGATGGACGATTGACGATGAAGAAAGGACAGTCTGCTCCGAGTTGTGTCGCATAGTCGATCATCTGCTGCTCCTGAAGTCCTAGACTGTACATCTGGTTCAGGAGTGTAATCATAAACCCACAGTCGCTTGAACCGCCCCCCATGCCAGCCTGCGTAGGAATACCTTTATATAAATGTACGTGTATGCGCGGAAGCTTGGGGAAGTCTTTCTTCAGCAGGTTATAGGCTCTCACGACAAGATTCCGCTGTTCGTCACCTTCGATATGGATATTAGTCACCTTTAAGTCGCAATCCACATCGGAAGGAAACGCCGGGTCCATCGGATACACTTCAAGTGCATCGGTGATAGGTACGGGATAGAAGACGGTCTCAAGATTGTGATAACCATCGGGGCGCTTCTCTACGACATTGAGTCCCAGATTAATTTTGCAGATGGGAAATGATAACATGATGTTTCTGAATTAAGACTTGTTTGACGAAGCCTCACCATCCTTCTTAGGAGGACGGCGGCGATGCGGTTTGTTATTTTTCGTTTTCTCAGCAGAAGCAGGTTTTGATTGTGTATTCTTACCGTCTCCCTTGCTGTGCCAACGACCGTGCCTGCGAGTGTTGGAACGTTTCTTCTCGCGCTTGGTATATACAGGAGCCTCTCCAAGCCCTTCAGGCATGGGCGCCTTCTCGACCTCCTTACCCAGGAAGTGTTCTATCTGCTGAAATCGATAGATATCGGCCTCACTGACAAAGGTAATGGCTTCACCATCACGGTCTGCACGAGCCGTACGTCCAATGCGATGCACATAGTCCTCTGCGTCATGGGGTACATCGTAGTTGATTACCGTCTGGATATCATCGATATCAATACCGCGGGCCACGATATCTGTGGCAACAAGCACATCCGTCTGCCCAGCTTTGAAGCGATACATCACCTCGTCACGCTCTTGTTGGGAAAGGTCGCTATGCATCTGGTCACAATTGATATTCATCTTTCGCAAGCTGCGCGTGATGTCCTTGACCTTGTCTTTCTTTCCAGAGAAGATGATGACACGCTTCAGGTCACCCTGCTTGAAAATATGATGAATGATCTTCAGCTTCTGCGGGTCGTAGCAGACATAGGCACTCTGGTGTATCTTCTCAGCAGGTTTAGATACAGCAATCTTGACTTCTACAGGATTGTGGAGTAAAGTGACAGCCAGTTCACGAATCTTGGGGGGCATCGTCGCAGAGAACATGATGCGCTGACAAGAGTCGGGCAATTCCTTGACAATCTTCATGATATCGTCGATAAAGCCCATGCCAAGCATACGGTCAGCCTCATCGAGTACAAAGAAAGAACAGCGAGACAAATCAAGGTTGCCCACCTTCTGGTGACTAAGCAGACGACCTGGGGTGGCAATCAAGACATCCGCCCCCAAACGTATCCCCTTCAACTCTTGATCATAACGGTTACCATCGTTTCCACCATAGACAGCCACGCTGCTCACACCGTCAAGATAATAGCCGAAGCCCTGCATCGCCTGGTCTATCTGCTGGGCAAGTTCACGCGTGGGTGACATGATGATGCAGTTGATGGCATCCTTGGGATAATCTCCATCATCAAGTTGAGAGAGAATCGGCAATAGATAGGCTGCGGTCTTTCCCGTTCCAGTCTGGGCCACACCCAACACGTCGTATCCATCAAGAATCTCAGGGATGCAACGTTCCTGGATGGGCGTCATCTCCTCGAAATGCATGTCATAGAGTGCATCGAGGATATTATCATTAAGATATGTTTCTTCAAATTTCACTTGTATCCTTTCCTTAATTAGGTGCTTGTCGATAACAGTAGTATGCAATAAACAAATAGAGAATATTCGGCATCCAAGCCGCCAAGATGGGTGGGGTATCGGCATTGATGGCGAAGGTAGCGCTGATGGTCTGGAGCAGGATATAGGTAAACGACAATCCCAGACCGATGCCCAGAGACAGTCCCATGCCGCCCTTTCGTTTGCGAGAAGACAAGCTCACGCCGATAATGGTGAGGATAAACGAGGCAAAAGAGGTCGCTATACGCTTATGATATTCCACCTCATACTGGACGACATTGCCCGATCCTCGCTGGGTTTGCTTGGAGATATACTGTCTGAGCTCAGAAGATGTCAATGTCTCCTGCTGACCTTTCGAGAACACCAAATCCATCGGTTCCATCTGAATAACGGTATCGATGACTATACCTTCCGTAATCTCTTCCTTGAGACCTTTAAGCTTGCGTATCTTGTAGTTGCTGGCTTTCCAGTGATAGCGCGTGTCGCTAATGGAGTCGTAACGAATCATAGAGGCTGTCATGTGACTGACCAGCTTCTTATTCTCAAACTTATCCAACGAGAAGCCATAGCCCGTCTTCGTGCGGTTATCGTAACTCTGGATATAGGCGATGATACCAGGACCCACCATTAACTGGACATTACTAGCAGAGAGCGTTCGACGGGAATTCTTGTATTTGGCCTCAAAGTCTTGTCTGACCACAGTTCCGTGGGGAATAACGCTTGATCCGAGGTAGAAGTTCACCAGCGCAATCAGTGCTGCAGAGAGCAGATAGGGTTTCATGAGCCGCTTGAAACTCACGCCAGCAGCGAGCATGGCGATGATCTCGCTGTTGCCAGCCAACTTGGAAGTGAAGAAGATGACGGCAATAAAGACGAACAAAGGCGAGAACAGATTAGCGAAGTAGGGCACGAAATTGGCATAGTAATCGAAGACGATAGCTTTCAATGGAGCCCCATAAGTCGCAAATTTGGACAAGTTCTCATTGACGTCAAAAACGATGGCAATGGAGATAATCAGCGCAATAGAGTAGATATAAGTGCCAATGAACTTGGCCATGATATAACGGTCAAGTCGCGTGAGATATCGTGTTAGCAACTTCTTCATCGTCTCTGTCCTAATTGTTCTATAACACCCTTCTTCCATTGCACGAAGTCACCAGCCAGAATATGCTGGCGGGCATCGGTGACCAGACGCAGATAGAAAGCCAGATTATGAATCGACGCAATCTGCATGGCCAGCAGTTCCTGTGCCTTGAAAAGGTGATGCAGATAGGCTTTGGAGTGAATCTGGTCGATAAGACACCCATTAGGATCGATAGGGGAGAAGTCGTCCTCCCATTTCTTGTTTCGCATGTTCATCGTGCCCTCGTAGGTGAAAAGCATCGCATTACGACCATTGCGGGTAGGCATCACGCAATCAAACATATCCACACCACGTTCGATGGCTTCGAGGATATTCTGCGGCGTTCCGACACCCATCAGGTATCGTGGACGATCCTTGGGGAGGATGTCGTTCACGACCTCTATCATCTCATACATCACTTCAGTAGGCTCACCGACAGCCAGTCCTCCAATGGAAGCGCCACCACCATCGTTCAGGTGGGTCAGTACATCACAGACATGTTTGGCAGCATCCTGACGCAGATCCTTATAGGTGCATCCCTGTACGATGGGGAACAATGTCTGCTTATAGCCATAGAGAGGCTCTGTCTCATTAAAGCGCTTCACACAGCGTTCCAGCCATCGCTGAGTAAGTCCCAGAGAGTTCTTGGCGTATTGGTAATCGCTCTTTCCAGGAGGACATTCATCGAGTGCCATCATGATATCGGCACCGATGATACGCTCCGTATCCATGACATTCTCGGGGGTGAAAATGTGTTTCGAACCATCGATATGACTCCGGAACTCACAACCTTCTTCTTTCAACTTACGGATACCCGTCAGTGAGAACACCTGAAAGCCACCGGAGTCTGTAAGGATAGGGCGATCCCAGGTGTTGAACTTATGAAGTCCACCAGCCTTTCGCAAGATGTCAAGACCTGGGCGCAGATAAAGATGATACGTGTTACCAAGAATAATCTGCGCCTTCACTTGTTCGCGCAACTCAGAGAAATGGACACCTTTCACAGTCCCGGCAGTACCGACAGGCATGAAGATGGGCGTTAGAATCTGCCCATGATCAGTCGTTATCACACCGGCACGGGCATCGCTCGCTGTATCCGTATATTGCAGTTCGAATGTCATTATTTCGCTTTTTGGTCTTTTTCTTCCTCTATCGTGAAATCGAGCGGATTCTTCACAATCTCATCGGTAAGGGCAAACTTCCACACATCCTGTACATTCTCCACGTAGTGGAATGTGACGCCCTTCAAGTACATATCGGGTATCTCGAGAATATCCTTTTCATTCTCCTGACACATCACGATATCGGTGATGCCTGCACGCTTAGCAGCAAGGATCTTCTCCTTGATACCTCCTACGGGCAACACCTTTCCACGAAGTGTGATTTCTCCCGTCATAGCTGTATTCTTACGCACCTTACGCTGGGTAAGCGCAGAGGCAATCGAAGTGGCAATGGTAATGCCAGCCGAAGGACCGTCTTTAGGTGTGGCACCTTCCGGCACATGGATATGGATGTTCCAATTGTCAAAGATACGATAGTCGATGTTCAACGTATCAGCATGGGCCTTCACATATTCCAATGCCAGGATAGCCGATTCCTTCATGACATCACCAAGATTACCTGTGAGTGTCAGTTTTCCATTCTTACCTTTCGACAAAGAGGTCTCAATGAAGAGGATCTCACCACCCACGCTTGTCCAGGCAAGACCTGTCACCACACCAGCGTAATCATTGCCCTGATAGATGTCGCGATAAAATGGCGGTTTTCCGAGCAGATCCTCAATCTCTGTTGGCGTAATCTTCTTATAGTCTGTATTATCCTCCAACTGACGCTTGTAGGCAATCTTTCGGAGTGCCTTGTTGATTTGCTTCTCCAACTGTCGCACGCCACTCTCACGAGTATAGCGCTCGATAATCATCTCGATAGCAGCCTTATTGAAGGTAGGCTTCATGCCTTTCACATTCTGACCTGTGTTCTCGAGTTCACGCGGAATCAGATGTCGCTTGGCAATCTCGATCTTCTCTTCTGTGATATAGCCACTCACTTCGATGATCTCCATACGGTCTAACAGCGGACGGGGAATGGTTCCAAGATTATTGGCCGTTGCGATGAAGAGCACCTTCGACAAATTGTAGTCCACGTCGAGGTAGTTATCGTGGAAAGCATTGTTCTGCTCGGGGTCCAATACTTCCAGCAATGCTGATGCCGGATCACCGTTGTGGGTGTTCTGTGTCACCTTATCTATCTCGTCCAGAATGAAAACGGGATTAGAACTTCCTGCCTTCTGGATAGACTTGATAATCCGTCCAGGCATCGCACCGATATAAGTACGGCGATGTCCTCGGATCTCTGCCTCATCATGTAAGCCACCTAATGACATGCGCACATACTTGCGCTTCATGGCAGCAGCAATGCTCTTACCCAATGAAGTCTTACCAACTCCCGGAGGACCATAAAGGCATATAATGGGTGATTTCAAATCGCCTCTCAGGGCAAGTACGGCCATGTGTTCAAGAATACGCTCTTTTACCTTCTCCATACCATAGTGGTCCTGATCAAGAATCCTTTGTGCACGTTTCAGGTCGAGGTCGTCCTCCGTATATTCTCCCCAAGGCAGGTTCACCATCGTCTGCAGATAGTTCAGCTGAACGTTGAAGTCCGGGCTTTGCGGATTCACGTTGTCCAGTTTGTCGCATTCCTTATAGAAAATCTTTGCAATCTCGTCAGACCAGTTCTTGGTTTTGGCCTTACGGAGTAGTTCAAGCTTCTCCGGACTTCCTTCGCCATTGCCAATTTCTGCCTGAAGATTTTTAATCTGTTGCTGCAGGAAGTAGTTACGCTGCTGCTCGTCGATATCCTCACGCGTCTTGTTGCGGATATCGGCCTTCAGATTCTGAAGGTTAATCTCACGGTTCACAATCTTCATTACTCCGAAAAGACGCTCTTTGACAGTCTCCGTCTCAAGCAGATTTATCTTTTCCTTTACAGAGAAGGGCAGGTTTGAGCAGATGAAATTCAGCGCCATCTCGTTATTGGAGATGTTCTTGATAGCGAATGTAGCTTCATCCGGCAACTCATCGGCCAGATTCACATATTTCTCTACCATATCCCTGAGGTCAGTCATCGCTGTCTTGAATTCCCTGTCGCGCTTATCCGGCTGAATCTCGGGAATCGGCTCTACGGTACCCTGAAGATAGGGGCTTATAGACTCAATATCGAGAACTCTCATTCTGCCCATTGCCTGTACGATGGCTGTAACATTGCCGTTCGGCAGCGTCAGCGTCTTCATAACCTTCGCATACACACCCGTTTCATAGAGGTCACCTCTTATTGGCACATCCGTATCCGGATCCAATTGGCATACCACACCAATTACAATATTCTTCTTTTCAGCTTTCTGAATAAGCGTCTTGCTTGATTCACGTCCAATAAGAATAGGGGAGAGCACACCTGGAAAAAGAACAAGATTACGTACCGCTAAAATAGGTACTGATGGTGGTGTTTCGATATTTAATAAGTCCTGAAAATCTCCATTGACATCAGCGATCATCTGAAATGCTGAGTTGTTATTCTTATTACTCATCTATATTATTTTCTCCTATATAATTCCAATTCGGCTGCAAAGGTACAAC
>JAEEGK010033285.1_pt1 | contig 10033 bp, 6 predicted proteins | sample 8958771 | NCBI WGS metagenome assembly JAEEGK01 (sample SAMN16246547, study PRJNA631951) | gut metagenome | biome: gut microbiome; feature: rumen; material: SC-attached | host: Bos | place: Iran: Karaj | collected 2018-10 | reverse complement strand
ACAGACACTGGCCTTCCGTAAGCTGACGGGAGGCATTTTTTACTATGGCTTCAGACGGACCGGAATGGTAATCGGTAGGCACCGGAGTGACTATTCCTTCTCTGGCATATGCCTGGGAATTCAGTATACGTCCGGGCACAATAAGAGCACCTGCGATCATGGAACCTGTAATGGCCAGAAGCAGGATGGATATGATAATGCTCTTAACTGATATTTTTCTTTTACCTGAAGCTTTCATTGTTATTCCTCGATTTTAAGCTTTACTGTGATCCTGGTACCTTCACCTGGTTTACTTGAGAGGTCAAGGTCAGCATCATGTCGCTTTAAGATTATGGATACAAGAGACATTCCCAGACCGGCACCGCCGGCAGCTCTTGTTCTTGACTTATCTACCATAAAGAACTCATCAAAGATCTTCTTCTGGTTTTCTTCTGAGATTCCGATACCATGATCCTGTACAGTGAACTCGTACATGCCATCAACTGCTTTACCGGTAAACTCAATCGTATCCCCTGATTTGGATGCCTTACGTGCATTGTCCAGCAGGTTGATAAATACAGTCTTCAGGAGCTCAGGGTCTCCCATAAGAATTGCCGAATCAAAGTCTGTTACAAGCTTTATGCCTGACTTCTCCAGAAGAGGAGTGATACTTGTTATGATACTGTTGGCAAGTACATTTGATGTAATCTGCCTTATATCTATTGGATGATCCTTGAGGTAAAGCAGATCGAAAAGCTTCATGGACATTGCCTCAAGACGCTTGCCTTCTGAGAAGATGTAGTTAAGTGCATCCTGCTGTTCTTCTCTTGAAAGATCAACAGATCTCAGAGTATCTGCATATCCGATAATACTTGTCATAGGTGTTTTTATCTCGTGAGTAAAGTCTGCAACGAACTGTTCTCTTCTGTGAATCATATCATTCAGCTCTTCCACACGGGATTCAACGGAATCGGCCATGGAATTAAATCTGTTGGACAGATGTCCGACTTCATCTCCGGTTTTGATATTTGATCTTACGGAGTAATCACCCTCTGCAAAGGAGTCTGTTGTATCGCTTAGTTTCTCCAGAGGCCTTGTAAGAAGGCGGCTGAATATATAGAGCAGAAGAGCGGCTGCAGAGATGATAATGACAGTGATTCTTCTGTAGTCTGTAATACTTCTGTCGAGAAGGGATTTAAGTTCGGTAATATCCCTTCTTGTAATGATGTTGAGATTCTTTTCGCTGATAGAACTGAAGGAAGTGACGTACAGGTAAATGCGGTCATCTTCCTCTTTGATAAGATAATTCTTCCTTGTTTCATCTGAGAATTTGAAGAGATCTTCAGGAATGGCAGCCTCCGGATCAGAGACAGTGCGGCTGCCGGCGAATGCACCCTCGCTTACATAGATATATTTATCAGCATAACGGATAAGAAGAGCTTCCTCTCCGGAAACCATTCCGCTATATACCTGATCGCATATTGAAGGCAGCATGGTGTTGATGGCCTGCTTACGGTTTATGACATCGAGAAGTGAATACTCGATGGAAGACTGTACCAGATTGTTTTCGGTAACGGCAGACTTAATCTCGGAATTGATAGCAAGGTTATAGCTTCTCTCCATAAGAAGATAGCCCACTACTCCCAGAGTGAGCGAGAGAAGAATAATATTGATGATTATAACCTTGTATCTGAATTTCATAGTTTAGTTCCAATGCGTATGTTATTGCGATGTGTTTCAACCAATGAGTCTGTAGCCTGTGTTATATACCGACTTCAGATTCTCTTTAAGTCCAAGCTTACGGCGGAGTCTCTGAACATGAAGATCCAGAGTTCTTGTGTCGCCCATCCAGTCTGTCTCCCAGATGCTTTCATAGAGTCGGTCACGGTAAAGAGTAATGTTTATATTTCTGATGAACATTACAAGAAGATCGAACTCCTTTGGCGTCAGCACCACAGGCTTTCCGTCCAGGGTAACAGTTCTGTTATCGATATCAGCTTCGATGTTCTTATAATGAAGTTTTGAATCAGCTTTGTTATATCGGCGCATAACGATATTGATTCGCGCCAGAAGCTCAACAATCTCAAATGGTTTTATAAGATAATCCTCTGCACCTGATGTAAGTCCGCGCATTCTGTCATCCAGTGATGCTTTTGCTGTAATAAATATAACCGGGATTCCCATAGGGCGGATGTATTCCATAAGTTCATATCCGTTAATCTCCGGAAGCATGATGTCCAGGAGAATCAGATCAAATGTATGGTCTACCAATATATCAGCTGCTGATTTGCCGTCATAAAGGGCGGTACAGTCATAACCGGCTTTCTTAAGATTCAGGCATATCAGATTGGATATTGGTCGTTCATCTTCAACTACGAGTACTTTAAGCATAGTTACGCCTCCACATAGAAAAATCAAGCTTTTTGCACTCTTATGATTGTATCATAAAACGTAAATGCATCTCAATTGTATCTTGCTTAATATTTCTTCAGATAATTTTAAGAAATGATGCATTTTGATACAATTTTGATGCAATTTGATGTCATACTACGAGAGGATAAAATACTTGGGATAGCAGGGGCTATTGAATATGAAAAAGAATACAATTAAGAAACTTAATATTATGTGTGCAGCAGCCCTTATGATAGGCTCTCTTTCGGGCTGTGGGGGTGCAAAAGAGGATCCGCTGGTTGATGCAATTGAACCGGAATACAACATTGCGGAGGCAGAAACTATTGAGGTTCAGAGAGGAACCATAAAGCCGGTTTATGATTCACGTCTGGAGCTTCTTGATTATGACAAGAAGGCATACAGATATTCACAGGCTCAGTATAATGAGCTGGTTCAGAATTATAAGCTGGAAGTTGATGAAGTACATGTCAAGGTCGGACAGCGTGTTAATCCGGGGGATGTACTGGTTTCATTTCACTCAGAGGTTCTTGATAAAGAGATAGAAACCAACGAGGAGAAGATAACAGAAGCTAATCTGGAAATAGAACATTATCAGAGACTTCGCAATATCGACCCTGAATCGGATTATTCAGAAGATATTGCAAAGCTTAACAGAGATATAAACGCATGCAGGCTTCATATATCAGATATTCAGAGCTCTTATGACAAGATGAATCTTGTTGCTACAGACAGCGGAACCGTAAGTTTTATCAATTCGATAGTAACAAATGGTTATGTGGTTCCGGATAAGGATCTGATAAATGTAGTATCTGACAGCGGTTACTATATAGTAGATGAATCGGATATATATGACTTTCAGGTCGGTCAGAAATTTACAGCAGAAACCGGTACCAGTACCTGTGAGATAGAGGTTGCAGAACCACCTGAAGGAGCCATGAGCGGAAAGGTTTACTTTAAACCAAATGCTGTGGAAGGACAGATCCTTGATAAAACACTTTATCTCAAGTTTGAACTTCCGGAACTTAAGGATGTTGTATATGTAAATAAGTATGCAGTGGTAGAGAAAGATGATACCCACTATGTATATATTTTAGGAGATCAGGGCCTCTTCAGTGTAGTAGAGGTTAAGATCGGTGAAGCGGTTGAAAACGATATTATTATTAAGGAGGGGCTTGAAGGCGGTGAAATTGTTCAGGTTTTCTAAAAACAGAAAAAAACGCAGACTTGCAGCAATACTTGCAGCCTGCCTCTTCGTGACATCATTTTCAGGATGCGGAAAGGAAGCGGAACAGGTTCCTGAGCTTATGGAACCACTGGCGGCAACCGAGGTTTATCGCCCGGTTGTCAGAGGAAGTATAGGTGATATCTATATTCTTAATGGAATTATAGTTCCGGAAAAATATCCGGTCTATACAGAGAAGACATTTGAAGTAGCAAGTATTAATGTATGCGCCGGCGATTATGTCAATGAAGGTGATGTTATCGCTACAGGAAATACAAAGAGCTATGACAGACAGTTGACGGATTTAAATAATTCGCTTAATCTTCTCAGACTTCAAAAATCCACAACAGAAAAGATCTCCATAAAGAATGAAGAAATACTGAGTTATAAGAAGCAGGCCTGTGAAGCTGTCGGTTATGATGAGGAAGCAGCTGAATATGAAAAGGCTATTCTGGTCGAGAGAGAGAACAGAAGATATAGTCTCGCAACACTGGATGCTCAGATGAGACAGCTTAACAAACAGATAACCGATGTTAGTGATGACAAGAGTAAGCTGGTATTTACGGCTCCTCACAGCGGATATATTTCTTTTGTAAAGGATCTGTCAGATACAAATCAGGTTGAAGGAAGTGAGAATATAGCTGTTGTCGCTGATTATGATGATCTGCATATAGAAGTGCCGACAGTTCCATACAACAAGTATTTATTCAAGAACTATGAAGAGAAGTATACTATTCAGAACGGTCAAAAGTTCGAAATAACAGAATATGAATATGATCCGAAGGAACTCGGATATGCAGATACACTTGCAACATACCCACCGATACGATTCAACCTTGGTGGAATCAAAGCAGAGATGGGATCTATGGTTCCGCTTTACTTTAAAAGATTCAGCCATTCAGATGTTCTGATGGTTGGTAAGGATTCTATCTATCAGGATAATGAAGTTAATTATGTATATATTAAGAATGATGAAGGACAGCGAGAGAGAAGAGATATAGAGATCGGAGCTACAGACAGTCTGAATTATGAAGTTAAGTCAGGACTTAAAGAAGGCGATCTTGTATTCTATGAAAACTTGTCTCCGCTTCCTGTAAATTATACAGAGCATGAGATAACACTTGGTGATTACGAAGAAATATTCGAATCTGATACAGCAAAGAAAATGTATACAGATGCAGATATATATATATCTGAGTGTAAGGGTACTATAAAGAATCTTGCATTTGTAAGTTCCGGCTCTGATGTTGGAGAGGGCCAGGAACTTATAAGAATAGGAACTGATCCTCAGACCGGTGAGATTGCTGATCTGAAGAATCAGCTGGCAGATCTTAACACCAGTTACAATGACACTGTTAAGGCACTGGATGAGAGGGAGAAGGCTGATCGCGAAGCGATTGATGCAGCGATTGAGCTTCCGGAAGAACCACTTCCTCCAAATCCGGAGGATTTTATGAATAAGGGCAGAAATACTAATCCGGGTGATCCTGCTAATCCGCCTGAGCCGGGGGCGATAGGAACAGTCCTGCCGGCAGTGGATGGACAGAAGAGTTCAGAGAAGATAGAGGATGATCATGTGCCGATTGATGTTAATCCATCAGCTCTTGAAGGTGAGATGGCAACGGTAAGTGATGCACAGAAACAGCTGGAACCGGAAGAACCAAAGGAACCGGAAGAACCAAAGGAACCGGATCTCACAGAGAATGCTCAGTACATGGCAGCTCTTGCTCAGTATGAACTCGAGAAGAAACAATACACAGATGCTGTAAGAGACAGCATGTTTGTTAAAGAGATTGCAGAGGCAGACCTTGAGATAATCGCTGCCAACAGATCAGTACAGGCAAAGAGTTACGAGGTTCAGAAGAACAAGATCAATGAGGAACTGAGTGAATATCAGAAAGCAGGTTCCGGTGTTGATGTAGTTTATACAGGAAGAAGAGCCGGAAAATCCGGAAAGGTTAATATATCCACCAATACATCAGTAAGTAATGGTCAATACCTGTTTACAGTCATGACAGAAGGAAAGAAACTTTTAAAGATTGTCATGAAGAAGGAGACGGATCCATCTAAGCCGGAAGGCGGAGTTGCTAAGATCGGTCAGACGGTTGAGATATCCATCAATGGAAAGGTTTACTACGGAAAATGCGTTGGTGAGAACGGTAACTGTGAAACTACGAGTGGATTATACCTTTTCAGCAGAAACGGTTCAGAGCATCTGACGACGTCAAAGGCTTATGCAGAAGGAGGAGCATCTCAGTTTTTCGTACAGATGGATGATGAAGAGGTTTATGATATGATTCCGGATAGTCCGGCAGAAGCAGATGATGTAAAGCTTAATGTTCAGTTTAGAGGAAGTGAGATTCACGGTGCAACTGTTGTACCTGTAAAGGGTCTCTATAACGAGAAGGATCAGGCAAATGCTGCAGCCGGTAAGGAAGACAGGTACTATGTTTGGAAGATAACTGACCAGGGGCTTGTTAAGCAGTATGTAATACTGTACAAAACAACAGTTATTTCAGAGAACAAACTGGTGCTTTCAGGATTATCCGAAGGCGACAAGATAGCGATTGAGGGGAACTAAAACGTGCTAAGATTTATTTTTACAAAAATTAGAAATAAATACAGGCTGTATATAGCGCTTATTGTCGGAGTCATATCGATGATAGCTGTCTGCAGTGTAATCATGCTTCTTAGAAGAGGTTCCATTGACAGACTTATACAGAGTGAATTTACTGATTATTATGACACTAAAGAGATATTTCCGATGGCACTCCACCGAGAAGGCAAGGTTGACATGTCTGAGATGGATGGAAATGCCTACGATATAGCAAAAGCAGATATTCAGAGTTTTGAAAACTCCTGGGATAAATATCTTCAGCTTCCTGTTCTTAATACAGAGAAGATCATTTATCTCAAAGGTAAGATGGGTTCCTTTAAGTATAGACCACGTGATGGTTATTTCGATATAGGCTGTATCGATGACGGAACCGATATGACAGGCGAGCATTTTAATATCATTGCCGGTGTTGGCTTTGATCAGGCTCCTGAATTACCTGAGAACCATTTTCCTTGCCTTGTAAGCCGTTATACGGTTGAGTCATGTAATCTGGTAATCGGTGAAGAGATTACCATGAAAGAGCTGGGAGATAATGATGATACTGTTGTATATCACGTTATAGGTATCGTTGAAGAAGGTAAATATGATGATTACTTCTGGCAGAAGGATGCCAACAGAATGGGTCTTATCATATTTGTTCAGCCGGATACCATCAACAAGATGAGTGAAATAAACAACAGTAAATATATCTATTACGATATATATAAAATGTATGATTACAGAAAGATCAATCTTGATAATGCTGAGCAGATTGAAAGTTATCTGAATCAGTTTAAGCAGAGAGATCCTGATCTTTCAGAACCTGTATCCGGACTGCTCCAGACAGCACTCAGAAAGAGCGTTTCTGTAAAAGCTGTTCTTTATGCCATAGCAGTACCACTTCTTATGCTGGTTGTCATCTTTATCGGAATGATAGCAGTAAGAATCATCGATTCTGAGCAGGGCGAGATCGCCATGCTTCATTCAAGAGGTGTAACGAGAGGAAAGATAATCCTTATATACACTGTACAGTCACTCATTATAGCGGCGGCAGCTTTCCTTCCGGGAATCTTTCTGGGTTACCTGATAGGAAAGATTACAGCATCAGTTAACGGATTCCTTACATTTGAGGGATCTATAGCCAGAGGATATAACATGAATCCTGAGATGCTTCTTGTATCCGTTGCGGCAGCTTTCGTATGTGCGATCATTATGCTGCTTCCGGTTGTTCCGAGATCAAAGAATACGGTTGTAGAAAACAAGAGTAAGAGACATCTCAGCGGAACGCCGCTTTGGGAGAGATATTTTATAGATGTTATCCTTCTTGGAATATCCATATATCTTCTTTATGGATATCTTAAGCAGCAGGACGTTATCAGAATGTCTGTTCTTGCAGGTGATGGAATAGATCCGATGATATTCCTTGATTCAACACTTTTCCTTATTTCCTGCGGACTGCTTATTCTGAGACTTGTTTCATATCTTGTAAGACTTATCTTCAAGATTGGTAAAAACAAGTTCAGCCCGGCGGTATACGCATCATTTATGCAGATCATACGAACCAGAAGAGGTTCGGGTACAATATCAGTATTCCTGGTTCTTACCATTGCCATGAGCATCTTTGATGCAAATATGGCACGTACCATAAATGCAAACCAGGAAGCCAGAATCAATTACAATATCGGAGCGGATGTTGTCGTTGATGAGAGATGGGAGATAAGAACCCTTACAAGAGAAACACCGAAGAAATGGAAAGCTTATGAGCCGGACTTCGGTATATATAATGAACTTGTTAAAGAGGGACTGGCAGATTCTGTAGCCAGAGTAATGATAGATAATAATGCTAAAATCTATCTTAACAATAAGGAATCTGAAGTTGGTGTTGTTATAGGTGTAAATACCAAGGAACTCGGTATTACCGGAGAACTTCAGGACGGACTTAATGAAAAGCATTGGTTCAATTATCTGAATGATCTCTCTCAGAACTCAAAGGGTATAATCATATCTGATAATCTGGCTAAGAAGTATGATCTTCACATTGGAGACAGATTGGACTATGCAAGATTCTCACCGGTTGAGCCGGAGATAGAATACGGTAATACAACCGGAATCATTACAGGTATTATGACAGCCTTCCCTGGCTATCAGGCATTTAAATATTCATATAATGATGCCAATAAGCTGGTGGAGCAGGAGAGATTCCTTATAGTAGCCAATATATCAACGGTAACCACTGCATTTGACAAGAGACCATATCAGGTATGGATCAAAACAGATCATACTGCGGAAGAGATTGAAGAGGCTCTTCTTGCGAAAACGGCAAATACTAAAAGATCATTCAGAAGTATTACCAGCACAAAGAATGAAGTAGCTGACATGCAGGCTACATCACTTATAAAGATAACAAATGGTCTTTTTACACTGGACTTCCTGATAGCTCTTATTCTCTGTGTTATCGGTTATCTGATACACTGGATAACATCTATCAGAGACAGAGAACTGCTCTTTGGTATTTACCGAGCCATGGGTATTACCATGGGTGAGATCAACCGAATGCTCTCTCTGGAGCAGATGTTTATGTCACTCAGCCCGGTTCTTGCTGGTGTTGGAGCGGGAACGCTGGCGACGCTGCTGTTCTCGAAGGTATTCGCAGTAGTATACCTTCCTGAGAAACATCCGATTAAACTCCTGACATACATCTCAGGAATGGATATGGCGAGACTTGGTATTATCGTAGGCGTAGCAATTATAGTATGCTTTGTGATCATCAGAGGTATTATTAAGAAGCTTAAGATTACAGAAGCACTTAAACTTGGAGAAGATTAAAGTATGAGTGAAACAATACTGCGTACAAGTGGACTCGTGAGAAGGTTCCCGGTTGGTTCCGGGGACGAGATCACGGTTCTGAATAATATTAATATAGAGATTCCTAAAGGAAAACTCATTATCATCAAGGGACGTTCCGGTTCCGGAAAGACGACACTCCTCAACATCTTAAGTGCGCTTGATACAGCGTCTGAAGGAGAGGTTGTGCTGAAGACTATGTCAGCCGATGGAGAGGAAGAAGAGAATGTATATTCCAGACTCTCTGATAATGCGAGAGACAGGCTCAGAAGAAACCATATGGGCTTTGTATTCCAGTCGGTAGCACTTGTGCCGATCATGACGGCTTATGAAAATGTTGATTTTGGACTTAGAACCGCCGGTTATAAGGGCAGCAGAAGAGAGAGAATAGTTGAGTCTCTTGCCTCTGTAGGTCTTGAGGAAAGAACGAAACATATGCCGGCACAGCTGTCCGGTGGTGAGCAGCAGAGAGTGGCTATTGCAAGAGCAATGGCACACAGACCGGAGATCATATTCGCCGATGAGCCTACAGGAGCGCTGGATACTCAGGCGGGTCTCACGGTTACACAGTTGTTTAAGAATCTGGCAGAGACAGAGAATATTACAATTGTAATGACAACACATGACCCGGGACTTATGGAACTCGGTGATGTAGTTTTCGAGATAGAAGATGGACAGATCGCATAAGAGGACTTATTATGATTGAAGAAGAGGTAAAGGTAATAGACGAAGAAAGCGGCGAAGCGGCTTTTGCGGCAACAGAAGCAGCAGTAGAAGCAGTGGCGACAGAAGCGGCGGCAGAAACTGAGGCAGAAGGCCGTGAAGAAGGCAGTGATGTGCTGATCGACTGTGAAAGTCTCGTTAAGATATATAAGACAGAGGATCTTGAAGTAATGGCTCTTCAGGGTCTGGATCTTACGATTAAGAAGGGAGAACTGCTTGCCATAATTGGTAAGTCAGGAAGCGGTAAGTCTACACTC
>JAEEGK010033284.1_pt1 | contig 10033 bp, 8 predicted proteins | sample 8958771 | NCBI WGS metagenome assembly JAEEGK01 (sample SAMN16246547, study PRJNA631951) | gut metagenome | biome: gut microbiome; feature: rumen; material: SC-attached | host: Bos | place: Iran: Karaj | collected 2018-10 | reverse complement strand
GAATAGTCATATAATCTGTATTCTTTCCAATGCTTTTGAGTGTGTATTTTTTCATTTTCTTTTACTCCCATATATAAAAAATGATTTAAAGTGTCACGCAAAACTGTCGCATTACTCTTATTTTCGGATATAATAGAAATAATGTTAGAATTTTTTTCAAAAAAAGATAAAAAAACTTTCTTTGATGCACATTTTCATTATGCGGTTTGTAAGGACTTAGGAATTGCTTTACCTGTTTTTGATGACGGCAGCAGCTGGTCTGGAATTTCCTGTGCACATTCTGCTGCAGAATACCAGGTACAAAAGCAGGCTCCGCAATCTGTAATTCAGGCTTATGGTATGCATCCACAGAATGCTGAAAATGAAAATATAAAAGAAAGTGCTGACTTTTTAGAAAAGCTGCTTATTAATAAAGAAATCTCTTTTATAGGTGAAGCGGGCTTTGATTATTTTTCAGAGAACTTTAAGGCTGCAGCTGCCTTTCAGGAAGAAATCTGGAATATTCAGCTGGAGCTTGCTCTGCAATATAAAGTTCCTCTGGTAATTCACTGCCGCAAGGCAAATCATAAATTATTCGAGTATTCAAGAAAACTGTCTCAGCTTCCGGAGGTTCTTTTTCATTCTTTTATGGGACCTTCTCTCGAAGCTCAGTCACTCCTCAAACACGGAATAAACGCTTACTTCAGCTTTGGAAAACAATTGCTAAATGGAAACAAAAAGGCAATTGCCTGTGTAGGCCAGCTGCCGGCAGAGCGAGTTCTGGCCGAAACCGACGCCCCCTTTCAGTATCTTAAAGGTGAACGTTACACAGAACTTAAGGATATAAAAAAAGTTTATGAAAGAATTAGTATTCTGATACAATAACAAAATAAATACTTGTTTCATATTTTCTTTATTTTTGTTATATTATTTATATGAATAATAAAACATCTGAACTTACAAGTGAATTCAAAAGATTACGTCTTTTTACAATAATCGAACTCGCAGCAGCCTGTCTTTTTACTATTTTGAATGTCAGCTTCCATGCAGATATTTCTTTAACAGCTTTTCCGCTGGCATTAATTTACCTGGCAATTACCTGCTGGTTTTTATTTAAAAAATTATTCATAGACACAGATGGCAGCCGTCTCTTTGTTGCCATAAAGCTTAATGAATATCTTCCATACTTTCTCTTTATTATATTTATTCTCCGACGTGCAGGAAAGACCGGTACTCCTTTTATAGTAGATCTTCTGGCTGTTATTTCCTGGTTTGTGATTTTTGTTCTGGCTTATTTGAATTCGCGGTTGTTATATCCTGAAAAGAATTCAAAAATAGTTCAGGGCTGGAGTCTTGCGCCTGCTGAAAGAAAATTTAAAGGAAAAGCAAAAATTCTCTTTGAGCTTGTAGACTGGATAGATGCATTTTTCTGGTCAATTTTTACAGTTTTGATTTTCCAGATTTTTCTGATGCAGCTTTATGAAATTCCTTCAGAATCAATGGTGCCGACTTTTCTTATTAAAGACCGCGTTTTTGTTTCAAAAATTGACTGTGGACCAAAATTTCCTCTTACTGATGTAGGGCTTCCAAACTTCAGAAAATACAAAAGAGGGGATACTATTGTTTTAAGGAATCCTCATTATAAGCTGGACAGAAAATCGGAAGTAAAAACAGTTACTTCGCAGCTTATATATATGTTCAGTATTATGACAGTAAATCTGAATAAGGATGCAAATGGAGATTTAAAGGCAGATCCTCTTGTAAAAAGAATTGTGGGTGTGCCTGGCGAACAGCTGGTAATGCAGGATGGTACATTATACAGAAGAACTTCTGCAAGTGATGTTTTTGAACCTGTAGCCCTTGATGCAAAATATGCAGCCTGGAACCTTAATGCGGTAGGCAGGAATATTAAGCCTTATGTGCAGAGTTTCCCTTTGAAAGAAGACGACTATCAGAAAATGCTTGATTTTGAAGAAAAACGCCGAAATTATGACCTTGATGTAGCCGCTTTCCAGGCTCGTGAACTTGCTCAGCGTTTCCGTTCTCTTGCAAAAGTAAACAGTGATGCCGGTACTTTCAAACAGCCGTCAATTTCAGAAAATCATCTTTTTGGTGATGCAGAACGTATTGCAAAAGATCTTTATGCTCAGGCAGGTGGAGCTGACTGGTTCGAAAATTTTATAACTTCCTGGATTCCTGCCAAAGATAATATCCGCGACTTTTATGCACAGTCAAACTTTACTCTTAATGTAATGTCTAAAATTACCTTTGCTAAACTGGTTGTAGAGTATGCCGACCTTATGAATAAAGGTATTACCCAGAACAACTGGACTTCTGATTCTGTGGTGCTTGATTTGTTTGATGAAATCAGCACTCTTTACTGGTATGTTCAGGGGCTTCTTGATGAACGCAATATGCCGGTATTCCCTTCAAACGATAGTGCAGGTAATCCTCAGTATATTCCTGATAACTGCTATTTTATGATGGGAGATAACCGCTTTAATTCTCTTGATTTAAGACATTCAATTGATTACGAAAATGCGCTTCTTTCTAAATATGATTCCTCTTCTGTAGAATATCTGTCGATTATGGAACCAAAATATATAAACAAAAAGCTTATTATCGGTAAAACGATGTTCCGCTTCTGGCCAATTGACCGCCCTATGAAGATTCAATAAAAACTGATAAATGGATAAAAAAAGGCTGAACATTGAAGTTTTTTTTCAAATGTTCAGCCTTTTTTTTATATATATTTTTTTATGTATAAACTAATCAAAAAAAAGTAGCAACGTACAAGTTTTGCCTTAGCAAAACTTGAAGCGAATGCCGTTTCATCTTCCGGTCATAAAATCAACAGCAGCATTCGCTATTTATCTACCGCAGCACTGTTTGTATTTTTTACCACTGCCACATGGACATGGATCATTTCGTCCAACCTTTGGCATTGTGCGTCTTACAGTAGCATTTGCACTTTGTGTTCTTGTCTGCATTGCGCCAGATGCTGCCTGTCTTCTTGCCTGGTCTCCGCTGAAGGTTGTAGAAGCATTTCTTGCAGTTACATTGTCAACATTGCTGGTAGCAGCTCCAAAAGCCTGTGAGTCTGAATGCTGTGCGTTCATCTGTTTGCTCTGAGCTTCAAGCATTTGTCTTCGTCTTTCTGCCGCTTCTGGAGAAAGCTGGATTCTTGCCTTGAATACACGGGTCAAAACGGTATTTTTAATTTCTGCCAACATCTTGTCAAAAATATTGAAACCGTCAATCTTGTATTCTGTCAATGGATTCTTAGAACCGTAAGAACGAAGACTTACTGCTTCACGCAAACCTTCGAGGGTTTCAAGCTGGTCCAGCCATTTTTTATCAATAATCTGAACATACTGATAGCGGATAAACATATTGAAGTTTTCTTTTCCAGCAAGAGCTTCTTTTTCTGTAATATCATTCTGGAGTTCTGCTTCAACAGGTTCCTGGCTAAGTCTTTCTGCAGGTAACTGTAAACCGAAGGTTGTTCTGATTTTTTCATTCAATTCCTGCAGTGCTGAATTATCTTTTTTGTTATGTTTTGCGTTGTAGTTGTATTCATAGAAAATATCTTCGAGAAGATCTTTTGCATTGTTCATAACGCGGGTAGAAAGATTTTCATCAGCAAGGATTTCATCTCGCTGACTATAGATAATTCCACGCTGTTCATTTAATACATCATCATAATCAAGCAAATGTTTACGGATTTCAAAGTTTCGATCTTCTACCTTTTCCTGGGCCTTTTTAATTCCCTTGTTAAGCCATGGGTGATCAATTGGTTCTCCCGGCTGCATACCGATTCTGGTCATCATAACCTTCATTCGCTCGCCACCGAAAAGACGCATCAAATCATCATCCATAGAGATGTAGAACTTAGAACGTCCAGGGTCTCCCTGTCGACCAGAACGACCTCGCAACTGGTTATCAATATGGCGTGATTCATGGCGTTCTGTACCAATTACATACAAACCACCTGCTGCACGAACTTCTTCGTAATCCTTTTTCCAGTTTTCTTTTTCAATCTCAAGGGCAGCCTTGTACTGTTCTTCGGTTGCATTTGTTCCGGCACGTTTTCTTGCCCTAAACTCAGGACTTCCGCCCAATTTAATATCGGTACCACGACCGGCCATGTTTGTTGCAATTGTAACGGCGCCTTTTGCACCAGCTTCGGCAATAATCAAGGCTTCGCGGGCATGGTTCTTAGCATTCAAAACTTCATGCCTGATTCCTTTTTTAGTAAGAAGGGCAGAAAGTCTTTCTGATTTATCTACAGAAACTGTACCAACAAGAACAGGCTGTCCTTTATCGTGAGCTTCTTTAATTTCTTTTGCAATTGCTTCCCACTTGTCTGCTTCATTAAGATAAACTTCGTCGTTTTCATCTTTACGTGCAACAGGAAGATTTGTTGGAATTGAAACTACATCAAGCTTATAGATTTTGTTAAATTCAACTGCTTCAGTTGCGGCTGTACCAGTCATACCAGAAAGCTTGTTGTACATACGGAAGTAATTCTGGAAGGTGATTGTAGCCATTGTTCTGTTTCTCTGGGCAATTCGAATATGCTCTTTTGCTTCGATAGCCTGATGTAATCCATCTGAATAACGGCGGCCTTCAAGAACACGACCAGTGAATTCATCAATAATCTGAACTTGTCCGTCTTTTACAAGGTAATCAACATCAATCTTAAAAAGAAGATGAGCTTTTAAAGCCTGAGTAAAATAGTGGGTGTATTCAAAGTTTTCTTCGTCTTCAAGTTCACCACGGATAAGATTGTGCTTGTGGAGAATCTCGTTGATGTGGCTCATACCTTTATCGGTGAAGGATACATGTTTAGATTTTTCATCAACAGTGTAGTCACCCGGAATTGCTGCACGTTCTTCTGGAGTCATAAAGGTTTCGTCTGGATATTCACCTGTTTTTGGATCCTTTGGAACTTCGGTAAGCTCGCCAACGTATTTATCAACTTCGTGATATTTGTAGGTATCATCTTCGCCAGCACCAGAAATAATAAGAGGTGTTCTTGCTTCATCAATCAAAATAGAGTCAATTTCGTCGACAATACAATAATTAAATCCGCGCTGTACTTTCTGTTTAAGTTCAATCTTCATGTTATCACGAAGATAATCAAAACCAAACTCATTATTTGTACCATAAGTAATATCGCAGTTATAGGCTTCGCGGCGGGCATCATTATCCATATTTGAAAGAATTGCACCAACTGTCTGGCCAAGGTATGAATAAACCGGGCGCATTGTATTTGCATCGCGTTCTGCAAGATAATCGTTTACAGTTACAACATGAACGCCTTTTCCGGTAAGACTGTTCAAATAAGCAGGGGCAACGGCAACAAGGGTTTTACCTTCACCAGTTTTCATTTCTGTAATTCGACCGGTATGTAAAACTATAGCACCAAGAATCTGAACGTCAAAATATCTTTCGCCGCGGACACGTTTTGCTGCTTCACGAACTAAAGCAAAAGCTTCTGGAAGTATATCATCAAGAGTTTTTCCGTTTGCAAGTTCCTCTTTAAATCGTTTTGTCTGTTCTGGGAATTCTTCTGGCTTTAAGGACTGCGCCCATTCCTCTTTAGCATTTACTGCTGCCAGTATTGGTTGTATGGCTTTTAAATCTCTTTCATTCTGAGAGCCAAAAAAGAAGGTTAAAACTTTATCTAACATTTAATTTTCCTTTTAAGTATTCACATACAAACTGTATATGTTTCTAAAATTTAATAGATAATTATAGTTTATCTATTTAAAAAATACTAGTTTTATTCCATTAAAGGCAAGAAAAAAGTTGAGAATTAGACGTGTCTTTTGTATAATAACGGATATGAAAAAAAATAATGGTTTTTCACTTTCTTTTGTAATTGAAGTTGCTGCATTTTTTCTAAGTGTAAGTCTTGCCCTAAGTCTTTTTACGGGTTGCAGCAAAAAAAATATAATCCAGTCTATTAATGAAAACGAACTTTTTACCCTTGATTACGGTAATTTTGAAGAGCAGTTGAGTGTCGCAGATTTGAATAATGTCGGTGGCGTGCGGATTGGAATTACCATGCGGGATGGTTTTTTCTATATTGTTGATGGTGAAGCCCGCAAAACTATGGAGCTTAATTCCTATGGAGATTTGCTTTCTCTTTTTTACAATGAAGATTCACAGATAAAAACTCTGCTGGAAAAATCAAAAAGACCGCCTCAGAGTGTTCACAGAGAAATATCTTTTCCTTTTGATTATCCTGGAATTATTACTGTCGATTCAAAAAAATGCATTTATGCCGTTTGTACAATTCCTAAAAACCGACAGGAGCAGGGGGAAGGCGGCATTTTATTCAGCCAGGCAATACTCAGATTTACAAGGGATGGTTCTTCTGTTGATTATATTGGTCAGCAGGGACCGGGGGGAACTCCTTTTCCTTATATAAAAAATCTTTATACAACTGACAAAGATGAACTTATTGTAGTTTGTGATTCAAATGATGGACTTATAGTTTATTGGTTTGGATATGACGGCTTCTTAAAATACATGATTCCAGTCAGTACAAAAAATGTTCCGGGAATAAAAGAAAATTCAGTTAATTCAGAAGTTTATCTTACAGTTGAAAATGTTGTTCCTGATCCTTCTGCTTATAAACTTTATGTAAAAATTGATTACTATTCTTCCTATGTTGATGAAGAATCAAAAGTGCAGTCTGGTATAAATTATTTACAGACCATGCTCTATACCCTTGATGTAGAAAGCGGTCTTTTTGAAGATTCAATTTCTATTCCTCCTTATGAAGAATCTGTAACTGTTGATTATAGCCGACTTACCTATAAGATTCCTTATGATTTTCTTGGTGTAACAAAAAGCGGATGGAAATATTTTATTATCAAAACAGATGACGGTTTTAATATAGAAATGATTCAAAATGAAAATCAAAAGCTTTTACGAAGGCATTTTGCTTTGAATCATAATGATAATTTGTATTATACCATGTCACTTTCTCTGGATGGAATAATCACCGCTCTTTATATGGATAAAGAAAAGGCAAGAATTGTCTGGTATAGAACGGACAGTCTTATTGATTCAATTCTAAAAGGCTGATAGAGGAAGGTCAGCAATTTATGTTTGAAGATGTTGAAGAAGGACATGCTGATGGTGAAGAGCCTGTCGTTTACAGATATAATCGCGAAGAAAGAATAGAAAAAGCCCCTAAAATAGTACAGGAATATTATGCAGGCGGATTAAGACCAGTGCGCGGATTGAAGGTTTTATTTGCGAATAAATCTAACCGCTTTGTATTTATGGCGCTGATTTTTTTTATTGCAGCTGCCTGGATTTATACCGGTCTCAACAATACCAGAAGTTATGCAAAAATTAATGATATAAGTTTTGAACTTCAGGCTTTTGTTTATGATGAAGAAGTTTATTCAAGTCTTAAAATTGTGAATAAAAAGCTGAAAAAAGAAGCTTCAAAAAACGGAAATGCAAATTCTGAGAAAAAAAATCTTTCGTCTCCCCAGAAAATAGAAGCCGAGTTTTTTATCATCAATTCCGATAAACAGGTTTCGGATAAACAATCGCTTTCTATGGTGTACGAATCGGGGGAAGAATACTTACGGACAAAATGCCATGATTATGATATAATCAGAGTTGATGTTATTGTTTCTGCTGACGGAATAAAAAAAGAACTTTCTGCAAACGTAAAGCGATAGCAGAAATTATCTGCAATATTTTTGGGAGTGCATATGAGTATATCTGTTGCCTGTATAGATTATAGAGACGGAAATGTATTTATTGCAAAGCGTATGAATAAAGGTGCAATGGGCGGCAGATGGGAGTTTCCCGGCGGAAAAGTTGAAGACGGAGAAGATTTTTGTACTGCAATTAAAAGAGAAATCCGTGAAGAGTTTGATACTGATATAACTGTCGGCAAACAGATTGCTGAAGCAGAGTTTGAACACAACGGTAAAAAATGTAAGGTCTATGCTTTTTTAGTTACTTTTGCAGGTGACGGAATGGATAAGCCTTTTGTTCTTACTGAACATACTGAATACAAATGGTGCAATATAAAGGAGATTCCTTCGCTTAATTTTGTGGATTCGGATATATTGCTTTATAATCAGATTATTACAAAAATTGATTCGGGCGAATTATGAAAATTGAACTGATGAATTATAAATCAATGTGTAACAATAATAAATCTAATGTAAAAAGCTGGAAGGTTCTGGCTTTTAATTTCTTGTCTGTATTTTTCCTGACTTTTTTATTATTTTCATGCAAGCAGAAAAAAGAAGAAGTGATTGTTTTTGACGAAGTTCATCCTCTGGCTTTATATCCTGATGTTTCCTGGGCTTTGATAACTGACCCTTATGTTGCATACAAAAAAGAAATAGGCTGGGATTCAGAAACTACAGGTCACAGCAGAAGTGGAGAAATCCTTCAGGTTATGGGAATGGCAACAGATTCTGAAAAAGAAAAATGGTATCTTTTTGAGCAGGGCTGGCTTCCAGCTTCCTGTCTTTCTATTTACAGTAACAGATTTAAAGCTCAGACTGCTGCAAAATCTTTACAGAAATAAGGATTCAATATGATTATCGCAGAAATCGGAACATCGCACGAAGGCTCTGTAGAAAAGGCTCGTCAGCTTGTTGATGCGGCAGCTGGAGCAGGGGCTGATTGTATAAAGTTTCAGTGGGTTTATGCAGATGAGATTCTTCATCCTGATACCGGCTTTGTAGAACTTCCTACAGGTAAGATTCCTTTGTATGAGCGCTTCAAGCAGCTGGAATGTAATAAATCCTTTTATAAAGAAATGCTGGACTATGTTCATTCAAAAGGCTGTACTTTTTGTTGTTCTCCCTTTGGTTTGCGGAGTCTGGAAGAGCTGCTAGAAATCAAGCTTGATTATGTAAAAATTGCTTCGCCGGAGCTTAATCATTTTCCTATGCTGGAAAGGCTTGCTGAATATAGAAGAGGGCAGAAAAAGGCTGGTGTTACTCCGGTGCCTGTTATTGTTTCAACTGGCGTTTCTAAATTAAAGGATATTGAAAAAGCAATAGAGATTTTGGGTACGGAAAATGTGAGCTTGTTGCACTGCATTACAAGTTATCCGGCACCTGAAGAAGAATACAATTTACGGTTAATCACAAATCTTAAAAATATTTTTGGAGTTGAATGCGGCGTTAGTGACCACAGTCTTGACCCGATTCTTGTTCCTTCACTCTCGGTTGCGTGTGGCGGTACAATCATAGAAAAGCATATAACCTTGAGCCGCCAGACAATGGGGCTTGATGATCCTGTTGCACTTGAGCCTGAACAGTTTGCAATGATGGTTCATGTTGTTCATCAGTCGGAAGCAGTGCTCCGTCATTATGGCGAAGTTGAAGGAGTTGCTCGCATAAAAGAACAGATTGGCGAACAGTTTGGCGATAAGGTTGAAAAGGTGCTTGGTAACGGAGTAAAAGTTCTTGCAGCCGCTGAAAAAGCAAATTACGGCAGGACAAACCGCAGCCTTCACTTTATGCGCGATATGAAAAAAGGTGATGTGATTCGTGCAGAAGATATTGGTGTACTGCGTACCGAAAAGATTTTAACTCCCGGATTAAGCCCTGAGTTTTTGGAAACTGTAACAGGTGCTGAGCTTAACCAAAACGTAAAAAGTGGCGACGGAGTTGAGTGGAAACACATTCTGAAATAGTCTTATTTCTTTAACAATTTACTGATTCTAACCATTCCATTTATTGTAAGCTCTTTGTCGAGGAAATCGAAAATATCGGTGATTGGCTGGAGCATGCTGTTCAGACCGCCGGTGGCAATTACTTTGATTTCAGTAGCTTTAGTACCGGTTTCTTTTTCCATGTCAGCTTTCATGTTTTTAATCAGAGATTCTACAAGACCTTTGTAGCCGAGTACAATTCCTGACTGTACTGCAACAGTAGTATTTTTACCAAGACTCGTTGGCGGTATTTCGAGCGGAATGGCTGGAATCTGAGCTGTATTATTAAAAAGAGAATTAAAGGCAGTGCGAATACCAGGTGCAATTGCAACACCGGCA
>JAEEGK010033283.1_pt1 | contig 10033 bp, 11 predicted proteins | sample 8958771 | NCBI WGS metagenome assembly JAEEGK01 (sample SAMN16246547, study PRJNA631951) | gut metagenome | biome: gut microbiome; feature: rumen; material: SC-attached | host: Bos | place: Iran: Karaj | collected 2018-10 | reverse complement strand
CGCTCCGTGATAACTGCCGTAAGTTTCTGTCTGTACGGAACGCCTTGCGCAAACTTCGCGTTTCCGGCGGCTTTTTCCGCGTCTACGCGCGTTTCACCAGGAATTGTTCCCTCGGCGGCGGAAGAAGAAGAGCCGGGCGGAAGCGGCACATTGCTTGCGACCGTTTCCAAATCGACAACTGTATCTTGAAGCGTATAAAGGTTTTCCGTCTGCTCAAGAGTCTGACGCGCGAGCCTTGAATATAGAAGCTTGTCCGCCTGGCTGCGCGGAGCTTGTACAGCAGGACCTCGGCTGCGGTTCAGCAACCTGAACTGAATCATGCTTTTATCGATAAGCTGCGCCATCTCGCCGCCGAGCGCGTCAATCTCGCGCACGATGTTGCCTTTCGCAATGCCGCCAATTGACGGATTGCACGACATTCTACCTATGGAGTCTATTGTCTGTGTTATAAGGAGCGTGCGCAACCCAGTGCGGGCACAAGCGAGCGCGGCTTCAATTCCGGCATGACCGCCGCCGACAACTGCTACGTCGAACGGCGCACCGTATCCTGTGTATGTAATATCTATCATAATTTAAAAAGTTAATTCGCGCGAATTACGCAGGCCTCGCGCATAAAACGTGCGATACTCTTATTACGCAAATTTCGCGCGAACGTACACAAAATCAGCGTGAATAAGCGGCTCAATATTAACGAATTGCACGATTTTTCACAATACAAGGGTGGCACCCGGAGTTAAAGCTTGCCAAGTTCGTACGGAGTTTCCTGATATACGTAGTAGTTGAGCCAGTTCGAATAGAAAAGGTGCGCGATACTCCGCCACGTTGACATCGGTCTCATAGCCGGATTGTCGCTAGGAAAATAATGCTTTGGCATATCGACATTCGTAAGCTCTTTTTTCAAGTCGCGGCGGTACTCCATCTCCAACGTGTTCGTATCGTATTCAAGGTGACCGGTCATAAAAATCTGCCGGTTGTTGTTCGACTTTACGAGCAACACGCCCGATTCCTCGGACTCGGCAAGAATCGTAAGCTCAGGATGCTTTTCTATATCTTCCCGGCGAATTTCCGTATGACGCGACTGCGGCGACGGAAAAAGGTCGTCAAATCCGCGAAGCAACGGCTCTGCAACGGTCGTCTTATAGTTCATAAAAATGCCGGAAAGCTTTTTCTCAAGGCAATACTTCGGCACTCCGTAGTGATGATACAAGCCTGCCTGCGCTCCCCAGCAGATATAAAGCGTACAAAATACGTTCTTGTCCGCGTAATCCATAATCTGACAAAGCTCCGGCCAATAATCGACCTGCTCGAACGGAATCTGCTCAACAGGCGCGCCGGTGATAATCATACCGTCAAAACGCTGCTTAAGCACATCTTCCGTAGTTATATAGAAACGCTCCAAATGCTCGCGTCCGGTATTTTTTGACTCGTGGCTCGCCATGTGAACGAGCGAAATCTCTATCTGGAGCGGGGTGTTTCCCAAAAGCCGAAGCAACTGCGTTTCGGTCGCAATTTTCGTGGGCATAAGGTTAACAATGGCTATTTTAAGAGGGCGGATATCCTGAATGGCAGCCCTCTGCTCTGTCATAACGAAGATGTTCTCTTTTTCAAGTACTTCGCGCGCCGGTAAATCGGCCTGAATTTTTATAGGCATTGCTAAACTCCGTATCTCAAATGAGTGAACTTAAAAAGCAGTATAATTCATAAGCATATAGCCGATGGGCGTAGCGAAATTGGGGCTGCGGACAGTATTGCGGGGGCGAGCAATAGCGACTTGTCGCTTGCGAGTCAAATACCTTATACCCCCCACTAACTGGCCGACAGAACCAATATAGCGTTAGTCCATCGGCTCTGAATCATGACATGGTATAGTTCTTTATAAGTTCACAGAAATATAGCATATTTCCCACTCATTTGCTATACTGTAAATATGGTCAATGACAGACACGCTGCAATCAAAAAACTAAAGAAACTCGTTTTCACACCAAAAGCCGAGATAGAAGCTTTCAGACAAAAAATCGAGGATGAATTCACCGAAGTATTTCTACCGAACCGCGTAGAGCGCGAGGAAAAACTTATATGCGGAATCCCGTGCGACATTCTTTCCCCGATGATTTACGCAAAAGAGCGCGTTATGATTTACATACACGGTGGCTCGTTCATCGGCGGCAGTCGTGCTTCCTGGCGGAGTTTTTGCGCCTCGCTCGCAAACGCCACATCGACAAAAATCATTTTGCCAGAAATCCGGCTTGCTCCTAAGTTTCCTTTCCCCGCTGCCCTTGACGACATAAAAAACGTGTTCAAGACAATCTATGCCGATGATACGGATATTCTTCTCGGCGCGGACGGCTCCGGTGCATCAATCGCACTCGGACTCGTTCTAAGCCTTAAAGACAAAGCACGCCAGCGCATAAAAGAAATTGTGCTTTTTTCTCCGTGGCTCGATTTTTCTGATGACGCGCCTATTTTCAAAATAAAAAAGCTTAAAGACGAAATTATCACCGCTGACGCGATAAAGCGCACCGGCAACATGTACACATACAGCTCCAACCTAACGAATCCGCTCGTTTCGCCACTTTACATGCAGCCTTCCATGATGGACGACTTCCCGGAAACATACATCCAGATGGGCGAAAAAGAGATTATCATGAGCGAAACGGAACGGTTCTGCAATCTTCTGCGCGAAAACGGCGTAAAGTATACGCTCGATGTTGAGCCGGATATGATGCACATGTTCCAAATGGCAGATGAGTATCTGAACGAAGCGCACTTGGCGATAGAGCGCGTCGGAAAGCATATCAGGCTTCACAACAGGGCAGATGAAGAAGAAGCCCTAAAAAACGCGGAAGCCCAGAAAAACGGAGCGGAAGACTGATATGGAACTCGTCGCACCAGCCGGAAACCTTGAAAAACTAAAATATGCGTACACTTACGGAGCCGATGCGGTTTACATCGGACTAAAAAAATTCTCGCTCCGAATAAAGGCAGACAACTTTTATGAAGACGAATACAAGACGATTACCGAGCTTAAAAAAAAGTTCCCCGGCAAAAAGCTTTTTTGTGCGCTTAACATAAGCTTTCACAACAAGGATATAGACAACTTTCTTTCTGAACTCGACTATTTCCGCGCCTACCCGATAGACTCGTTCATCGTGCAGGATATAGGCATGGTTCCCGTTTTGCAGAAAAACTTCCCCAACGCCGCGCTTCATCTTAGCACACAGGCGAACTGCATAAACCGCGAAGCCGTAAAAATGTACAAATCGTTGGGGTTTAAGCGCGTCGTTCTTGGGCGCGAAACAAGCCTCGCTGAAATCCGCGAAATAAAAGATGCCGTTCCGGAGATGGAGCTAGAATGCTTTGCTCACGGCGCTATGTGCATCTCGTACTCAGGACGCTGCCTGATGAGCGCTTATCTTACAGGACGAAGCGCGAACGCAGGATTTTGCTCGCATACATGCCGCTGGAATTTCAGCGTGGGAGAGGCAAAAGACCTTGCGGAAAGCGGCAAGCTTTACCTGACCGAAGAAAAACGGAAAGACGAGCATTTCCCTGTTTTTGAAGGCGAAAACTTTACCGCCGTACTTTCATCAAAAGACTTGTGCATGGTTGACCACCTTGACGACATGAAAAACGCCGGCGTTGACTCGCTTAAAATTGAAGGTAGGATGAAAAGCCTTTACTACGTTGCGATGACGACGCGCGCATACAGAAAAGCGATTGACGCGCTCGAAGGCCGCATTTCACAAGAAGATGCAGCTCCTTACATTGCAGAACTTTACAAAGCTTCTCACCGCGAATTCGGAACGGGATTTTACTACTCAAGAGAAGATGCTGATGTTACGACAGTCGGCGAATCTTCGAGCGACTACGAGCTTGCGGCTACGATAGGCGCACCGCTCTCCGCCGAAGAAACACAGGAATTGTGCAAGAAAGGAGCCTCTCTTGAAGCTGAATTCAACGCCCGGCTCGACGCGATGCACCCCGAAGCGAAAGCTGCGAAACTTAAAGATTACGCTGACCACCCCGATAAAGTGCCGCACGCGTGTTGCTGCACCGGCTCAGCAAACTCAGCGGCAGCGCGACTTTACGTGTGCAACGCCCTCAACAGGATAGACGAAAAAACTTACGTGGAGTATGTCGGACCGGACTGTACAGGCATCCCCGACACGGATTTCCGCTTTGTAGACCCGGAGACAGGCTGCTTCACGCCTTTTATAAGCCACAATCAGGCGTATCTTCTGTACACGGACAAGCCGGTGCAGGAAAACTGGATAATCCGCACGCGCGCCGCCACAGACGCGAACGGCACCCCGCAGAATTGCCGCACGCGCGCCGCCGGCACAACAACAGGGGGCGCACGATGAAAAAAGCCTTTCGCATCGCGGTCGCCACATTTCTGACTGTGCTCCTAACAGCGACCACACCACTTTTAGCGCAAAATCCGTTCCTCGATTTTCTTACAGACGGCTACAATTCCGCGACAGGTTCGCTCGGCTTTATTGCCGGCGGCGCGACATCCGGCGAAGTTTTCCGCGCCGATGTACACGCCCAAAGAGAAACTGATCTTTACAGCGCATCTTTCGGATTTGAGTTCACCGACGAATGCTTCTCGTTGCTGCTCAACGGCGGCATCTACTGGAACGCCACAGAAAACTTGCGTCTTGGCGCGGTGTTCACCTACAACCCTCTTTTCATGTTCAGCGCGATGGCAGAACAAAATATCGTTCCAGCCGCGACCTTCGCAATAAATCTAAATGACAACTCAAAACTCGACATAGAGCTTGGTATGCTCTACAAAACAGACCGCTTTTTCGAGCTCCCCAGCGGAAACAACAGAACACACAATCTTAGCATGGCGTTTTCCATCTACTACACGTTTATGTTCAACAACTTCTCTGTGTTCGCCGGGCTTACATCACATACACTGTATTCTTATCTGCTTTTTTTGCAGCCGCGTTGGGTTCTTGGTGCCGAGTACACCATCAACGACCATCTTTCAGCGTCTATAAACGCTGCAGTCCAATACGGAGATGTTATGCTCTCCGCATATATTGACTCGTTCTCAATGGATATATCATGCAAATACAGATTCTAAACCGCACAAAATCGCGCAGTACAATAATCGCAGTTCTTGCGTTACTTATCACACTCACCGTCGTTGGCTGCAAATTCGGGCTTGAAGAAGCATTTTTCAGACCGAACGGTGTAAACGAACGAAGCAAAGAACTTACAACACTCACACTTCCGTCAAGCGTAACAAGCTCCGCCATCTATCAGTCTGGAAAATACTGCTTTATGATTCTGACGGACGTTCACTACGGCGCAGGTTACGATGTTCCCGAACAGCAGATTTTTAACTGGCTCGACAGTTTTGACACAGCGTCAACCACAGAAGAACAAAACAAGAAACCACTTTTCTGCGCAGTTTTAGGCGATATTTCCAATACCGGCAACAGGGAAGATTTCGCGGCTTTCAACACGTTCCAAGACAAGCTTGAAAGAAAAGGAATCCCGGTTTATTGCATCGTCGGCAATCACGATCTTCTGAACAGCGGATGGAATTACTGGAAGTACAGCTGCAATCCACACACATCGTTCTACTGCTTCAAAACGAGTACAGTTTCGTGGTATTTCACGGATACAGGAAGCGGAACAATGGGTTCGGCACAGTTTTCCGCGCTTGAAGCCGCTTTCAAAAACGACTCCAACAGAAAACTCGTTTTCTCTCATTATCCGCTTTATGGCGGCGGTACAGGAATCCCAATCTTTTCAATAGGAAACACGAAAGAACGGGCAAAAATCATCGATCTTTATGCCGAAAACAACGTAAAATACGTCTTTGAAGGCCACTGGCACATCGGCGGCGGATATGACTTCGGAAAGTTTAAAGAGTTTGCCGGAAAAACCTTAAAATCGGGCAAGTGGTACCTCGTATCCATAGATGAAACAATCGCAGACGAGGAAAACCCTGTAACAGCCGTTGAAGAGATAGACATTCATCCACAAAACTGAAAATCATTCTCAAATCTATTGACACTTCCTCTTCTCTGTGATAAAAATCTGATAATCATTCTCATTTTTACCATTATGTTTGGCGGCATTTTGTATGACGAACCATATAAAATATAAAACAAAACAGCGCGACACCCTTATTCAATATCTTGAAACGAAAAAAGGCGTTCACATCACCGCGAATGATGTTTGCGAATTCCTAAAAAAAGACGGAATTGCAATCGGACAAGCAACTGTCTACAGACAGCTTGAACGGCTTGTGGACGAAGGCGTCATCAGCAAATACATAATCGATGCGAACAGTCCGGCGTGTTTTGAATATATCGGGCTTGAAAGCCACGGTTGTGCCGAAACTTGCTTCCACTGCAAGTGCGAAAAATGCGGCAAACTGATTCATCTTCATTGCGAAGAATTAAATGAAATCGGCGAACATCTGCTTAAAGAGCACAAATTCAAGCTCAACTCAATGCGCACCGTCTTTTACGGCGTATGCGACGAATGCAGCAAAGGAAGCAATTAGTGAAAAAGACAGTCGCTATACTTGCCGGAGCTGTCATGCTTTTTGCAATGACTTTCTCCGTTTTCTATATTGTGGCAGAAACTGGACATCATTGCGAGGACGAAGACTGCCCTATTTGCGAATGTTTAAGGCTCTGCAAAAACATCATACAGCAAAACGATTTTGTCAAAGGAACAAAAGCCGTTTCGTTTTTGCAACTTATACCTGTCGTTTTTTTAATCGAGTTTTTCTTGTATGAAACACCAGTTTCAAAGAAAATCAGACTCAACAACTGAAAACATCAGCCTAAAACGACAAAAACTAAAGCATCTACGATGCAACACACATGGAGATTTATAATGAAAAAACATATTTTGATATTTGCAGCCGCTTTTTTTGCGGTTTGCTCACTTTTTGCAGGCGGAAACAAAGATAACAGCACATCTAACAGCGGTGCACCTAAAATCGTAACGACAATTTTCCCAGAATATGATTGGGTAAAAAACATCCTCGGAACAAATCCTGCCGGAGTTGAACTTACAATGCTTCTTGGAAACGGAGCTGACCTTCACAGTTATCAGCCGACTGTGGCGGATATTATGAAAGTTTCGACATGCGACCTTTTTATATACGTTGGCGGCGAATCAGACAGATGGGTTGATGATGCGCGTAAAGAAGCCGTGAACAAAAACATGGTTGTTGTAAATCTGCTTGAAACGCTCGGCGACAAAGTAAAAGAAGAAGAGATTGTTGAAGGAATGCAGGGCGAAGACGAAGGGCACGAACATCATCATGACCACGATGAAGCAGACGGCGACCATCACCACGACCATGACGATGATGACGAAGAAGAGGTTGAGTACGATGAGCATGTTTGGCTTTCGGTGAAGAATGCCGCAATTCTTTGCGACGCTATAGCAGATGAAGTTTGCAAGATTGATTCCCCGAATGCGGCAACATACAAGGCAAACGCAGCCGCTTATATCGCTAAACTAAACGCGCTCGATGCAGAATACGGAAAAGCAGTTGCAGGCGCACCTGTAAAGACGGTTCTTTTTGGCGACCGCTTTCCGTTCCGCTACCTTGTTGACGATTACGGACTTTCTTACTACGCCGCATTTGTGGGCTGCTCCGCTGAGACAGAAGCAAGCTTTGAGACAATTGCGTTTCTTGCAAAAAAAGTTGACGAACTTTCACTCGGCACAATCCTGACGATTGAAGGCAACAACCACAAAATCGCGCAGACAATCGCGCAGAACACAAAGGCAAAGAATCAAAAGATTCTTACGCTCGATTCAATGCAGTCTGTAACGTCCAAAGACGTGAAAAACGGCGCGAATTATCTTTCCATAATGGAAACGAACCTTGAAACGCTGAAAACTGCATTAGGCGCATCTAAATAAGGAAAACAAAATGGCTTTACTTACCGTTCAGAATCTGTCTTTAGGTTACGACTCGCAAACACTTTTGAAAGACCTTAGTTTTTCTGTGAATGCGGGCGACTATCTTTGCATCGTGGGCGAAAACGGCTCCGGCAAAACAACTCTTATGAAAACGCTGCTTCATCTGCAAAAGCCGATAAGCGGCGAGATTCTGACCGGTGACGGCCTTAAAACAAACGAAATCGGCTATTTGCCGCAGCAAACTGTCGTCCAAAAGGATTTTCCGGCATCGGTACGCGAGATTGTTCTTTCCGGCTGCCAGGGTCGCTGCGGTTTACGGCCGTTCTATAACAAAGCTGAAAAAGCTTTGGCGCAAAAGAACATGGAGCGCATGGACATCGTGCCGCTTGCGAACCGTTGTTACCGCGAACTTTCTGGCGGACAGCAGCAGCGCGTTCTTTTGGCAAGGGCGTTGTGCGCCGCTGAGCGAATACTGCTTCTTGACGAGCCTGTTTCTGGGCTTGATCCTAAAGTCACGGCGGAGATGTACAGCCTTATTTCCAAACTGAACAAAGACGGAATCACGATTATCATGATTTCGCACGATATTTCAGCTGCCGTGCGATACGCGACGCATATTCTGCATATCGGCGCATCAGTTTTTTTCGGAACCTGCGATGAATATATGAAGAGCGACATCGGGAAGTTCTTTTTGGCGCAACAGGAACTTGGAGGCGCAAAATGATGGCAACACTGATAATGTATCTGGAATATTCTTTTGTACGCTACGCCTTGATTGTTGGCGTTCTTATCGCGCTATGCGCCTCTTTGCTCGGCGTTACTCTCGTCCTGAAACGTTTTTCGTTTATCGGAGACGGACTTTCGCACGTTGCTTTCGGTGCAATGGCGATTGCCGGAGTCCTTAATCTTTCAAACGACATGCTCCTTATTATGCCTGTCACGATTCTTTGTGCTATTCTGCTTTTACGCACCGGACAGAACGCAAAAATTAAAGGAGACGCTGCTATCGCAATGATTTCCGTAGGCGCACTCGCGCTCGGCTACTTACTGATGAACAAATTCTCCACTTCATCAAACATTTCCGGCGATGTTTGCAGCACGCTTTTCGGCGCGATGTCAATTCTGACGCTCACCGCAGGGGAAGTTTGGTTATGCCTTATTCTTTCCATCGCTGTAGTGATAATTTTCATTCTCTTTTACAACAAGATATTTGCCGTCACGTTTGACGAAAACTTTTCCAAGGCGACCGGCGTAAAATCGGATGCTTATAATCTGATGATTGCCGTAATCACAGCCGTAATCATCGTGCTTGCGATGAATCTTGTCGGCTCTTTGCTCATTTCCGCACTTATTATTTTCCCGGCACTTTCTGCAATGCGCTTGTTCCGAAGCTTCAAAAGCGTAACTATATGTTCTGCAATAATTTCTGTAGCATGTGCATTTTCGGGTATGATCATCGCAATGTTGGCTGGAACGCCGGTCGGCTCTACGATTGTCGCAGCGGATGCGGTTGTATTTGGCATCTGCTGTATTGTCGGCGCAGTCACAGGGGGCATAAGAAAATGAGCAGAAAGACAACGTTAGGAACACCGCGTTCGGCGGTGTGCGCAATTCGCCACGATGCAGTTTTGTGCGCCAAAACCCGCCACTTTCTTGCAGTGTGCGCCGTTTTGGTTCTTTCCGCCACTCTGATTTTTACAGGCTGTTCAAAAAATGAAACAGCCGCGTCCAGAACGCAAAAAACGACAATCAGCGTTTCTGATGTAATTAAGCAGCGCATCGCAGAAGCGGACAGCGCAAATGCTTCAGGCTCGGCCACAGTCTCTGCGGCAGGCACAGCATCCGCATCCACCACAGCGACAAGTACCACTTCGGTCCCTGTCACCCCTGCGCCACTTTCGCTCGCTGATGCCAGCAATTTCGCACCGGACACAACAAATAAAGCACCGGACGCCACTCCGCTAACTCCTGCGACGACCACCAACAGTAGTGCACCAGGTGCAACAGACTCAGATTCCGCGCCCGCCCACAAAACGCCAGAACCAATCAAATCAGAAAGCGTCTCCGTCGATGTTGATTTAACCGCGCTCTCAAGCACGATGGTTTATTCCGAAGTCCT
>JAEEGK010033282.1_pt1 | contig 10033 bp, 5 predicted proteins | sample 8958771 | NCBI WGS metagenome assembly JAEEGK01 (sample SAMN16246547, study PRJNA631951) | gut metagenome | biome: gut microbiome; feature: rumen; material: SC-attached | host: Bos | place: Iran: Karaj | collected 2018-10 | reverse complement strand
TCATCTTCTCATACACGTCCTTCGGCAGGTACTTGTACATCTTCTCACGGTTGAAGACCTTCTTTCCGAAATACTCATAAGGTCTCTCACTCGGTGCCTTTACGTCGAGGGGCTTCTTTGCGAAAGCCTCGCCGACCATCTGAAATCTTAATGCTTCCATAATCTTTCCTTTCTATGATTTGGTTTGTGTTACTTTGTTGACAGATAAGTGTTGACTTTTGCGGCGGTCTGCTTGCCACTGGCCATGGCGCGGACAACGAGGCTGGCGCCATTGGCGGCATCGCCGCATACGAAGACGTTCTCCGCATATTGCGGATGGTCGGGCTTCAGGAATCCCATGGCCAGTAGCACGAGCTCGGCCCTGATGATCTCGGGCTTACCTTTCTCGACCATGATGGGACGACCGCCGTCGGGGTTGGGCTTCCAGTCGATCTCCTGGACGCGTACTCCCGTGAGTTTACCGTCTTTCCCGAGGAATTCCAGAGAGTTGATGTTCCAGCGACGTACACAGCCCTCCTCGTGACTGGAGGTGGTCTTCAACGTACGGGGGAAGCCGGGCCAGGGATTCTTCGGATCGACGGGTCCTTCGACGGGCTTCGGCATGATCTCGATCTGAGTAACGCTCTTACAACCTTGGCGGTGTGCCGTTCCGATACAGTCGCTGCCGGTATCACCGCCACCGATGACGAGGACATCCTTGCCCTTGGCCGTGATACGCTCCTCCTTGGAGAACTCCATGCCGGCGAGCACCCTGTTCTGTTGGGCGAGCAACTCAAGGGCAAAGTGTACGCCCTTCAGGTCGCGACCGGGGATATTCAGGTCGCGGGCTGTCGGTGTGCCTGTGGCGATGACGACAGCATCGTAACCGGCAAGACCGTTGACAAGCGACTCGCTGGTCATCTCCTCGCCGTAACGGAACTCGATGCCCTCCTCCTCAAGCAGTCGCAGACGACGATCGATGACCGCCTTGTTGAGTTTGAAGTTCGGGATGCCGTAGCGGAGAAGACCGCCGGCGGCTTCGGCTTTTTCAAAGACCGTGACCTGATAACCCATGTGGTTCAGGTCGTTGGCGGCAGCAAGACCGGCAGGCCCTGCTCCTACCACGGCCACCTTCTTGCCATTGCGAAGGGGATGATGAACACTGACGTAGCCCTCACGGAAAGCCGTCTCGGTGATGGCACACTCGTCTTCACGGTTGGTGGTCGGCTCATGCTCGATCAGGTTCAGCACGCATGCCTTCTCGCAGAGGGCAGGACAGATACGTCCGGTGAACTCAGGGAACGGGTTTGTGGCGTTGAGCAGACGGTAGGCCAGCTCCCAGTCGCCTTTATATAGGGCGTCGTTCCATTCAGGCGGTTTGTTGCCTAACGGACAAGCCCAGTGGCAGAAGGGAACGCCGCAGTCCATGCAGCGTGATGCCTGTGCTCTGCGCTCTTTGGTGTTGAGTGTCTGTTCGACCTCACTGAAATCGTGGATCCTATCTTGGATAGGACGGTAGCCGGCTTCCTGCCGGTGTATCTCTAAAAATGCTTTTGGATTTCCCATTGTCTCTTTCTGTTTGAAGTTTAATAGTCGCGCTGCATGTCTGCTATTTTCTGTTTCAGTTTGTTCATCTGCTCTTCGTGGAGCACACGCTTATATTCGATGGGGACTACTTGGATGAAGTCCTCGACATAGCGGTTCCAGTCATCGAGCATCGTACGGGCCAGCTTGGAGCCTGTATAGAGGTAGTGCTGACGGATGAGCTCGTGCAGTTCCTTACGGTACTGACTCTCCTCGACGAGGTTGATCTCTACCATATCCATATTACAGAAGTAGTCGAAGTTGTGGTTCTTGTCCCAGACATAGGCGACACCACCCGACATACCTGCGGCGAAGTTACGTCCGGTCTCACCGAGGACGACCACCCGGCCGCCTGTCATGTACTCACAGCAGTGGTCGCCTGCACCTTCGAGCACGGCGATAGCACCGGAGTTACGCACACCGAAACGCTCACCGACTTTTCCGTTGATATAGAGTTCACCGGAGGTGGCTCCATAAAGACCTGTGTTACCTGCGATGATATTATCTTCTGCATTGAAGTTGGAACGTACCGGCGGAAGGATAGCGATGCGACCGCCACTGAGACCTTTTGCGAAGTAGTCGTTGGTCTCGCCCTCCAGCTTGAAGCTGACACCATGAGACAGGAAGGCACCGAAAGACTGACCTGCGGAGCCCTTGAACTTCACATTGACGGTGTTGTCGGGTAGACCGGCAAGACCGTACTTCAGAGCGATGGAGCCTGAGAGCATGGCACCGACGGCGCGGTCGGTATTCTTGATGGCATAGTCGAGGTTCACCTCGTCCTGCTGGTCGATGGCTCGTTGGGCGGCTTGGATGATCTGCTGGTCGAGGGTTGTGCCTTGCATGCCCAGAGGTACCGACGGCTTGTGCACATCGCCGGTGAAGTGGCGCGTGCCCTCTGTCTGATTCAACAGTCGGCTGAAGTCGAGTACAGAGGACTCGGTCTCAATCAGTTCCGTATGACCGACAATGTCGGTCAGTCTCTTGTAGCCCATCTCGGCGAGGTACTCGCGCACCTCCTGAGCGAGGAACGTGAAGTAGTTCACGAGATGCTCATATCTGCCGAGGAAATGCTTACGTAACTCAGGGTTCTGAGTGGCGACACCCATCGGACAGGTGTTGAGGTTACATTTACGCATCATCACACATCCCAGAACGATGAGGGCCGTAGTGCCGAAACCGAATTCGTCGGCACCCAGCAAAGCCATGAGAATAATGTCGCGTCCGGTCTTCAACTGTCCGTCCACTTGCAGACGCACCTGTCCGCGAAGTCCGTTTCTCACCAAAGTCTGTTGTGTTTCAGAAAGACCAATCTCCGGAGAGATGCCTGCGAAACGCATGGAAGAGGCAGGAGAAGCGCCCGTTCCACCTTCGGCACCGCTGATGACGATGAGATCTGCCTTGGCCTTGGCCACACCGGCAGCAATGGTTCCCACGCCACTCTCAGCTACGAGTTTCACACTGACAGCAGCTGTCGGGTTGATATTCTTCAGGTCGTAGATGAGCTGAGCCAGATCCTCGATCGAGTAGATGTCGTGATGAGGTGGGGGAGAGATCAGCGAGATGCCAGGGATGGCGTTACGTGTCTTGGCGATGATCTCATTCACCTTGAAGCCAGGCAGCTGTCCGCCCTCACCAGGCTTCGCACCCTGTGCCACCTTAATCTGTATCTCCTCAGCATTCACCAGGTATTCGGCAGTGACACCAAAACGTCCTGATGCAATCTGCTTGGTCTTACTTGAGAGGCTCACACCGTCCACCTCTGTGTGATAGCGGGCATTGTCCTCACCACCCTCACCAGTGTTAGAGCGTGCACCCAGTTTGTTCATTGCCAATGCCAGTGCCTCGTGGGCCTCGATACTCAGTGCGCCAAATGACATCGCACCTGTGACGAAGTGTTTCACGATGCTCTCAACGGGTTCCACCTCGTCGATAGGAGTGGGCTTGGCAGCCTTCTTGAAGCCGAAGAAGTCGCGGATGAAGATTGGACTCTCCTTCTCATCGACAATCTTAGCCCAAGCCTTGAACTTGTCGTAGTTGCCCTGACGGGTAGCCAACTGCAACTGGGCAATCGTCTCAGGGTTCCAGGCATGTTTGATGCCATCTTTGCGCCAGGCAAACTGACCTTGGTTTTGCAGCAGCGTCTGCGCTTTGGCAGCCGCATGCAGGGCAATGGCGTCGCGGGCAATCTCCTTCAATCCTACACCACCAATGGTGCTCACCTCTGTGCCGAAGTAGCGGCGCAGCAGGTCTTCACTCAGTCCGATGCTCTCGAAAATCTTCGCACCACGATAGGAACGGATGGTGGAGATACCCATCTTCGACATGATTTTCTTCAAACCCTTATCTACAGCCTTGATGTAGTTCTTCTCTGCGGTAGCGTACTCTTCCTGAATCTTGCCACGCTTCACTAGATCATCGAGCACGGCGAAGGTCATGTAAGGACAGAGGGCACTGGCTCCGTAACCCAACAGCAGGGCTGCGTGCATCACCTCACGGATTTCGCCGCTCTCCACAATCAGTGCCGTCTGCACACGCTTACCCACACTGATGAGATAGTGGTGGACAGCAGAGACAGCCAATAGACTTGGAATCGCAGCGTGTGTCTCATCGAGGTCACGATCGCTCAGGATGATGTAGTTCACCCCCTCATCAACACTCTCCTCTGCCTTCTTGCAGAGGTCGTCGAGTGCCTGGCGCAGTCCGCTCTCACCCTGCGCTATTTCAAAGAGAATGGGCAACTTCTTGGTGTTGAAACCCTTGTAGCGGATGTTACATAATATATCGAGTTGTGTGTTGGTCAATACGGGTTGCGGCAGACGTACCATCTTGCAGTTAGAGGCATCGGGTGTCAGGATGTTCGTACCTACGGCACCGATATACTCTGTGAGCGACATCACCAGCTCTTCGCGGATGGGGTCGATGGCAGGGTTCGTGACCTGGGCAAACTGCTGACGGAAGTAGTTGAAGAGCACCTGCGGACGATCTGAGATGACAGCCAGCGGGGTGTCGTTACCCATCGCTGCCACAGGCTCTTGACCTGCAGTAGCCATCGGGATGATGGTCTTATCGATATCCTCCTGACCAAAGCCGAAGGTGACGAGTTTGCCTTGCAGATTGCTTACGCCGTTATCTACCTTGCGGCCACTCTTCAATTTCTCCAGCTGCACACGGTTCTCGTTGAGCCACTCACGATAAGGATGAGCCTTTGCCAACTGTTCCTTAATCTCACCGTCGTAGTAGATTTTACCTTCCTGCGTATCAATCAGCAGGATCTTTCCTGGTTGGAGACGACCTTTCGATACTACATCACTGGGTTCAAAATCCATCACGCCAACCTCACTGGCTACCACCATCATACCTTGTTTGGTGATGGTATAACGACTTGGGCGCAAACCGTTTCTGTCGAGCATACCGCCTGCGTAGCGACCATCGCTAAACAGCAGGGCTGCAGGTCCGTCCCACGGCTCCATCAGGATGGAGTGATACTCGTAGAAGGCCTTCAGATCCTCTGAGATGGGGTTCTTGTCGTTGAAACTCTCAGGCACCAGGATAGCCATCGCCTGTGGCAGGGAGAGTCCACTCATTGTCAGGAACTCGAACACGTTGTCGAGACTGGCAGAGTCACTCATACCCTCCTGCACAATCGGGCGCAGATCCTTGATGTCACCAAGTGCCTCACTCGATAGCACACTCTCACGGGCTTTCATCCATCCACGGTTACCACGAATGGTGTTGATCTCACCGTTATGGGCTAACAAACGGAAGGGCTGGGCCAACGACCACGTGGGGAATGTGTTTGTGCTGAAACGGGAGTGTACCAGCGCCAGTCCGCTTGTAAAGTAATCATTCGACAAATCAGGGAAGTAGCGACGCAGTTGTCCGCTCGTCAACATACCTTTGTAAATGATGTTCTTGTTCGACAGTGAACAGATATAGAAGTCCTTGTCCTTAATACGATTCTCGATGCGCTTGCGTACCTTATATAAGATACGCTCGAACACAGGTACATCCTCCTCAGATACACCTGTTACGAAAATCTGTTTAATGGCAGGTTCCACCTCACGGGCTGCTACACCCAGCACCTCAGGGTTCGTAGGTACCGTACGGAGATGCATCAGTTGCAGACCCTCGCGCTCGATCTCCTCGATCATCACACTCAGGATCTCCTGCTGTGCCTGCTCCTCTTTCGGCAGGAACACCAGTCCTGTACCATACTTGCCCTTCTCGGGTACGGGAATACCCTGAAGCAGAATAAACTCATGGGGAATCTGAATCATGATACCAGCACCGTCGCCAGTCTTGTCTCGTGTCTCTGCGCCACGGTGCTCCATGTTTTCCAGCACTTTAAGGGCATTGTCCACCAACTCATGGCTTTTACCTCCGTGGATGTTTACCACCATTCCTACACCACAAGCGTCGTGCTCATAGTCAGGCTGGTAAAGCCCGTCATGTGTCTTTTGTGTCCTTTGTGCGCTCTTTGGTTGTTGAAGTTCGCAATGTGTCATATTATCCTTACTTTTACTTACATTCTGTTTAAAAATCGCTGCAAAGGTATGTCATTTTGTAATTATAGCCAAATGATTGCTTACTTTTCTTACGTAAAAATTTGCCCTTTCTGACATTTTGCTCAAATTTTATGTTTATTTCATTCATTTTGAAATCTATCGCATCCTTTCTCTTCTTTATACTTTACACATTGTCATTTTTACAATTTTAATAGCATTCCGTTTGTATTTCCCTAACTTTTTCGTATCTTTGCCAACGAAATGGTGACAGCAAAGGAAATCATAGGTTATATGGAGTCGCAGCAGGATGATGCACAGCGACAGATCCTCATGCGGTTCTTCAAGACAGGACCAGGTGAGTATGGTGAGGGCGATCAGTTCCTTGGACTGAAAGTGCCTCAGACGCGCGAGGTGGTGCGGGCCGTTCCCAAAAACTTCCCCTTGAGCGAAATCCCCGAGTTGCTGATGAGCCGCTGGCATGAGGTCCGTCTCTGTGGACTCTTGATCCTCGTGGCGAAGTTCGAACGACTGGCAACGAAACGGCTGGCAAACAATGAGGCTGCCATTCGCAGTCGCGATGAGATCCTGACGATGTATCTGCAATATGCAGAACAGGCCAACAACTGGGATCTCGTTGATCTCTCCGTCCATAAGATCCTCGGCCACTGGCTCCTGTTGCCAAGCCATCTTGGCGATAGAGACTATAAGATAAAGGTGCTCGATGGCCTTGCCCAAAGTCCGTGTCTCTGGAAACAGCGCATGAGTATCGTCTGTTCGTGGAAGACCTCACAGATGGGCGATCCCTCGTGGTGTTTGCGTTATGCCGAGATCCATCTCCATCATCCTCATGACCTCATGCATAAGGCGGTGGGTTGGATGTTACGTGAGATGGGGAAGCGCGTCTCTATGGATCTCCTCCGTGACTTTCTGCGTCAACATGCCCATGAGATGCCTCGTACGGCCCTCCGCTATGCCATCGAAAAGATGCCGGAGCCAGAACGCCAGCACTGGATGCAGATTTAGCAGATGAATAACAAACGATAAACAAACTATAAGTAAAGAATATGAAAGAAATGAAGGTCAATGTGTGGTGCCAATTTATTGCGATGGCGTTTCTGGGGTTAACCCTGACGGCCTGCGTGGATATTTTTGATAATCCTGTTCCTGGTCAGCGGGTTGACAATGGCGATGATGCATCCGACAATACACCGTATCAAGTGACGGAGGTTAGCGTGAACGACAATGGGGAGTCCACGAAGACGGTTACCCTGCGCTATTATGAAGACATGCCGCATGTGGCTTACATTGCTGTGGCCGACTTCCAGAAGATGCTTGTGCCTAGCAAGCATATCAAGGTGAGCAGGACTGCTGCCTCGCAATACCAACTGGAGACAAGCAAGGGCGAGACGGCGTTGGTGAATACGGCTGAGGAGTCGATGACTTTCGATGATTATATCAGTTTCGTCTCGATGGATGTCATCAATGCCGAGGGGTATGTGCAGGATGACGACGACGAACTTAGTTACGTCCGTGAAAAGCCCGCGACCTATACGCCTGCTGCGGCTTCGGTCACTTTCGACCTGAAGAAATACGGCATCGACCTGCGCGGTGACGGCCAGATGGTCTATGTGCCGTTGTCCACGTTGTCCGACATGTATAGTGATCTTGGTGGCAATCATGTGTTTTTCAACGGCGAGAAGATCATACTGACTGACTTTGAGACAATGCCTGGCACTTTGGACGCGGCATTCTTCCTGAAGCCTTATGAAACGACGAAGCGCCCTGCCGACCTGGCCGCCTACAGCTATGGCGAACTGTGCTTTGCCATCGACCATTTCTACGGCAGACCCGGACGTAATGCCATCGATAACACCATCCAGGAGAAAGGCCTCGACAAGGCGCTCAGCGAGACACACCGCAAATTGCTGAAATCCATTAAGATGGATGAGTATGTCTTTGGCTTGGAGTATCTGGCGGCGCGACTCTACGACGGTAGCCATACCACGATATCTCCAATAACAAACAGTTCACTTATCGGTGTCGCTGATTCGAAAAAATTAGATCAATTTTCGAAGAAATATATCACTACCTTCTTAGAAGAATATCCGTTGGAGGCTATGTCAGTCTCAAAAAATCTAAACCGAACCAATAGTAGTGAATTTGCCGCCAAGGCTCGTCAGAAGCTGTTGAACACGGATACTTACACCAAGATAGGCAACACGATGTACTGTATCTTTGACGATTTCGGCCCCATTGACACCCAAGCGTGGACGACCTTCTATAAAGGCACAGGCTCCCTGCCTACCTACAACCCGGAGTTCAAGGGCGACATCTGCGGCATCGTGGAAGCACTCGACAAGGCTGCCGCCGATCCCGAGGTGAAGAACTTTGTGCTGGACCTGACGTGCAATAACGGTGGCGATCTCGGTGGGCTGCAGACTATTACCACCCTCTTGGCAGGAAAAAGAGCCGTTACTTATGAGAACGTCCTGACCAAACAGCGAGGTGTGAACGAGGCGCTGGTAGATGCCAATTTCGACCGTGTGTTCGACGACATGGACAAGGGTCCGCGCTATCCAGAGCTGAACATCGCCATCATGACGAGCGACTACGCTTACTCATGTGGCAACCTGCTGCCTTCGCAGATGAAGGATTTCGGCTATCTGATTATCGGTGAGAAGTCGGGCGGAGGTTCCTGTAGCATCCAGAAGATGTGTACGGCCGAGGGTTTCTGTTATCAGATTTCCTCAGCCCGTTTTCGCATCCTCAACAAGGCAGGTGAAAACATCGATGTCGGCGTAGAGCCTCACATAGCCCTTGAGGTGAAAAAGGTAAAGACTAAGGATGAGGACGGCGACGAGGTGGAGTATTCTGACTTCTCTGCCTTCTATGACCCCAGCATAGGCGACCAGATCGTCAGTTGGTATGCTGACAAGTAATAGTTGAGGGACAGTACAGCCTCCCTTTGATATATGTCAAGCGTTTTGTGTACGTACACACAAAACAAAGAACTGACGTTTTGTAACGAAATGATGGGTATTTGCCTCAAAGTGTTACAAAATGACGTATGTTAACCTTAAATGCTTTACAAAATGTCAATTTCTTAAAGTTTTAACAAACAAATTGAAAGAAAATTGAATGAATATCCATCAAAATGTCATACCTTTGCACTCGAAAACAAGTTGCAGCAGCGTTAAAAGGTTGTAACAACATAACAATAATTATTAATAAGGTAAAAAGAAAGCGTATGAAAAGAATCGAAGCAATTATCAGGAAGACGAAGTTTGAGGAGGTGAAAGAAGCCTTGCTCAGTTCGGACATCGACTGGTTTGAGTACCACAACGTGCACGGCATCGGTCAGAGTCGTCAGGAGCGAATCTATCGTGGTGTACAGTACTCAACAGACGTGATTGAGCGCGTAGCCCTGACGATCGTCTGCCGTGATCCGCTGGTGGAGCCCACGGTGAAGGTGATCCTCAAGGTGGCACACACAGGTGAAGTAGGTGATGGTCGCATCTTCGTGAGCGACATGATCGACACCTGGAGTATTCGCACTGGTGAGAACGGTGATACCGTTTTGAGAGACAAAAAATAAAAAGGCCCTTCGACAAGCTCTGGGACCGTTTATTAATAACACAAACACAAAATGATTATGAACGAAATTGGATTATCACTCGATACTGTATGGATGCTATTGGCAGCCATGTTGGTTTTCTGGATGCAGCCGGGCTTTGCGCTGTGTGAAGCAGGTTTTACGCGAGGTAAAAACACGGCCAACATCCTGATGAAGAACTTTGTGGACTTCATGTTTGGCTCTTTGCTGTTCTTCTTCTTAGGCTTCGGCTTTATGTTTGGCAGCGAGGGCGCAGGTTTCATTGGCGCACCCAACTGGGGCGACCTCAGTTTCTATTCAAGCGATCTGCCTGTAGAGGGTTTCCTGATCTTCGAGACGGTGTTCTGTG
>JAEEGK010033280.1_pt1 | contig 10033 bp, 6 predicted proteins | sample 8958771 | NCBI WGS metagenome assembly JAEEGK01 (sample SAMN16246547, study PRJNA631951) | gut metagenome | biome: gut microbiome; feature: rumen; material: SC-attached | host: Bos | place: Iran: Karaj | collected 2018-10 | reverse complement strand
TCGATGGGCTGCGCTACAACAACATCATCATCGCCACCGATGCCGATGTCGATGGCATGCACATCCGGCTGCTGCTGATGGCCTTCTTCCTGAAATACTTCCCCGACGTGGTCCGCACGGGACATGTGTATGTTTTGCAAACACCGCTCTTCCGGGTGCGCAACAAGCAAAAGACCGTCTATTGCTACTCCGAGGAAGAGAAATTGCAGGCCATCAAGTCGTTAGGCAAGAAGCCCGAAATCACCCGATTCAAAGGTTTGGGTGAGATTTCCCCGCCGGAGTTCAAGGGCTTCATCGGCAAGAACATCCGCTTGGAGCCGGTGGTCCTCGACGCGAAGAGCAACATCGACGCGGTCATCGAGTACTACATGGGCAAAAACACTCCGCAACGCCAGAACTTCATCATGGAGAATCTGCGGGAGGAGATTGACAATTTCTCGGAAGAATCTTGATCAGGTAGTAGTTAGAAATTAGCAGTTAGTAGTTTTTGGGGGAATTGTAACCTTTGGAATTTTTTGCATCATTATATTGTTCACCAACTACTCCCTATTCCCTAATCCCTATTCCCTAATCCCTAAAAGATATAATATGCCGAAAAAAAAGACATTATTCTGTATAATCTGCTGTCTGATGTTTTGCGGGTCGGTTTTCGCCCAAAACATCACCGTGAGCGGGCACTTCTACGAGCAAGGCAGTTTGGAGTCGTTGCCCGGCGGATTGGTCTATGAGCCGGTTTCGCAGAAGGCCGCCACCACCAACACCTACGGCTTCTACACCCTCACCCTACCCTACCGCGACAGCATGTACGTGGTTTTCAATTGTTTCGGGTATGTCAATGACACACTGTGGATCCGTTCGGCGGAAGATGTCGAGTACGATGCCCGGCTGTCGAAAATCACCACCTTGGAGGCGGTGCGAATCACGGCGGAGAAAACGAACACTGAACAGGTGCAAATGAGTTCCATCAAGCTGACCACCAAGGAGATACAACAAGTACCGATGCTCTTTGGCGAGAAGGACGTCTTCAAGACGCTGCTGCTGCTGCCGGGTGTGCAATCGGCCTCGGAAGGCACCTCCGGCATCTACGTGCGCGGCGGCGGCCCCGACCAGAACATCATCCTCCTCGACGAGGCCACCGTCTATAACGCCTCCCACCTCTTAGGCTTCTTCTCCATCTTCAACGGTGACGCCATCAAGTCTGTGGAACTCATAAAAGGCGGATTCCCTGCACGTTACGGCGGAAGACTCTCTTCCGTCATCGACATCACCATGAAGGACGGCAACAAGGAGGGTTACCATGTGGAAGGCGGTGTCGGAATCATCTCCACCAACGTGATGGTGGAAGGCCCCATCATCAAAAACAAAGCCTCTTTCATGGTCTCCGGACGCACCACCTACCTCGACCTCTTCATGGTCCCCGTAATGAAACTCGTCGGCGACGGCATGTCGGCGGGCTACTACTTCTTCGACCTCAACGCGAAACTCAACTTCGACCTCAGCAAGAAGGACAAACTCTACGTCAGCTCCTACTTCGGGCGCGACAAATTCCACATGTCGGAGAAGATGGATTACGGAGATTTGGGCGGTATTTCCGACAAATACAAAATGGGGCTCTTTTGGCAGAACGCCACAGCGACAGCGCGCTGGAACCACCTGTTTACCAACAAGATATTCTCCAACCTGTCGTTCGTCTTCAGCGATTACACGATGAACACTTACATGAAAGAGAAATACTTCTACGGACCTCACGACAACGGCAGTTTCAGTACGGACTTCAACTCCGGCATCCGCGACTACACGCTGCGGTACGATGTCGCCTATCATCCCAACGCCACGCACCATCTGCTTGCGGGCGCGACCGTCACCTACCACGAGGCACGGCCCAACGCGATGACCTTGAAGGCTGACACGCTCTCCATGCGCGAAGCCGAAAAGGAGCCCGGCGTGGAATACGCTGTCTATGTGGAAGATGAGATCAATATCCGCAACAAATTCCGCATCAACCCGGGCATCCGGTTAGTGGGATTCTCCGTGCCGCACAAGACCTGGTTCTCGCCCGAACCGCGCCTCTCCATGAGCTACAACTTCCTGCCCAACCTGGCGTTGAAAGCCTCCTACGCCATGATGAGCCAAAGCATGATATTGCTGAGTACCAGTACGATAGGACTCCCCACCGACCTTTGGGTGCCCGTCACCGACAAAATCCGGCCGCAACGGTCGCAGCAAGTCGCCCTCGGCCTCCACTACGACCTGAAAAAACCGCGGCTGTCGTTCTCCCTTGAAGGTTATTACAAGAAGATGGACCACATCTTAGCCTACAAAGAGGGTGCGTCCTACTTCGCCACCATGTTTCAGGGCATTCTGGACGAGGATCTGTCCGGCGACTTCCAACGCCGATGGACCGACAACGTAACCTCGGGACAGGGCTGGTCCTACGGCGTGGAATTCCTCGTGCGCAAGGAGGTCGGCAAATTCACCGGTTGGGTCGGCTACACGCTTTCGTGGACCAAGCAGCAGTTTGATGACCTGAACTTCGGCGAGCCCTTCTTCGCCCGCTACGACCGCCGCCACGACGTCTCCATCGTGCTGATGTACAGTCCGACCAAGAAGATCAACCTCTCTCTGTCGTGGGTGTTCGCCTCGGGCAACGCCGTCACGCTGCCCACCTCCCTCTACGTCAGCGAAGACCTCAGCGACTACCTCGAAAACTACTTCCCGCCAGAATTCCAGCAAGAAGCCTTCTTCGGCTACGTCGAAAATTACGGCAAAAAGAACGACTTCCGCATGAAACCGTTCCATCACCTCGACATCGGGGTGCAGTTCATCAAGCCGCACAAGAAAAACAACGGACAGAGCATCTTCGAAGTCAGCATCTACAACGTTTACAGCCACCACAACCCGTTCTTCTACTACACGGAGCAAGTCTATAACGATGTTGACGGTGTCGTCACCTCAGAATATAAACTCAAGCAAATCAGTATTTTCCCGATTATCCCGACATTCACCTACCACTTTAAATTTTAAGGAAAAAAGAATCATTATACAATAACTATTATTCCAAAAGGGCTGCAAGCCCGACACGTGTCAACCCAGGGTGAGCGCAGCGAGCCCTGGGACACAACAAAATGAGCGCAGCGAACCCTGGAATAAAAATCAAAAGTCAAAATGAAAACCAACCGATTATATCAAAAATGCACATTCGTATGGTGTATGTTGGCGGCCGTGGCATTCACGGGGTGCGTGGATGACGTGGTGATCCCGAACCCGTCGGGCGAGAACCAGAAGTTAGTGCTCTACGCGCGCTTGTGTCCGCAGTTAGACTCCACCTACATCCTATTGTCGAACACGCAGCTGCTCTACAGCGGCAGCGGCGGCGGCACCATCCAGGTTCTCAACGACGGCGTGGTGGAATTGTCGGACGACGGCAGCCATTGGGTGCCGGCGCATTTCGACCCGGTCCACAACCGCTATCTCATCACCCGCGAGGAGTTTCCGGTGGAAGAGGGCCGCACCTACTACATCCGCGCCTCGCACGAGCGTTTCGCGGAGGTCAGCGCCACCTGCACCGTGCCCGTCACCCGTGACGTGGGGTTCCGCTTCGACACGGTGGCGACCAATGGCGACACGCACTGGGGCGAAGTCTATAACTGGCCGCACAAGGACGTCTATGCGGAGTGGCGCGACGTGCCCGGCGAGGAAAACTTCTACGGGGTGAAAGCCTTCGCATGGTGGTCGTACTATACGCATTATCCTGACGGAACCGAAACCGTGGACCATTTTTGGGGGTTCTCCCGCGTCTGGCTGACCGAAGGAAACCGGGATATCGAATACGTTTCCGACGAGGGCCACGACGGGGAGGTGATGCGCTATCTGTTCGAAGCGGACATTGACGAGTACCCTTACGACGATGACGACTGGAAAGGCAAAGGCGGGGATGAGGAGGATGAAGTGTTTTATCTTGTCTTCCTCGACAAAGACAGCTACCTCTACGAAACCACCCTGTCGGAAGACAATCAGCTGAACTTCCTGATGTTGGAGCCGTTGCACACCTACTCGAACATCGAAGGCGGTTTCGGGTTGTTCGGCGCGTTCAGCATGAGGGAAATAAAGTAAAGCTTATGTCATATTCTGAAATTATGGCAAGATTTTTGTATCTTTGCCGTTTTATTTTAGAAAATCACAAATAAACATATATGGCAAATTTTTTAACGAAACTGTTTGGTACAAAAGCAGATAGAGACATGAGAGATTTGCAGCCGCTGCTCAAGAAGACGCTGGCTGCGTACGAGACCATCAAAAATCTTTCCATTGACGACTTACGACACAAAACCGAAGAATTTCGCGATAAAATCAGACAGGCAACAGAGAAAGAGGAAACTCAAGTAGCGGAACTGCGCAAATACCTGGAAGAAAACTACGACATCCCCGTTGAGGAGAAAGAGGACAAATACAAGGAAATCGAGAAGCTGGAAGACAAAATCTACGCCACCACGCAGGACATCCTGAATGAAATCCTGCCGGAAGCTTTCTCCGTGATGAAGGAGACCGCCCGCCGCTTCAAAGACAACGAGACCATCACCGTGACGGCCACGCAGCACGACCGCGACCTGGCCGCCAAGCGCGAATGCATCACCATCGACGGCGACAAAGCCATCTACCAGAACAAATGGATGGCCGGCGGCAACATGATCCAATGGGATATGTGCCACTATGACGTGCAGCTCATCGGCGGCATGGTGCTCCACCAAGGTAAAATCGCCGAGATGGCCACCGGTGAAGGTAAAACGCTCGTCGCCACCTTGCCCGTCTATCTCAACGCTCTGCCGGGCAAAGGCGTCCACGTGGTCACCGTCAACGACTACTTGGCCAAGCGTGACTCCGAATGGATGGGGCTGCTCTACGAGTTCCTCGGCCTCACCGTTGACTGCATCGACAAGTATGAGCCCAACTCCGACGACCGCCGCCGCGCCTACAACGCCGACATCACCTACGGCACCAACAACGAATTCGGTTTCGACTATCTGCGTGACAATATGGCGCGCAACATCGGCGAACTCGTGCAACGCCCGCACAACTACGCCATCGTCGACGAGGTGGACTCCGTGTTGATCGATGATGCCCGTACCCCGTTGATCATCTCCGGCCCGACCCCCAAAGGCGACCAGCAGGCCTTCGACCAATACAAGCCTATCGTGCAGAAACTGTATGAGGCCCAGCGCGTTTACGTGGCCCATATCCTCACGCAGGCCAAAAAGATGCTGGCCGAGAACCCCGACCCGAAACCCACGGACGAAAGCGCCCAGCTGCTGCTCCGCGCCCACCGCGGTCTGCCGAAAAACAAAGCCCTCATCAAATTCCTGAGCGAACCCGGCATGAAACAGGTGCTGCAACGCACGGAATCCTTCTATATGCAAGACCAGAACCGTAATATGCACATCATCGACGACGAACTCTACTTCGTCATCGAGGAAAAGCTGAACACGGTGGACATCATGGACAAAGGTATTGACGTCATCAGCAAAGACGCCGACGAAGCCAAACTCTTCATCATGCCCGATGTGGGCGCCCAAATCGCCGACCTGGAGAAGGAAGACCTCACTCCAGCCGAAAAACTGGCCCGCAAAGAAGAAATCTACAACAACTACGCCATCGCCTCCGACCGCATCCACACGGTACATCAACTGCTGAAAGCCTACACCATGTTCGACAAGGACGTGGAATATGTGATCATCGACAACAAGGTGAAGATTGTGGACGAGCAAACCGGCCGTATCATGGAGGGCCGCCGCTACTCCGACGGACTGCACCAGGCCATCGAGGCCAAGGAGAACGTGAAGGTGGAAGCTGCCACGCAGACCTACGCCACCATCACCCTGCAGAACTACTTCCGCATGTACAAGAAGCTGGCCGGTATGACTGGTACCGCCGAAACCGAGGCTGGTGAGTTTTGGAACATCTACAAGCTTGATGTTGTGGTCATTCCAACCAACCGTCCCATTGCCCGTATCGACATGGACGACAAGATTTATAAGACCAAACGTGAGAAATACAAGGCTGTCATCGACGAAGTGGAACACCTCATCAGCATCGGCCGTCCTGTTCTGGTGGGTACCACCAACGTCGAAACCTCCGAGCTGCTGAGCAAGATGCTTAAGATGAAACACATCGAACACAGCGTCTTGAACGCCAAGCTGCACCAGAAAGAGGCCGAGATTGTGGCCCATGCCGGTGAACCTGGGCACGTAACCATCGCCACTAATATGGCAGGTCGTGGTACCGATATCAAGCTTAAAGGCGGTGTGCGTGAAGCCGGAGGTTTGGCCATCATAGGCACCGAGCGCCACGAGTCGCGCCGTGTCGACCGCCAGTTGCGTGGTCGTGCCGGCCGTCAGGGTGACCCGGGCAGTAGCCAGTTCTACGTCTCCCTCGAAGACGACCTCATGCGTATCTTCGGTTCCGACCGTATTGCCAGCATTATGGACCGCATGGGTCTTCAAGAAGGCGAGGTCATCCAACACCCCATGATTACGAAACAGATTGAGAAGGCACAGAAGAAAGTCGAGGAGAACAACTTCGGCATGCGTAAGCACCTTTTGGAGTACGACGACGTGATGAACAACCAGCGTACCGTCATCTACAACAAACGTCGCAACGCCCTCTATGGCGACCGTCTGTCGATAGACATATCGAACATGTTCTACGACACCTGCGACCTCATCTTCTCCGACGCATACGAGGCTCACGACTACGAGGGTTTCAAGATGGAGATGATGAAGATCTTCGCAATGGATGTGCCCATCAGCGAGAAGGAGTTCTACAATATGCGCTACGACGAGGTTGTGACCTTGCTCTACAACAACGTCTATTCCACATACAAGGAGCGTATGCAGCGCATCAGCGACTTGGCCTTCCCGTTTATCAAGAACATCTACGAGAACACACGTTATATTAATGTGGTGTTCCCCATCACCGACGGAAAGAAGACCATGCAGGTGGTTACCCCGGTGAAGAAATCGTTTGAGAACAAAGGCCGCGAGATACAGCTCTCCATCGAGAAGAACATCACCCTCGCCATCATCGACGACTACTGGAAGGAACACCTCCGCGAACTCGACGACCTGAAGACATCGGTGCAGAACGCCGCCTACGAGCAGAAAGACCCGCTGGTCATCTATAAGCAGGAGTCGTTCAACCTCTTTGAGGCGATGTTGCTCAACATCAACCGCGACATCTCGTCGTTCCTCATCCGTGCAAGTCTTCCCGTCAAGGAGGACAGCGATATGCACGAGGCACACCAGCAGCGCAGCAACGACCGCAACCTCAAGACTTCGCGTGAGGATCAGGTGCTCAACCAGCGCACCACCCCCAAGGAGAAACCCCAGCCGGTTCATGTGGAGAAGAAGGTCGGACGCAACGACCCGTGTCCCTGCGGCAGCGGCAAGAAATACAAGAACTGCCACGGACGCAACGCTGGCGACGAATAAGTGTCACCAAGTAGCCGACGCAAGCGAGTCGGCAAAAAGAAAAGAGGGATACACATCGGTGCACCCCTCTTTCTTTATTGTCCAAAGCTTACTGCAGCGGCTCCATCTCGTCGATAAACTTGCCGTCGGTTTCGAAGGTGAGCACCTTCGGCGATTTGTCTTTCTTCTTCGAGAGGCTTATGCGTACCTCGTAGCTGGAGTGGTTCTTCACATTCAGCACATTGAGTTCACGCACCTTGTATTTTTTGTATTTGTGAGCCAGCGTGTCTTTTATGGCCTGCGGGGTGTACTTCGTGTCCACCGCCCAGCGGGTTTCCATGCCTTTGGGGGTGAAACGGAACGACTGCTTCAGGTCGCCGTTGTCGAACGTCACCATGTAGATGTCTGACCCCTCGGAGGTCCACACCACGTTTTTCACATCCGGAGCCTGGCGCTGGAAGTCTTTGATATAGCGTTCGGGGACATCCTGTTCGGCAACAATCTTCGGTTTCTGTGCATAAACTCCCGCCTGAAAAGCCAGAAGTACAGCTAAAAGTGCAAATATCTTTTTCATAATAAGTGTTTTATGATTGTTTATTCTTTTCTATAACAACGGCAAATATAAGAAAAGATTATTCAAATACCAATTTTCTTATCGAGATATTAAGGTCTTTATAACTTTTTCGCCGTCGCGGATCACTTGGGTCGCCCAGTGTAGTTTGAGGGTAATTTGCTCTTCTTCGGTCAGTTTCCATGCGATATTTGAGGCTCTCATCTTCTCGGTCAGGTAGAAAAGTGAGAGGGCGGCGCATACTGAGATGTTGAAGCTCTCGGTGAAACCGTACATGGGTATTTTTACGTATGCGTCGGCTTTCTCTATGGCTTTGTCGGAGAGCCCGGTCAGCTCTGTCCCAAACACGAGTGCGGTGCGTTGGTCGATGGGCAGCTCTGTTATCATCGTGTCGCGTTCGTGCGGCAGAGTGGCGACTATGCGGTAGCCTTTGCTCCTCAGGTGCGCGTAGGCTGCTTCGATGTCGGCATGTTTGTAGTAGTCAACCCACTTGCTGCTCCCCACGGCCACGTCGCCTGCTGGGTTGAATGGGTTGCGGTCTTCGACAACGTGCACGTCCTGCACCCCAAAGCAGTCGCATGAGCGTAGGACAGCGCTGGCATTGTGGCTTTGGTAGATGTTTTCCAGCACTACGGCTATATGGCGTGAGCGAAGAGGGGCCAGACGGTCGAAAAGCTCGCGTTTGTTGTCGCTGAAAAACTCGGCGGCACGCTCGTAGAGCTGTTTCTTTTCTTCGAAATTAAGCCCGTCAAATATTGTTTGTGCGTTTGGTATGCGTTCCGGCATGGTGGTTGGTGAAAGGTGGGTTGACAAATGTGTTTTCTGACTGCTAAGCTGGTGGGGTATTGGTTAGTTGTCGGCGGTTTGGTTGAGCGTTTCCCAGTGTTGCTTGATGATTCCTTCGAGGTTGTCGTTTTTCGTGATGAGTTTTGCCGTGCGGTAAATCTCATGGATGTCGGCTCCGCTGTCGTCGGTTTCGAGGAATATCCTGTAAGGGTCGGCGGCAGCCAGCGTTTCGCGCACTTTGGTGCGGTGGGGGTCGAGTATGGCGGCACCAAAGGAGACACCGATGTCCAATTTCGTCAGCTGGGTGTATAATTCGGTCGAGCCGGTGAAGCCATGCACTACCCATGGGGTGGCACGATGGTCGCGGCGTAGTTCGGTGAGCTCGTTGAACGACCTTACACAGTGTATGACCAGAGGCTTGTGCAGATGTTCGGCAATCTCTATTTGACGGACGAAAAACTCCATCTGGGTGTCCCACGGAGTGTCGCAACATTTGTCGAGCCCGCATTCACCGACGATTTCGGCCTCTTTGAATTCTGGGTTCTGAATTGAAAGCAGCGACAGGTCGGCTTGTGCGCAGTTCCATGGGTGGATACCGAAACAGCGGGGGGTGATGACACCCTCCGCTGTAGTTCGGTGTGTATGAAAGTCAATTATAGGCACTATCTTTTCTTCAGGCTCAAGATTTCGCGAGCTTCGTCGCTGGTGGCCACCTGACGGCCGAGCAGCTTGGCCATACGTACCACCTTGTCAACCAGTTCGCCGTTGGATTTGGCGAGGACGCCTCTCTCAAGGTACAGGTTGTCCTCGAATCCCACGCGCACGTTGCCGCCCATCACGATGGCGGGAGCTGCGAGGGTGAAGGCGTGACGACCGATGCCGGTGGCTGTCCAGGTCGAACCTGCCGGTATGTTCTTCACCAGCCAGCAGAGGTTGTCAACGGTGGCGGGGGTGCATCCGGGCACTCCAAGCACGAAGTTGAACTGCATCGGGTCGCCGGGCACTTCGCCTTTGCGGGCCATGGTGAGGATGGTGTCGAGGTGTCCCATCTCGAAGCACTCGTATTCGGGTTTGATACCCTTCTCAATCATGCGTTTGCCGAAGGCGCGCATGGTCGGCATCGTGTTGTCGAATATCTCGTCGCCGAAGTTGCATGTGCCGCAGTCGAGGGTGGCCATCTCGGGGATGGGCGTCGTGTTGGTCGAGGCAAGAC
>JAEEGK010033279.1_pt1 | contig 10033 bp, 4 predicted proteins | sample 8958771 | NCBI WGS metagenome assembly JAEEGK01 (sample SAMN16246547, study PRJNA631951) | gut metagenome | biome: gut microbiome; feature: rumen; material: SC-attached | host: Bos | place: Iran: Karaj | collected 2018-10 | reverse complement strand
TAATCAATAAATATTAATTGTGATATAACTATTAAATATAGTGATAAAAAAAATAATACACAATTATACTCAAGTCAAACCCATGCAAAATTCATTCAACAAAAGGGATTTGATGATTATGTTTTTAAACCTATAAATGAAAAATTTAATTATAGTTCAGTTGAACTTAATTTAGATATTATATCAGGAAATGCTTTTATTAATATTAAAGATCAATTAAAATACAATCATATTTCTTTTGGTTTATCTGAAAAATTCTATTTTGATAAAAAAGATGTTTTTAATAAATCAATATCATTTTCTGTAAATGCTATTTCAAATACTTATTATGCTGTTTCATTTAGATATCAAATTGATAATAATAAAACAAATGTTATTAAAGAAAATGGATTAGTTCTTCAATCAATTAAACCTAATCAAACAATACAATTTCAATTTGTGCATAATAATGCAGATAAATCAGATAAAAATAGAATTTATATAATTAATGTTATTCCAATCAATTGTAAATTAGAAATTTATAATTCAGAAAACACAAAAAATAAATTAGAAATTAATTCTTTAGGATATTTAGAACAATCATTTTTATCAAAAAATCTTAATTACACAAACAATTTAAAAAATTATACTGCTAAATTGAAGGGAATAACCCATGCAAAAAATCAAAATAAATCTTGTTATTTTTATGCAGGTGGATCAGAATCATCTGAAAATATTCCTACTTTATTAAGAGAAAATATTCCTTATTTAAGAACATTCAATGCTGAAAATTATAAAGGTGTTTTTAATTTACCATTCCCTTATGTAAAAGGAAATCTTTATATAAAAATTAATAAATTTAATTCATATTTAATGGAATATAGTATTAAAGTTAATGAGGGTAAAGAAATATCAAGACAATTTCATGATTCAATAATAATTACAATTACAGAAGAACAATTAAAAGTATGTAATAACACTATAAATGGTTGTGTAATAACAATAACAATAAAATTAAAATTAAATGACATAAAAAATAATGAGAAACCTGAATTTCCAATTGAGATTATTGCATTATCAGGTAGAAAGCAACCTTTAGTTCTTCCTAAGGGAATTTTAAAGAGAACAATAATAAATAATAATATCACTGATTATTATTATATGGAAATTGAAAATGATGAAGAAGGAGAAATTATTCTTGATTTCAAAAAAGGAAGTGGTTTAATGTTTGCAAAAATAATTGAAAAAGCAAAAAACAAAAATTGGAGAAATGATATTATGATAACAAAAAATAATGCAAATCTATTGTATGACAGGAAGACACAAAGAATTAAATATAAAAATAATATAAAAAGTTCTGATGGAAGTATATTAATTATAGGAGTAGAAAGTAAAGATAATTATACACAAGGTTCATTATTAACAACAGAATATACAATTTTTGCTAGATATATTATTTCTCAAAAAAATATAACAAATATAACAAATATATCTCAATTTGGAGTTAATATACCACTTAATGAATATATAATTGGGTCACTATCCAATAGAAATTCTGAAACATTAATGGATTCTTATTTTTACAAAATAACTGATAAAGATATTGATAATTTTGAATTTGAATTTAAATCTCAAAATGCTAAATTATATTATAATATTAGTAATATAGATGATATCTTTGTTATAAATAATTCAAAAGGAATTGAATCTAAAAATCATCTTGTAAAAAACGAATCAGAGAAAATACAAAAAAATAAGGGGGGTTCATTGCGATTAATTGTTAAATTAGATAAAATTTCAAATAATGAACAATATTTATTTAGAATAAATCCTATTTATTTCAAAAATAATAATCCAATAAAATTAATAGAAATAAGTAATGATAAACCAGTTTTATGTAATTATAAAGAAGGTCAAACTTGTTATTATTATCTTCCAATAAAATCATATGATAATAATAAAGAAAAATTAATATTATATGCAAATCAAAATCAAAATAAAAGTAGTAAAATTTGTGTAAATTTCCATAATATAAAAGAAATAAATAAAGAAAGAAGCTATGAAAAGTGGCCAACAAAAAATCAATGTAATTCTCAAACAAAAAATGATGATAAATTCCTTACAATAGATTTAAAAAAAACTTCATCATCAAATATTATTTTAATTTCTTTATTTAATGAAGTAAATAGTTCAACTACTTTATATTCAGCATTTATAAGTCAAACTAAATCTATATCTCCAAATCCAAATTCACTTCATTTAGTTTATCTTGAAAAAATAAATAAAACTCAAAATATAGATACAAGTGATTTTCAAAATGCTCTGAAACATATTAATATTATTAAAATAAAAGGAAATGGAACAATTACATGTGATAAAAATTCTACAGTAATACAGCCAACAAATCAAATAAAATGTAACAAAAATTTAAATATTACCAGTAAATCAGATATTTTGTTTTTGACAATAGAATACATATTAAATGATACAATACCAAATTCTAATGAAAGTAAAGATAATAAATCAAATAAAGACGAAAGAAAAAATCAAGGAAATAAAACAAAGTTAATAATTATTATTTTAGTAGTTGTATTAGTTGCTGTTATTACAATAGTAACAATTTTAATTTTTAGAAACAAGAACAATAAAGATAATTTTAATAATAATGTTGCTCAATTATCTTTGACTTTAAATGCAGGAAGAATTAATAGCTCAATTAATAACCCACAAAGACAACCTTTAATTGACAAAACTGATGATTGAGAAAAAATTTAAAAAATTAGATTAAATTTATTTAAATAATTAATATTTGAATTTTAAGTAAATAATTTATTTTTTGTATTAAATATTGAATTTTTTGAAAATAATAGCATTTAAGATTATTTTCTTTAAAATCAAAAAAAAAATTTATATATTTATTTTATTTTAAAAATTAATAAAAATACTTAATCAAAAATAAAATCCATATCAAAAAACTATTTAATTAAAATCCTGATAACCACTATTTTTATTTCTAATTTCAGCCAATCTTTTAAGATGAAGTGCTTTTTGTTCATTAATCTTCCTTTGATAATCCATTTCCCATAATTGAGCAGCTCTTTCTTCATATAATCTATCTTGTAAAGCTCTTCTTCTCAAATGTTCCTTTTCACTAATTTGATATCTTAATTCATTTTGATGAACTTTTCTCCTTTCAGCATCTAATCTATTTAATTCTTCAACTTTTAGATTATATTTTCTAATCTCTTCATCTAATAATGCTCTTTCAGTTGCTAATTTTTCTTTATCATCTTCTTTTAATTGTTTATGATATAAAACACTTCTTTCTCTATCTTTATAAACATTTTTTAATAATTCTAATCTTTTTGCTTCTTCTTTCATCCAAGCTTCTTGTTCTTTTTGATAAGCTTTATCTGCTTCATCTTGTGCTAATTTATCCATCCATGCTTCAGCTTCTTTCTTTTGATTCATAACATATTCTAAATATTTTTTATTTTGTTCAAATTCTTTCATTCTTTTTAATTTTTCAGCTTTATCAATTTCATCTAATGCTTTTTCTTTAGCAACAATTGAATCTACTAATTCTTTATCAGCTGCTTTCTCAAATGCAATTTTCTTTTGACGAGCTGCTTCTTCTTTATTATTAAAATCTTCAATTTCTTTATAAACTTGAATATTTTGAAGTAATCTTTCTCTCTTATGTGCTTCTTCATTTTCAGCATCACGTTTCCATTGTTCTCTCATTCTCTCATTTTCTAAATTTTGTAAATCTTGAGCACGTTTCAAAGCTTCTTGATTTTGATCTCTTTGCCATTGTTGATAATTATAAATTGTTTGTAATTTTGCTTTTTTAGCTTCTTCATCTTGTTTTTCTTTTTCTAATTTTTTCATATTATCAAATTCATTTAATTTAACATAAACTTCTTCTTCTCTTTTTTCCTTTTGTCTCCTTCTTAATTTATCAATCATTTGATTTTCTTGTTCTAAATAACATTCAACAGCAAAAGCTTCACTATCATTTTTTCTTAATTCATCAGCTGAATCATAAAATCTTTTTTCTTGAAGTTTTTGTATATGATCATCAGTCTCTGCCATTTTTTCTGCTTTTAATCTTCTTAACTCTTCTTCCATTCTTTTTCTAACAACTTCAGGTGTGTCTTGATTAGCAATTATCTCACTATGATATTTTGCCTCTTCTCCTTGAAGAAGATTTGATAATTTTTGTCTACGCATATCTAAAAATTTCTGATGTTGATTATCAAATGCTGTTTTCTGATTTTTTAATGTGTTTGAATCTATCTTTTGTTGAGTTTTTATTTCCCATTGTGCCATTTGATTTCCTTGGTTATTACTTTGGATAAATGAATATATGTTTTTTAATCTGTTTTCACGGTCACGTCGTTTATCTATGAAATAGTCATAACGGAATGCGGTTGCCTATAAAATTTAATTATATTATTTAAGTTACCATTTTTATTTTTATATTTTTTATTTTTTTTATGATTTATTTTGATTAATGTTTTTTTTTAAGTTATTAATATTTTTTTATATTTATTAATATTTATATTAATTAAAGTAATGATGTTTAATTTTATATTTTTTAAAAAATATTTTAATGAAAGTAAAAGTTATTATTATTATATATGGAAACTCCTATTAATAAAATTATTATTGATTTTTCTTATGAATATAATCTTGCTGAAAGTCTTATTCAACCTATAATTCAAAAATTAAATCAAGAATTTTTTATTAGAATTAAGGATATGAAATATTTATCTTTTGAAAAATGGAAAGATCATAATCTCCCTGAAAATCTTTATAATATTTTAAAAGAAAAATACGATAAGATTTTGAAATTAGAAGAAAGTAAATCTAAAGTATTAATAAAAAAAGGAAAAAAAACAAGTTTTAAATATATGAATATTTTTCAAGATAATTCATTTACAATTGGAAATGAAAAAATTCAAAAAGAAATTCAAATAATACAAAAAGAATCTATAAATTCAAATGAGATTGAAAAAAATTTAAATAATTTAGAAAATAAAATTAAAGATCATTTAACAATGAAAAATATATATAAAATTATTGATGTTATGCTACATAATATTATTAGTAATTTCAGTGTAGAAAGATTTAAAAAAATAAACATTAAAAAGATAAATATAAAATATCCATATGATGAGATAATGGAAATTTTTAATTTAATGAAATTTGATAAAATTCCAAATTCAGATTATATTGAATATACAAAAGGGTTGGACTTACTTTCAGATTCATATAAAATAATAAATAATAGAAGAAAACAATATAATGAAATAAAAGAAAATATAAATAATCAAATTAAAACAAATATTACAGAATTAAATGAAAATTTAAATAATGGAAATAATGATGATAATATAAATGATAATTTTAAAAATGGAGAAAAAATTATACCTACTAATAATATTAATCAAGATTTAAATAAGAATAATAGAAAAGATAATTTAAATGAAATTCAAAAAAATATAGAAATAAATGAAGATAAAAATAATGAAAAACCTAAAATTGGAATTAAAATAAAAGAAGATGTACAAAATTCTAGTTTAGCTCCTGATAAATACACACAATCAAAAAAAAATATTAATGAAAATATCACTATTATTGATAATCATGTTCAACAAAATATTGTTTACAGTCCTAATAGTCAAATAAACGATAATAATATAAATAATAATCAAATTTCTGATAATCAAAATTATATAAATTCAGGTAATAATATAAGTCAATTTAATAATCAACTTCAAAATAATAATATACAAAATAATCAATCTCAAATAAATTATAATATTCAAAATATGAATAATCAAATTGAAAATAATAATCAATTTAATAATATAAATTTAAATCAAAATAATTTTCAAAACATTCAATTTTTAGAAAATAATATTAACAATAATATTCTAAATAATACTAATGATAATAATGAATATAATTATCAAATAAATACCCAATTTGAAACTGAAAAAATAAATCCTAATAATAATTATGTAAATAATAGAATTATTTATTCTACAAGAATTCCCTCAAATTATAAAAATTCAATACCATATCAAAATCAAAACAATTTAAATCAATTTCAACTTAACTCAAAAAGTAACATGAGTAAAAGTATTAATTTAGTGAATCCAAACTCTAATAATAGATATATTAATCAAATTAATAATTTTTCTCCTGAAGAACCAATAAATAATTATAATAACCAAGAAAATGTAAAAAAAAATATTCATAAATCACAAATATTAAATTTTTTAAATCCATTATATCAAGACAAAACAATTCCTGAATTATTAATAGAAGAAAATTCAAGAAGAAATAACATTATATTAAATACTCCAATTAATCATAATCCAAGCTGTTTTTTTATAACAAATATTAAAAATATTGATAAATTATTAAAAAAATATAGTGTCCAACATATTTATCAAGAAAAAGATCCAAATCATATTGAAACACTTTCAAAAATAATAAATATACAAACAAATGAATATAATAAAAATGAATCAAATAAATTAAAAAAATTAATTGAAAATCCAATCATTACAAAAGGAGATATTTATTTTATTTTTCCAGATAAGTATGTTATAAAGACTACTTTTTGTTTATATGAAAAAGTAAAAGATCTCTATCAATTTATTCAAAATTATTTAAATAACTCAAAAGATTCATTCAGGTTATATAATAATAATAATATAATTGATTTAATGAATTTAGATATTATGGAGTTAAATTTATCTTTCCCAATTCCTTTAAATGTTACTTTTAAAAATGCATATAATGGATTAAAAGAAAATGAATTAAATAATTTAACTATAAATGTTTTTTAATGTATAAAATATTATATTTAAATTTTTATTTATTATTTATTTAATGAAAATAAATGATGATAATATTACTTTAGAAAATGATATATTAAATAAGTATATGAATAATTCATTTAATGAAATTGAACATATGATATATTTAAGTAAAAGTATTTATTCTCAAGGAAAAAATTTTTGTAATTCAATAATTAATGTTATAAATACTTTTTTTGATGTTGAAAAATCTATAGAAAGTAATAATAAAATGAGTCAGAATTTAAATTTTTATTATCAATCTACCTTAATTTTTTTTTCAGATTTTTTAGAATCATTAGAAAAATATAATTTAATAATTGTTCAGCCATTAGAAGATTATAAACAAACTTTAAAACAATTTAATGAATCAATGCTATCAGATTTTAACCTTTTATTGAGAAAATATAATATTTCAAAAGAAAAAATAATTAAAAGTCAAAGAAGATATTATGCATCAAAACAATTATTCATAAAAAATAAAAAAGAGTTAATATCAAAAAATTTAGATTTAAATACAGAAACATATTATAAATTAAAATCAATTTCAGAAAATAATCATCAAGTTTACAAATATCAGATTTTATCAAATAATGATTTGTATAAAAAATATGATAATTTTTATGAATCATTTTATTCAAAATTTAAAGAAAATGAAAATAATCGTTTATGTTTTTTAAGGAATATTTTTGATGTATATATAAATGATTCAAAAGTAATTAATAATAAAATGAAAGAATATATTTCTCAAATTATTGAAAAATTATCAACATGGAAACAAGAAGAAGATTTAGAATTAATATTAAAAAAATTTAATTTTAATAATGAAAAAAATAAAAGATTTAAAAATGAAGAATATATGAAATTTAATCAAGAAAATGTAAAAGCATTTAATTCATATGTAAGTAATATTAAAGAAAAAAGTAATCCTTCATTTTTAGAACAAGGAAAAGAATTTTTTAATTTTATGTGGGGTTCATCAAATGAAGATATATATGAAATTACTAATTTTCAAAATGAAGAAAAACAAAATGAAATTATTGAAAAAATGTTTAAATATTTATTAAGTGATATAGAAATTTCTTTTGAATTAATATCAATAATTAATTCACTTATAATTGATGAAAAAGATTTTTCAATTTTATTAATTAAAAAATTTATTTCTATAAATAAATCATCTTATACAAAAATTCCTAATTTTAATAATTTAAAACATTTAGGAAATATATTAAATAATATTTTATTAAATTCAGACCTTGATTTTGACAATGCTACTAATTTAGCTCTTGCAATTATTTTTAATTCTCAAAGAACTTATTCAATTATTCCAAATCATAAAAATAAAAAAATTTTTCTATGTGGAATTATTAATAACAAATTTATTTTTAAATCTCAAAATTTTTGGGATTCAATTTTTATATTTAAACTTAAATTAAAAATAAAAGCAATAATGAACTCAGTTCTTCAAAAATATAATAATTTGTTAGATAATAAAAATTCTCAAACCCTTCAAAAAAATACAGGAAATATTTTAAATAATATATTTAGTTTAATGAAACAAGAAGAAGAACAAGATAAAGGGAAATTTAATAAATTTATAAATTTATGTAATTTTACTAATTTTGAGAAACTTTCAAAAAATTATCAAATTGAATTTATTCAAAATGCTTATGAACAATTACATTTAATATTAAAAGAAAATATTCTTTTTTTTATTAATTATAATTTTGGTATAAATAATGGAATTGATTTTATAGTAAAAGTTTGTAATGATTATAATATGAGTAATGAATTTGTTAATTATTATATTTTATATTTAAATAGTTCTTCATATTCTATTAGACAATATGGAATGGATTTTTTTCAAGATTATAAAATTAAAAATAAAATTGATGATATTATTGAAAAAAAATATGAAAATATAAATTTAAATTATCCAATATATGAAAAAATTAAATTTTATAATGATTCAGAAAAAAAGATTGTTCTTTTAAATTGTAGTATTTTTTTGACAAATAAAGAAAAAATAAAACTTCTTTTTTTGAATAAAAATATTAATTTGAAAATAAGTAAAAAAATTTATAAGCAAGTTTTAAATTCAATTGATACAAATATAAAAAATCCCAAGAATAATATAAATATAAAAAAAAGAATAAATATATGGAAAATTATTTTAAAATATCAATATATAAAAGACTCTTTTCCATATCAAAAAAATAAAATAAAAGCAAAATCAATAACATATGATAGATTATCAAAAGATAATTTTACTATTATTGATATGGATTGTGAAAGAACAAATTTTGAAAAAAATCAAGAAGAAAATAGGAAAATAATAAATAATATTTTAAAAACAATTTCAATGCTTCTACCAGAAATAAATTATTGTCAAGGAATGAATTATATTGCCGCATTTTTATTAGAAATGATAAATGATGAAGAAACTGTTTTTTATATTATGATGGGGATTTTTGTTTATACAAAATTCAAAAATATTTTTTATAATGATTTAATTAAATTAAAGTTATATTTTAAAATTGTTGATAGAATTCTAACTTTATATTTACCAACAACTGTAATAATATTTAAAAATAATAATATTATGGCAAATTATTTTTTAAGTCCTTGGATTATTACATTATTCACAAATACAATGGAAGTTAATTTCAAATTAGATATTATAATAAAAATTTTTGATAATTTCATTGTAAGTGGTTGGAAAACTATTTTTAATACTATTTTATTAATTCTAGAAAAAAATGAAGAAAATATCATAAATTTAAAATCTGATAAATTACTTCATTATCTCAGTAATGATATATTAAAAGAACTCTTTTATGGGAATGAAAGTAATATTTTTTTATTGAAATTAAAAAAAAACTTTAAAATAAAAAAAAATTTAATTAATAATTTGAAAAAAGAATTAACTATTGAATCACAAATATTAAAAGAAAAATAAAAATATTATATAATTAATTTAAAATATAATATTTGATGAATAAAATTCAGAAATTAATATTGATTTTATTTTATTTCTTTTTAATTTTTTTTTAGCTCTCTAATGAATTTTTCCATTGATGAAGCTTTTTTATTTAATTAATATTTTTTCTTTTATATATATTTGATTTTTTTGTTAATGATTTAATATTTATAATTAAATTTCATATAAATTAATTTTA
>JAEEGK010033277.1_pt1 | contig 10033 bp, 9 predicted proteins | sample 8958771 | NCBI WGS metagenome assembly JAEEGK01 (sample SAMN16246547, study PRJNA631951) | gut metagenome | biome: gut microbiome; feature: rumen; material: SC-attached | host: Bos | place: Iran: Karaj | collected 2018-10 | reverse complement strand
GAGTTGGTATAATAAGCTGGTGAAATAATGTTTTTTTGCCGTTGAAGCAAAAATTCCTATTTTTGTGCCAATAAAAACATAATCTCATGAAAAAACTCCTTCTTTTTGCCCTTATCATAGTGGCATCCATGCAACTCTTTGCCCAAGATATGCTAGTGGGCTCCTACAATATCCGTTACAAGAATTGGAACGATAGCGTGCAAGGTGAAATATGGCAGAAACGCTGTCAAGTCATCTGCGACCAGGTGAACTTCATGGCTCCGGAAATTTTCGGAACGCAAGAAGTACTCTATGTCCAACTTCAAGATATGAAGAAGGCTTTGGATGGCTATGATTATATCGGAATCGGTCGCGATGATGGCCAACACGGTGGCGAACATGAGGCTATCTTCTACAAAACTGACAAACTCCAGCTTCTCGACCATGGTGATTTTTGGTTGAGCGAGACACCTGACAAGCCTGGCTTAGGCTGGGATGCGGTCTGTATCCGCATTTGCACTTGGGGCAAGTTTGCTGTAAAGGAAACGGAACGACGCCACGGTTTGTTCAACCGCAGAAAAGCGGCAACGGTTAAAGTGTTCTATTTCTTCAACCTCCACATGGATCATGTAGGTGTGGTGGCGCGGCGCGAAGCGGCCAAGCTGGTTGTGGCTAAGGTTCGTGAGATTGCCCAAGGTGCGCCCGTGTTCATCACTGGCGACTTCAATGTGGACCAGAACGATGAGATTTACACGATTTTCGCGAAATCAGGGCTATTGAAAGACTCTTATGATGCTGCTCATATCCGCTTTGCGGAAAACGGCACATTCAATGCCTTCAAAACCAATTATTTCACCAATAGTCGCATCGACCATGTGTTTGTGTCGCCAAGTACAACGGTAGAGGCCTACGGCGTTTTCACCAATAGTTATTGGACACCTGATGACGACCCTGATGATAACCTGAAGGCCAACGATGCACCCCAACAGATTTCGTTTGACACTTATATCCGGCACAATCCCTCGGATCATTATCCGGTGTTCGTGAAGGTTAAGCTTTGACTTTCCGCTTCTTTATCTCGCTCCAAGTCTGTAACACCACCGAGACGATAATCAGGGCAATACCGATGCAGAACGAGAAATTCAACTCCTTGTATTCGCTGAAGATGAACATGGAGAGGATGATGCTATACACTGGCTCCAAGTTGTAAGTCAGGTTGACGGTGAAAGCAGGTATTTTCTGCAATACAATAATTTGTAGTAGGCAGAGGCCAATAGTGCACACCACAACCATGAAGGCGAGATAAGGATAGTCCATGCCGACGGGATAGAGTCTCCCGACGGGGATGAACATATTATATAAAGGTATCAGGCAGGTTAAGCCAATGAGGCCACCGACCATCTCCCACAGCAACATGTTTTTGGCTTCATAGTGCTTGCCAACGCGCTGGTTAGCGATGGCAAACAAAGCATAAAGCGCCGAGGAGACCACGCCCAAGGCAATACCCAACCGATAGCGCGAATCGAATTGGAAGATGAGGTAAATGCCCAGGATGGTGAGCAGACTGAACAGAAATTCACGGCCTGAGAATTTGTGCTTGTTGATGATGGGTTCGAACAAAGCGGTGAAAAATCCTACCAAAGAAAAACACACCACGCCGATGCTGACATTGGAGGCCTTGATGGAGGCGTAAAAGAATACCCAATGCAGGCACAATAACATACCTACGCCACCCATCTGCAATATGTCCCTGAATTTGTACCGTTGTGGAGACGCACGACCGTGCGTCTCTGTAAACCGTAAATACAGGAACATCAACACCGCCGCCGCAGCCATGCGCCACCAAACTAAAATGGCCGAATCCAAGGTGATGAGTCGGCCCAACACACCCGTGAAACCCGCGATGAAGACGGAAAGATGTAGCAGTAGATAGTCCTTTTTCATGGTTTTCTCCTTTGGCGGATGGCCTCAAAGGTGACAATGGCGGTGGTGACCGACACATTAAGCGAATCGGCGATACCGTTCATGGGAATGATGATATTCTGGTCGGCAGCCTCGACCCAGGCATCGGAGATGCCAGTGGCCTCAGTGCCCATCACGAGGGCAGAAGCCTTACGGAAGTCGGCATCAAGATAGTCAATGGAGGCCTTGAGGTAGGTGCAGTAGATGGTTATACCGTTCTGCTTCAGCCACTGGATGCATTCCTCGGTGGAACAGGCATAGACTGGCACGCTGAAGATGCACCCGATACTGGCTCGAATGGCATTAGGGTTGAAAAGATCCGTGGCAGGGTCAGCAACGATGACAGCATCCACACCGGCAGCATCGGCGGTGCGCATCACGGCACCGAGGTTGCCTGGCTTTTCAACGGTTTCCAACACGATAATCAAAGCATCTTTTCTTGGCTTGAACTCGCTGAGGCTCTTGTATTTGGGTATGGCAACAGCCAGCAGACCATCACTGCCTTCACGGTAGGCAATCTTGTCGAACACCTCTTCCGTAACAGTTTCGGTATAGGTGGCGTTAACCTTAACGGGTTCTCGTAGCAGTGACTCGCAGACATAAAGCTGTTCAATCTCAAAGCCACAGGCTTGGGCGCGTTCAATCTCGCGCTGACCCTCTATAAGGATGCGATTTTGTTCGCGACGCTCGGCTGCCTTTTGTAGCTTGACGAGGTTCTTTATCTTGGGGTTGGTTTTGCTGGTAATCATTGTCAGTTGGGTTTTGTAGGGCTGTCACACCGTGGCAGCCGATTTGGGTTTAATTTGTGACAACACCAATCCGACCACCACCACCAAGATGCCAATGATCTTAAACGCAGTCATCTCTTCGATGGCAAGAAGATAACTGAAGATGGCCGTGAAGACAGGGATGAGGTTGGAGTAAACATTAGCCTTTGAGGCACCCAGCTTGCTGAAAGCGAAAGCCCACAAGGCGTAAGCTCCAGCGCTACATAAGATACCTAGACAGACTAACGGGACGATGTAAGCGCCCACATTGGCAAAGTTTGAAGGCTCGTAGCGCTCCATGATGAAGACCATGGGAATGAAGTAGATCATTCCAACGATGTTCTGCATCCAAGTGATGGTCAGGGGCTTATAGAGTTTGGTGAGACGAATCAAAGCGATGGAATAGCCTACGGCCACAATTACCGACCCGCAGAGGAAAAGGATGCCTTTGGGCGAGGCTGTTAGCTCTAGGTTCTTGTTAAGCAGCATAACAATGACGCCGACAAAGGAGATGATGAAGCCTACGATGTTCATAGGGGTGAGCCGTTCCTTGAGGAAAATGCGTGCCGCTATAGGTGTCACCAACGGTATTAGGGCGATAATGCCTGCCCCGATGACGGGGGAGGAGTTCTTCAGCCCATAGCCCTCAAAGATGAAGTAGAGGAAAGGCTCAAATAGGGCTGCTATGGCGAACAGGCTGAGGTGTTTCCGCTGTATTTTCTCGTTGAGACGGAAAACAAATAGGATGGTTGTCAGGAAGATGGTGGCGATTACAAGACGTAGGAAGATGGTCGCCGTGGGGTTGAGGCTTTGGTAGACCTGTGTCGACCATACAAACGACATGCCCCAGAAGATCATGGCTACGACACCAGCCAAATGAACGATGAAGCCTTTGTTTTTCATGCGGCAAAAATACAAAATCTGCCAAAATTTCCGACCTTTGCCAGCGGAATGATTCTTGAACGGCCTCAAAATCATGGATAATAAAGCGGAAAGGCGGAAGTTTTTGGGTAGCCTCATCGTGCCCTTGCTCATTGTGGCGGTGATGTGGGTGGTGAAGATTGTTGAGGTGTCGTTGAATGCTGACTTTGGCCGATATGGCGTCACGCCACATACTGCACAAGGACTTATTGGCATTTTCACTTTGCCATTTCTGCATGGCAGCTGGGAGCATCTGCTCTCCAATTCTGTTCCCATTCTTGTTTTAGGCACGGCCTTGTATTATTGTTATCCCACCTTGGCCAATCGAGTACTGCTCATTACCTATTTGGCCAGCGGCTTGATTACATGGTGTATCGGCAATCCAGAGTCAACGCATATTGGAGCAAGTGCGCTTGTCTATGGCTTGAATCTTTTCCTCATCGCGAGCGGATTCATCCGTGGCAACCGCATGCTTATTGTCATCTCGCTTATCATGGTGTTCCTTTACGGTAGCTTTATTTGGGGCATGATTCCGTCTTTGGCCATTCCGCAAAACATCTCGTGGGAAGGACATCTTAGCGGAGCCATCATTGGGGTATTGTTGGCCATTTTTCTAAGAAAAGAAGGCCCACAAAAAGAGGTGTACCTTTGGGAAGATGAGGAGGATAACGAAGAGGAAATAAATGATGATAATTCTGATGTTGCGACAGGCTCAACATCCGAAAAACCTTACTGGGATGTGCCTACACCGAGCAACGACGAACTGACGGTGCGTTATCGTTTTAGACATTAAACCGGCTCGGATTCTAGATAATCGAGCACCTGCTCGGCAATATCATTCTGCCCTTCAGCGTCGGGATGTGCCCATTCTTTGTGGATGTCATGCAAATCAATACAATCTATACCATAATGACGGGCAATGGTATGTGCCGACTCTACGAATAATTGCCCGGTTTGATCGAAGTCGGCAAGGGATGTGTCAATCATTAAATAAACTATTGCCTTGGGATAGAGCTGTTTCAAATTCTCAAACAAATAAGCCAATGCTGGCCTATAGTATTCAAGATCCCCTTCGGTCCAGTCAGAATAAACGAACTCGCCATGATATGCACCGTTCCAAACATCATTGGTACCGCCTTGGATGAAGATGACATCGGGGTCGCCAAGATTATCCATTCGATTGATGAAAGAATGTGGTTTGTAGTAAAGCCCAGCATTGAAGCCCCAAAAGTTGCATATCAAGGAGCCGGAAAACGAGTTGTTTTTGTCGAGTATCCACTCCATCTCTGAGGCCATCTTGTGCCACCACATCTGCTCAACACTTGTCACGCCAATCCTTTCGTAATACCAAACATCGTTGGCATCAGGAGTCACGTAGCCTTCAAAAGTGGAAAAACTGTCTCCCAAAATGGAAAAGTGGATTTCCTTTGGGTCGTTTGGCTTTGTGCAGGCTGACACGAGGATGGCCAATGTGACTAATGCTAAAGTGCTCTTTTTCATGTTTAATCGATAATGATCATTTCTGTTCTTCGGTTCAGGGCACGGTGCTCTTCAGTGTCATTGGAAACCATAGGTTTTGTGGCACCATAGCCTTTTGCTGTCAATCGCGTTTCTTCGATACCATTGGCAATCAAGGCCTTCTTGACCGCTTCAGCACGGTCGGAGGAAAGCTTCAAGTTGTAGTTGTCATTACCCACATTGTCGGTATGCCCGGCAAGCTCCACCTTCAATTCGGGATTGCGCTTAAGAAAGGCAGTCAATGCCTGGATACCCGACTCTGAGTCGGCCGTCAAGGCAGCGCTGTTGAATTCAAATTGGATGTTTTGCAGGATTACCGCATCGCCTGGAACCAGTTCCACCACATCCACAGTAGCTAAATAATTGGCAGAGTCTGAGCGGATTTCTTCGGGTAGTTCAAAGGTGTAGATGTCGTAGCCGCCTTTGCTGCCATCGCGCTGTGAGGAAATGAAGGCAGTCTTGCCATCGGCAGCCACGAAAAAGTTGATTTCGTCACCACTGGTGTTAATGGGGAATCCAAGATTGACAGGCTCCTGCCAATGTCCGTCATCGTCTCTGCGACTCATGAAGAGGTCGAAGCCGCCCATACCGACATGCGTATCGGACGAGAAGTAAAGTGTGCGTCCATCGGGATGCAGAAAAGGTGCCATTTCAGTGCCTTTCGTGTTGATAGGACTACCTATGTTTTGTGGCTCGCTCCAAGTTCCGTCTGTGTTACGCTTGCTGCAATAAATATCGGCTTGACCCGAGCGGCGCGACACGAAATAGAGCTCCTTGCCATCGCTGCTTACGCAAGGTTGTGATTCCCAATTTCTTGTGTTGATGCCTTCAGACAATCGTCGAGGCATGCTCCATCGATTGTCCTTCCATTCTGAGACATAGATGTCGCAACTGCTGTCGCGACTCCAGCCACAGCCTGTCAGGTATAGTTTCTTGCCGTCAGCGGAGATGAAAGCAGCCCCTGGGTCTACATCTTGAGGAAAGTCTGAAAAAGCAAGCGGCTGGGGATCAGACCATTGGCCGTCATTGAGATGCGAAACGAAGAGAAACTCCTTTTGATAGTTGTCGTCAATCGACATCTTGCGCGTGTACAGGAGCTGCGAGCCATCGAACGACAACATGTTCACATATTCGTCGTGGCTCGAATTGACCGCCGCCCCCAGATTTTCAGGCTCAAAGGCGACGGGATGACATACTGCCCAGTCGCGGAAAGTTGCTTTTGCCAGCATCTCATTTGCCGTGGCTTCGTTAAAGGCTTGGCCGAAGCCCTTTGAAAGATACCATTTCAGCAAGGCGATTTCACGCTTGTAATTGCCTTGGGTGTCGTAGAGGCGTGCCAAAGTGATGGCCGCTGGAGGGAACAGCAGTGAGTCGGATGACAAAGCGTTTTCGTAACCCAACATGGCAAGGTCGTAGTCTTTCAACTCTATCCCGACCTCGCCCTCCAAGAGCCAAGCCTCGGCATAGTTCGGGTCTTCCAATACGGCTTTCAATAGCTGTTGATGGGCTTTCAAATAATCACGCTTCTGAAAGGCTTGTTCTGCCGCTTCGTATGCTTTCACCGCTTTTTTCGGATGCTGGGCAAAGGCAGGGCAGCTTAGCGCGATAACCATCAGAATGATAGCAAAGCGTTTCATTCCTCCTTGTTTTTGAGGTTCTTTTCGATCCATTTGCGGAAATCCACCACGAAAGCCTTTGCGGTGATGGTGGGAGAGGTCTCAGCTGTGACATAGCATCGTCCATAGTCGAAGAAACAAATGCCTTCGGTTTGGGCACCTGTCCATTGTGGCATCTCGAAGCGACGGTTCGAGAGCTTCACTCCTGACTCGTCGAAGTCGAAAATGATGTACATGAAAGGCTTCCAGATATTTTTCACATAGCCTACTATGACTAATATGCGATTCTCTATATCGTAGTCGGCACCTGTGATTAGTCCTTGTGAGTCAAAGCCATTGACCACCTCTGCCACATGGTCTCCAGGCGTCTTAGAGAGTCGGTATAGACGCGTTGTGCCCGTAGCCCAGCCTTTGCTGAAAAGATAGAGATAGTCCTCAGTAGTAAACATGGCCTCACAATCGTAGTCATGTCCTTGTTTGATGTGGTTGAAGTCTGTTTGGTCGCCAAAGCGGAATGTGATTGAGTCCGCAATAAGGTTGGCATCGCCTTCTTTAGGAATGTCTGACAAGGGGATAGTAAAGATTCTCAAGTTCTTACGGCTACCTTTGTTGTTGCCGAAGTCGCCAATGAACACGGTTTCGCCATCGGTGCAGATATCCTCCCAATCCTTGTTTTTCACATTGGCGAGAGTGATTCTCTGCACTACTTCAAATGTCGCGGTATCAAGTGCGAACAATATCGGCTTGCCTCCGCTGTCGTTGTGGGTCCAGAGGCGACCATTGTGCATGAAAAGGCCTGAAGTTTCGTTCACCTCTTTGGGCAGTTCGGCCTTAAGTTGAGGGAAGAAAATAGGGGAGAAGTCAGCCGTGCCTTCTTCTTGTGCATTTGCCAAAGTGAAAAACGACAACAACACGATTGTGATAAACCATCTTTTTTTCATGTTCTCTTTTGCTATATGGTGCAAAACTATGTAAAAAACTTGGATTATTTGCAATAAAAAACGGGATGACCCTGAAAAAGGTAATCCCGTTACCAAAAAACCATGAAAACTTATTTCGGATAGACCTCGCCTTTGGCTGCTTTCAGCGTGTTTTGCAGCAACGAAACGATGGTCATTGGGCCTACACCACCAGGAACAGGGGTGATCTTAGAGGCCACTTTATATACTTCGTCATAATCCACATCGCCCATAATCTTGTAGCCCTTGGGACTGGTTGGGTCTTCGATACGGTGGATACCCACATCGATGACTACGGCACCGGGTTTCACCATGTCGGCGGTCACGAAACCTTGCTTGCCGATGGCGGTAACGAGGATGTCGGCATTGCGGCAGATGTCGGGTAGGTTCTTGGTGCGGCTGTGGCACAGGGTGACGGTGGAGTCGATGCCCTTGCGTGACATGAGGATGGCCATAGGCGTACCTACGATGTTGGAACGACCCAAGACCACCACATTCTTACCAACCGTCTCAATGCCAGAACGTTTGATGAGCTCCATAATGCCGTTTGGTGTAGCGGGAATGTAGCAGGGCAAACCCAACATCATGCGACCAGCATTGATGCTCGTGAAGCCGTCCACGTCCTTTTCAGGCTTGATGGCGGCGATGACTTTGTTCTCGTCGATGTGCTTAGGCAGCGGCAGTTGAATGATGTAGCCGTTGATTTCGGGGTCGTTGTTGAGGAAATCGACCATGTCGAGCATCTCTTTTTCCGTCGTTGTGACGGGCAGACGATACACTGAAGAGGTCATGCCCACCGAGTGGCAGGCTTTTTCTTTAGAGGCCACATAGGTCTTGCTGGCGCCGTCATCGCCCACAATGACTGCAGCGAGATGCGGGGCGGGTTTGCCGTGGTCGATCATGTCTGCGACTTCAGCCGCAATCTCTTTCTTTATCTGTTCAGAGATGATTTTACCATCAATAATCTTATCCATAATTATAAATTTTGAATTTTGAATCTTGAATTATGATTAGCGGCGTTTCATGTTCCCCGCCATACGCATCAGTTTCTTGCCACCGCCAGTGGTCATCATGCGCATCATCTTCGAGGTCTCCTCAAATTGCTTCACGAGACGGTTCACTTCCACGATTGAAGTACCGCTACCGTCGGCGATGCGCTTACGGCGCGTGCCGTTGAGCAGTTTCGGGTTCTCGCGCTCGGCAGGAGTCATCGAATAGATGATGGCCTCAATGCTCTTGAAGGCATCATCGTCGATTTCCTCGCCTTTCAAGGCCTTGTCCATGCCAGGAATCATGCTTGCCAAGTCCTTCAGATTGCCCATCTTCTTGATTTGCTGGATCTGCTTCAGGAAGTCGTTATAGTTGAACTCGTTCTTTGCGAGTTTTTTCTGCAACTTGCGGGCTTCTTCCTCGTCGAACTGCTCTTGGGCGCGTTCCACGAGTGAGACGATATCACCCATGCCAAGGATACGGTCGGCCATACGCTTGGGGTGGAATACATCGAGAGCATCCATCTTCTCGCCGATACCGACGAACTTGATGGGCTTCTCCACCACCGTGCGGATGGTAAGGGCAGCACCGCCACGGGTGTCACCGTCCAACTTGGTGAGCACCACACCGTCGAAGTCCAACCGGTCGTTGAAGGCCTTGGCCGTGTTCACGGCATCCTGACCTGTCATGGAGTCAACCACAAACAAGGTCTCATGAGGATGAACCGTTTCTTTGATGTTGGCAATCTCGTTCATCATCTCCTCGTCGACGGCCAGACGACCGGCAGTATCGATGATGACTACATTCTTGCCTTGACTCTGAGCATGCTTGATGGCATTTTGTGCAATCTGCACGGGGTTTTTGTTGCCGTCTTCACTGTAGACTTCAACCTCAACCTGTTGTCCCAACACTTTCAACTGCTCGATAGCCGCAGGACGATACACGTCTCCAGCCACCAACAAGACTTGCTTGCTGCGTTTGCGTTTCAGATAAGAGGCCAACTTGGCTGAGAAAGTGGTTTTACCCGAACCTTGCAGACCTGCAATCAAGATGATGCTTGGCTGACCTTTCAGGTTGATGTCGACGGCCTCACCGCCCATCAATTCGGCCAGCTCATCATGCACGATCTTGACCATCATTTCACCCGGCTTCACCGAAGAGAGGATTTCTTGGCCCAGAGCCTTCTCCTTGATATTGTTGGTGACATCCTTGGCAATCTTATAGCTGACGTCGGCATCCAAGAGGGCGCGACGGATTTCCTTCATCGTGTCGGCAATATTCACCTCAGTGATATAAGCCTGTCCCTTAAGGACTTTGAACG
>JAEEGK010033274.1_pt1 | contig 10034 bp, 8 predicted proteins | sample 8958771 | NCBI WGS metagenome assembly JAEEGK01 (sample SAMN16246547, study PRJNA631951) | gut metagenome | biome: gut microbiome; feature: rumen; material: SC-attached | host: Bos | place: Iran: Karaj | collected 2018-10 | reverse complement strand
CATTTAATAAAATTGGAAACATAAATAATATTGCTAATAATAATATATTTTTTAATCCCTTTTTCATTTGCTTCAACTCCTTAAATATAAGCAAAAAAGCATCAATATAGATGCTAATTAATATTCCTTTTTTCAAATAATAGATTAATCATTAACCTCACCTACTATCATATATATAATAGCATATAAGGTATTATTTTTCTACACTTTTTTTAATTTCCAATTACTTTATTTATTATTCTAGTAATGAATCTACTTTTACCAATTCTTTCACCATATTTAACTATAGTTTCAATACCCTCTTTAGAATTATTATAGATATCATCATCTAATTTAACTACATTCTTTTTAAATAATAAAACTATAGTAGATCCACCAAATTCAAAATATCCTTTTTCTTCGCCTTTTTTAAATATATAAGTTTCATGATTATTTTTAATTCTACCAACACATAAAGCTCCTACTTCAACATCAATAACTTTTCCAAAATTATTAGTATTTAAAATAGTCCATTCTCTATTATTAGTTTTATAAAAATTATAATGCTTTAATGATATTGGTTGTACTGTATGATATACACCTTTTATCTTAAAATTCTTACCTTTACTACCACTATCAATATAACAATATCTATGATAATTATCAGTAGATAATCTAAATACTAAAGCATATCCACCAATATATTCATTAACTATATCTTTATCTACTAATGTATCTATACTATAATATGATCCTTTAATATGAAGAGTTAAATCTTCTTCAATTTTATAAGCAATTAATTTACTATCACATGGACTAATTAATACATCTTTAGTAGTATTAATAGGTCTTTTTTCACTTAATACTTTTCTTGTAAAAAAATCATTATATGACTTATAATTTCTATCATCATATTCAAACATATTTATATCATTTTTATTAACAAATCTTTTTATTTTATGTTTGGAAAATTTACTATTCATATATAGAGCAGATAGATCACTAATTGGTTTAGTAATTAACAATTTAAGAAATAGTCTACCTAAAAAATTTCCATATAAAAAATTAAGAGCCTTTGATGACTCATTAACTATATTTTCATCACTATTTCTATCCCTAGATATGTATATCATAATATTCTACGCACCGTCATTATTAATAATATTTCTATAACACCAATGATAATAAATAATATCATTGTTTTTATACCTGGTTTTTTAATTTTGATTTTTATTATGAATAATAATCCTACTACTAGTAATACTAAACAATATGTTAAAGCAAAATATTTTCCAAGTAAATTTTTAAATATAAAAACAAATGGACATATTAATGCAGAAGATGTAATTGGAAGACCAGTATATTCTTTAACTGGAGTATTACTATTACGAGTAATTTCTAATACATTAAACCAAGCTAATCTAACTAAAGCAGCTAATGGGAATAATATAATTAATGGTAACATCCAACATTTATTAATACCTAATTGATATCCTATCATAGCTGGTAATACACCAAAACAAACTAGATCTGATAAACTATCTAATTGAATACCAAAATGTTTTTCTTCAACTGTTCTTTTCTTTTTTGTTCTAGCTACTTTTCCATCAAACATGTCGCATAAACCAGCAAACATTAAACAAATGATAGCAGGGAATATTTTTCCATTACATGCATTTATTATTCCAAATACTCCAGATGCAAATCCTAAATATGTAAGAATTACTGTATAATCATAAACACCTATCATATTTCCACCTCTAGAAACATTATACTAGTAAATGACTTAAAAGGCAAATTATAATTTTATATACTAAGTTTATTCAATTATGTTAAAATAGATATAAGGAAGTGACTCAAATGAATAAAATTAGATTTTTTTTAGCTTTATGGATATCTAAATTATCGATTATAGCACTTAAAATAACTAGACATAATGGAACTAATTTTCCTGGAAGATTAGCATTAAAAATATGCCCTAATTTTTTAAAATATATTAGTAAACCTAAAACTATTATTGGCGTTACTGGTACTAATGGAAAAACAACAGTTAATAATTTAATAGCAGATACTCTTAATGCAGATAATAGAAATGTATTAGATAATAGACTTGGTTCTAATACTGATACAGGTATTTCTACTGCTTTAATAAATGGTGTTAATCTATTTAACAAAGAAAAATATGACATAGCAACATTTGAAATAGATGAAAGAAGTGCTGTTAGAATATATCCACATGTAACACCTAATTATTTATTAATAACTAATTTAACAAGAGATTCTATTATGAGAAATGGACATCCTGAATTTATTAGTAATGTTTTAACAAATAACATTCCAAAAGAAACAACATTAATTCTTAATGCTGAAGATTTAATTAGTGATATGGTTTCTCCTAATAATAAAAGAATTTATTATGGAATAGATAAAATGAAAACTGATGTTACTGAATGTATTAATCTTATTAATGATATGCAAATATGTCCTAAATGTTCATATAAACTAAAATATAATTATTTAAGATATCATCATATTGGAAATGCATATTGTCCTAATTGTGGTTTTAAATCACCTGAAGCAGATTATAAAGGTATGAATGTTGATTTAAAGAAAATGACAATAGATATTAAAGATCATGAAGGAAAATTCAATTATAGAATTCTAAATGATAGTGTATTTAATATATATAATGTTGTATGTACAGTAGCACTACTTCGTGATATGGGATATACTCCTAAAAAAGTTAATGAATTATTAAATAAAATAGAAATAGTTAAAAGTAGATATAATGTTACAGAAGTAAATGGTGTTAAAGTTATAATGCTTTTATCTAAAGATAGAAATGCACTTGGTAGTTCTAGAGCATTTGATTATGCAGTTCATACTCCAGGTAATAAGAAATTTATTCTTATGATGAATAATATGAGTGATGAAAAAGTATGGTCTGAAAATGTATGTTGGTTATATGATTGTGATTTTGAATTTTTAAATAAACCTGATATTGAAAAAATAGTTGTAACAGGTCCAAGATTTAAAGACTATAAATTAAGATTATTATTGGCAGGTGTTAAAGAAGAAAATGTTTTAGATACTCATCTTGAATTAGATTCACCTGAATTACTTGAATATAATAAAGGAGGTGTAATCTATTTATTATATGGAACTGATAATATTGATTTAGCTACAAGTGTTAGAGATAAAATTGTTAGAATCATAAAGGAGGGAAAATAATGAAAATAGAAGTTTTATTTCCAGAAGTATGTAACCTTTATGGTGATTTAGCAAATATTAGATATTTAAAAAGATCATTTAAAGATTTAGAAATAATTGAAACTAAATTAACAGATGAACCATATTTTTTAAAACATAAGCCTACTCTTATATATATGGGTACTATGACAGAACATAATCAAGAATTAGTAATTGAAAAATTATCTAAGTATAAAAAAAGAATACAAGAATTAATAGATCAAAATGTTCATTTCTTAATAACAGGTAATGCTTTTGAAATATTTGGTAAAGAAATTCTTTGTGAAGATAAACGTGTTATTAAATGCTTAGGTATTTATGATACTACTGCTAAAAGAGATATGATGCATAGATTTAATTCTTTATATGTTGGTAAATTTGAAGATATAAATATAGTAGGATTTAAAAGTCAATTCACTCATTCATATACTAAGAAAAAACATACTCCTCTATTTAATACAATAAGGAGTTGTGGATTAAATCCTGATACTATGGATGAAGGAATTAGAATAAATAATTTTATGGCTACATATGTAATTGGACCTTTATTAATACTTAATCCTCCATTTACTAAATGGTTAGCTAAAGAACTTGGTATTAAAGATACTACTCTTGCTTTTGAAGAAGCAGCATTGGATTCATATAATTATAGATATAATGAATATATGCAAAAGAAAAACATTTATTACTAAATGTTTATCTATTTTGATTTAATAATTTTTCATTTAAATCAATACTTCTTTTTAAGTTAATGATATCATTTTGCAATTGATTAATTTTATTATCAATTGCTTTTTTTGATCATTGAATTTTGCTTCAACATCAGCAGTTTCACTTTTAATATTATTATCTAATCTTCTAATAATATCTTCTATTTTCATTTTTTCAGCAAGTAAATCTTTTTTCTTTTTTAGATCAAAAACTCCTAAAGTATTAATTGAATTATTTATTGTTTCTAATTTAGTTTTAAATTCTTGTTGTTTTCTATATGAAATACTCATATTTAAATCTAATGTTAATTTAGATTTTTCTGTTTCTAATTTTTGTATTTCATCTTCTTTTAATTTAATATTATCTTTTGCTTCTCTTATTTTAGTTTCTATTTCTTCTTTTTCACCTTTATGTTGATTCCAATATTCTTCTTTAATACCATCTTGATAATAACTAACTTTCTTATTACAAAAATCAAATAATTCTTTAGACTTTTCTAATATTTTATTATCTACTTTACAATCTTTAAGTCTATAATAGATACTCTTTGTAATAGATAGTAATGTTATATAGTTATCTAAAGAATATATATCTTCTTGATTATTCATAACATCAGAAAGTACTATTTCCATACTTGTATTATATGCTACTGCTGTTAAGTTAATGCCAGTCATATATTTAGTTTGTTCTTTAGCATATTTCTCTTCTATTTCTTTTAATTCTTTATCAACATATTTAGTATTAGTTTGATCACCACTATATTTATCATAATCTGTTATTTTTTTCTTTTTAGTAGCATAATCATTATATTCATAATTAAACTTATCTAAATACATTTGTACACTAAATATAGTAAATTTATTTATTTCATTAATAACATCTAAATTAACAGTAACATAATTAATTGGTTTTTCACTTTGAGATCTTACTATTTCATATCCTTGTTTAATACCTGAAACCATATCTACATGATGTGGTGTCTCTAAAGTTGTTTGATATGCATTATTAAAACCTTTATATATAACTGCTATATAGTTATTAGTAGATGCTATTATTTCAGAAAATAAACTATTTGCCTCTTCATACTTTTTTTCTAAATAAACTTGTTTGGCATGTAAAAGTTTCTCATCTTCCATGTATCATACCACTCCCTTTAGATCTTTTTCTACGTTTATTTTTCATATCTTTTTTTACTACTCTTAATATTCTTCTAATCTTTTCATAATACTCTGCTGTTGGGGGTTTTAAAGACATATTAAGGTCCATAAACAAAGCAGTAATTTGATCATACTCTTTTGGATAATGTTCTTCTATATAATGAACTAATTGATGAGATCTAACTGTTAATAAAGCATAATTTGAAATATAACTTACACCATCATCTGCTTTTTTAACAATATGATGTTTAGTGATTTTTTTAATATCTCTTATTTCATCACCCATCCAGTCTACATCTTTTGTATCATAAATCTTTATCATTAATTCAATATCAGTATTCATTTTATCACCTAGTATTTCACATTAATTTTATCATATTTTTATTATAAAGTAAAAATAAACCCATAAGGGTTTATTTTACAACTATATTAACTATTCTATTAGGAACAACTATTTCTTTAATTATTTCATGTCCTTCAATATGTTTCTTAACATTTTCTTGTTCTTTAGCTATATTAATTAATTCATCTTTATCAGTATTTGGTGCTACTTCTATGGTTGCTCTTAATTTACCATTTACTGAACAAGCTATTTGAACTTTATCATCTACACATTTACTTTCATCCCAAGTTGGCCATTCAAATGTAGATATTTCTTTATTATGAAGTGCTACATCATTTAATTCTTCTGTAATGTGTGGTGCGATTGGATTTAATAATGTTAATAATACTTTATAATCATCATGAGTAATAGTTTCTTGTTTATCATATTCATTACACATAATCATTAATGAAGAAATTGCTGTATTAAATTTCATAGCTTCAAAGTCATTAGAAACTTTCTTAATAGTTTTATTAATAATACTTTCTAATTCTTTAGTATAACCTTTTTTATCATTTAATTTATTTTGGTAATTATATATTTTTTCTAAAAATCTACTTACCCCTTTAATACCATTTTCATTCCATGGACATTCTAAACCATATTCACCCATAAATAAGATGTATGCTCTTAAAGTATCAGCACCAAATTCATTTACTACATCAAGTGGATCTATTACATTTCCTTTAGATTTACTCATTTTATCACCATCTGGTCCTAAAACAAGTCCTTGAGCAGTTCTTTTAGCATATGGTTCTTTAGTTGGAACAACTCCTATATCATATAAGAAATGATGCCAGAATCTAGAATAAATAACGTGTCTAGTAACATGTTCCATTCCACCATTATACCAATCAACTGGTAACCAGTATTTTAATTCTTCCATACTTGCAAGTTCATCATCATTATGTGGATCAATATATCTTAAGAAGTACCAAGATGAACCAGCCCATTGAGGCATAGTATCTGTTTCTCTTTTAGCATCTTTTCCACATTTTGGACATTTACAATTTACAAACTCTGGCATTTTAGCAAGTGGACTTTCTCCATCAGTACCAACTTCAAAGTTTTCAACAGGTGGTAAACGAAGTGGTAATTCTTCATAAGGAACACCAACATCTCCACAATGAGGGCAATGTATAATTGGAATTGGTTCACCCCAATATCTTTGTCTATTAAATGCCCAATCTTTCATTTTATATTGAACAGCTTTTTCACCTATTTTTTTCTTCTCTAAGAATTTGATTACTGTTTCAATAGCTTCACTCTTATTTAAACCATCTAATATTTCAGAATTAATATGAGTTCCATCGCCAATCATAGCACCTGGATTATTTAAATATGTAAAACATTTAGCATGAAGTTCATCTTTAATATCATTTTCAACTTCTTTTTTGCTAACCCATTCAACTACAAATTTTTCATCATCATCTAATTCTTGTTCATCTCTCTTATCACTATTTAATTTAAATAAAATAGGAGTTGCTTCTATATTAAAATATTTATCTTTATTAAAAGCATAATAATGATGATTAATTTTAAATCCTTCTCTAACAAGAGATATATCTGTATATCCTGTTTCTTCTTTTATTTCACGAATAGCACATTCTACTGGTGTTTCTCCATCTTTAATAGTTCCACCAATAAATAATCTACCACCTAATTTATTCCAATTAAGAGTTAAATATTTATTATTCTTTTCATCATAAACTACAGCTACTATTGAATTCTTTTTAGATTCATCTTTATTTTGTGTACCTGTAACTTCTTCAAGAACTTGAATAATTGGAATATTAAATCTCATAGCAAAATCATAATCTCTTTGGTCATGTGCTGGTACAGCCATAATAGCACCAGTACCATAACCCATCATTACATAGTCTGCTACAAAAATTGGTATTTCAGCATCATTAACTGGATCAATAGCTTTAATACCTTTAATTTCTACACCAGTTTTATCTTTTTGAAGTTCTACTCTTTCAAACTCTGTTTTCTTTTTAGCTTCTTCTCTATAAGCCATTATTTCATCATAGTTCTCAATCTTTTTCTTTAATGTTTCTACAAGTGGATGTTCTGGTGCAATAACCATAAATGTAGCACCATATAATGTATCAGGTCTTGTTGTATAAACTTTTAATGATTCTTTTGTATCTTTAATTTTAAAAGTAACAAATGCTCCTGTTGATTTACCTATCCAATTTTCTTGTTGAGTTTTAATATTTGGTAAATAATCAACATCTTTTAATCCTTCTAATAATTTATCAGCATATTCAGTTATTCTTAAATACCAAACATCTTTCTCTCTTTGAACTACTTCATTATGACAAACATCACATTTACCACCTTGTGAATCTTCATTAGAAAGAACTACTCTACATGATGGACAATAATTAACTAATGTTTTATCTCTAAAAACAAGTCCATTATCAAACATCTTTAAGAAAATCCATTGAGTCCATTTATAATATTTTTCATCTGTTGTATCTACACATCTATCATAATCAAATGAAAAACCAATTTGTTTTAATTGCTTAGTAAATACTTCTATATTTCTATCTGTTACTTTTCTTGGATGTGTTTTAGTTTTAATAGCATAGTTTTCTGTAGGAAGTCCAAATGCATCAAAACCTATTGGAAATAATACATTATAACCTTCCATTCTTCTTTTTCTAGATATTACTTCTAAACCAGAATAAGCTTTAACATGTCCAATGTGCATACCAGCACCACTTGGATATGGAAATTCTACTAATCCATAGAATTTCTTTTTAGATTTATCTGTTCCTGTTTTAAAAGTTTTATCTTTTTCCCATTTATCTTGCCATTTCTTTTCTATTTTTTTAAAATCATACATTCTTTTTGCCTTCTTTCTTTTTAGTCTTCTTTTTCTTTTTAGTTTCTTTTATTACTTCTTCTATTTTATCTTCTACATATATTTCTTTTTCATGGTTTTTAAAATATCTTCCTGCGATTGGAAATAGTGACATTAATAATGCCATAACTATTAATAAACAAACAATAATTGTCCATATAAAACTATCTATTCTTACAATTATTGTTGCTGTAAAAGCGATTATAAATGAATTAATTAATGCTAAAACATTTAATAATTTTTTATAATCTATTTTTCTTACATCTAAATCATATCTCAGCACAAATAATCGTACTTCATCATTTTGTTTTAATAATTCAAAATTTTCTTTTCTTCTATATACCAGTCTATAAATAATATAAACAAATATAAATAAGCAAACAAATTCAATTAATGATTTCAATACTTCATTCATTTTAATCTTCCTTTCAAAAATAAAAACTTTATAACTTAAGGATGAGATTTACCCACGGTACCACCTTAATTCATAAAGTTTATTATGCAGCTCTATTCTTTAACGCAGAAATACGTTGTCTCTAGAAGAACAAGTTCAATATTCTTTTATATTAGTTTTCACCGACCACTAACTCTCTAAAATAATCAAATATTTACTACTTTCCCCATCACTGAAACATGAGTAAATTATATAATACTTTTTCTATTTTTACAAGTATTTATTATTCTATGGTCTAGGATTTGAAGATGATACATATTTTAATGGATCAACTCTTTTTCCATTTATTTCAATTTGGAAATGTAAATGTGGTCCAGTTGAACATCCTGAACTTCCAGATAAACCTATTACTTGACCTTGTTCTACATGATCTCCTGCTCTTACTGTAATAGTATTTTTATATAGATGTTTATAAGTTGTTTTTATTCCATTACCATGATCTATAATTACATAATTTCCAACTAATCCACTACAATTATATTTACCATTTGAATCAGGTCTAATTGCTTGTTCTGCATAATCTATTCTAGCACCTTTTGTTGGATATGTTACTGTACCTGATTTAGAGGCAATAACATTACTTCCTCTAGAAGCTCCAATATCAATAGCCCCATGTCCTCCACCAAGTCCCTGATGAACACTATCATTACCACCAAAATAAGCTGTTATTGAAGTTGCTGATGGCTTTCCAGTAGCAAATGATAATCCGTTTACTGTCGTTGTTTCTTTGCTTCCTACTGGCCACCACCATCCTGTGTTAGAACCTACTATTCCTTCTGTAACATCCTCTTCTAACTTTTGTCTTTTCTCTTCTTCTTTCTTTTTTATTTTTCCTTCAACATTCTTAAATCTTTTAGCTAATTCATTATAAGTTTCTACATCATCTACATTACTAATAGCAACTCTAGCATTATATAAATCTGATCTATGAAGTGTGTTTTCAACAACTTCTAATGCTTCCACTGCTTGATTAGCAGCCATTTTATTTATACTTTCAGTTGTTGCATTCCTAATACAATTAAATGGTTCCATATATTCAACATAACTAAGTTTAGATATTAATCCTACCATTGTTGGAACAAAGAATATAATTGCCGCTGCAACCATTTTTCTTAACCATTCTTTTGCCATTTTACTTGTTAATTCTTTGTCATTAGAAATCTCTGCTTTAACAGCAGATATAGCACAACTAACTATTAATAAAATAGGAACTATAATTTTAATAATTGT
>JAEEGK010033273.1_pt1 | contig 10034 bp, 6 predicted proteins | sample 8958771 | NCBI WGS metagenome assembly JAEEGK01 (sample SAMN16246547, study PRJNA631951) | gut metagenome | biome: gut microbiome; feature: rumen; material: SC-attached | host: Bos | place: Iran: Karaj | collected 2018-10 | reverse complement strand
TATTTTCATAAAACAAATACAAATAAAAAACATTTAAATTATAAACAAAATTATAATTAATTATATTTTTAATAATATAGGAAATGATAATAATATATTAATATAAAAACAAACATAAATAAAAAAAAAATGATGAAAAAAAAAATATGTTAACATAAAAAATAAACAAACAATCAATCATATACAATTAATTTAAGAATTATCAAAAAAAGGAAATAAAAATTTATTTTATATTATTTTGAAAATAAAAATAAAAGTTACTAAAAATTCAAATAAAAATCTAAAACAATGAATTTTTTTCTTCATATAAATTAATTGATAAAAGATTAATAAATATTGTTTTTGCATCTAATCAAATTTCAATATCAAAAATTTCTTTGAGTTCAAATTATTTTCCAGTAAAAAATTAATTGATAATGAAAAAAAATAATTAGAGAAAGGTTAAAAAAGAGAATTCAGAATTTTATTAAATAAATAATATTTGAGTAAAATAAATAAAACAATATAAATCAAAAACTTTTGTATTAAGAAAAAATCAAAATAAAAAAAAAAAATTTATTTTAGTTTTCATCAATAAAAATTCTTTAATTATCTTTTGATGATTTAGTATTAAATATAGAATTTTCTATTTTGAATTATCCTTATTTTTCAAATAATATTTTATTTAATCTTATTTTTGTTATTATTTATGATTTTTATGTTTTTAAAAAATTGATTGAATTTATTGTTTTTTTTTATTTAATTATTATATTAAATATAATTGTACTTTTTAGTTTATTAATTAAATGATATTGTAAAATTAAATTAAAACTTTATTCTTTTCAAATAGACATTCATTCATAATATATTATATAAAATATAATAAAATTAAATCAAAAAATACATTTGGCTTTTTTAATTTATCTTTTTCAATGTTTTTTCTTTTTTGATGTTTTTTTAGTTTTTTTTTTTCTTTTCTTTATATTTTATTTCTTTTTTGATTTTTGTTCTATCATTTTTTTTTCTCTTCCTTTTTTTTTTAATATAATTTTTACTTGAATCAGAACTTAAAATTTCTATTATTGAGGTATTATTTGATTTATTATCATCTAATTTAATAATGGTTTCATTATTATTATTATTATTATTATCAAAATTCTGTGGGATAAAAAATTGAGATAATTTTGAAAATAAAGTTGATATTTTTTTAAATTTCAATGATAAAAGTTCAATTTCTTTTTTAATGTTATTTTTAAGAACAAATTCTTTTTCTTCCAATTTTTTAATCATTTCTCTTTTAAAAATTATTTAAATTTATATGTAAAATAAATAATTAAAAATATTTATCACTTAATATTTTTAATAATAATTAGTTTATTTTAATTTACAAAAAAAGCAATTACCAAATTTTTAACTCAAATTCATCATTAGAGAATAAAATATATATTATAATATTTATATTAAAAACATATAACAGTCTCTAATTTAAAAGAGTAAACAACCAAAACAATTTTGATCGACTGGTCTATAAATTTCTTCCATTTTTTTATAATTAAGTAAATTTTCCCTAATAATTTTTTTTGAAATAGAATTTTTTTTATTTTCTTTTTTATAACATTTTATTTGTATTATATCTATTTTCGTATTAAAAGAAACAGATTTTCTTTTAGTTTTTTTTTCATAAAGGATATATGAATTATTTGGTGATTGAGTTTCGCTAAAATTTGTTTCTAAACTTTCATCAAATTTATTTTTCTCTATTTTGTTTTTTTTGATATTCATTTTTTTTATAATTTTCAAATATATTATAAATAATTATGTGAAGTTTTTATAATATTTAACAAAATTAATTTATATTATAAAAATTATATAAAAAAAGTTATTTTTTATTATTATTAATATCAAAAGGTATAATATTATTTTTTGAATAAAAAAAATTAATTGGTTTTGGAGATTTAGCTTGAAAATGGTTATTATTAAAATTCTCCAAATTTAAACTATATTCACTCAAATAATTCCTGTTTGCTTTTTTTTCTAAATTATAAAAATTATTTTTCATGTTGTTTATAATTTTTTTCCCAGAATTTGTTTTATTAATTGTTTTTGGTCTAGTTTTAAGATAAACTCCATATCCATTTTTTTCAAAAATATAATCAATTGAATTATTTTGTAAATAATTTTTGTAATTAATTTTAGGAGTAATTATATTATATGTTCCTAAAAAATAAGTCCAATGCATTTTAAAAAAAATTTGTTCAGTTTGAGTTTGAGAATCAATTAAATGATTATTAATAATTATATCTTTATTGTTTGTATTTGTCTTTATATTATTTATAGTTATTTCTTTATTATTATTATTATGATTATTTGAAAAACTATTTATTGAATTTTCAAAAAGTTTTTTCCTATTTGTGGCACTAAATAAATTTTTTCTTTTTGAATTTGAATTCTGATTTTTTTTTTCTGTTAAAGGATTAACATTAACTTTTGGTAATTTCATATTATTTGAATTATTATAATTTACTGTTTTAAGAGGTTGACTTAGTTTATTGTTATTATCACTTAAATTTAATTCTAATAATTGATTTTTTTTGCTTATTACATGTAAAGGTTGTCTTACACTTTTTCTTTTTTTATTTTTTTTTCTTTTTGAATTAATTGGTAATAAATTTTGGATTTCTTCTATACTTAAATTATCTCCACTTGGTTCACTTTCACTATCACTTTCATTAGAACTTATACCATATTCTTTCTCACTTTTTTCTTTATCTTCATCTTCATTTTCATTTAATTTTTCCTTTTTCTTTTTTTCAATATATTCATTGAATTCTTTCTCTATTTGATTATAATTTTTCTCTATTTTATCTTTTAATTCATTTTTTAAACTTAGATTTTTAATTCCATCTTTTAAATTATTATGATAGAATAAATATAATATTCCAATACAAACGTCTCTTCCAATATTTTCTAATTTTTCAGTGTCAAAATATTGATTAGCATATTTTCCACTAATACAACCAAAATAAGAAGTTTCTAAAGTAAAAACATTTTCAATATTATATTCTTTGAATAAATGAATTCTTCCAGTTCCATTTTTATATTTTGGCATTTTAAATTTACATTTATCAAAATTAATAATATCACATAATTTACTACAAGTAAAAGGGAAAAATTTACAAGCTTCAAAATTATGATAAATATAATTTCCATAAAAGAAAGAATTAAAAGCTCCGAAATGACCATGAAAATCAATAATACATTCAATATTATATTTGAGTGAAAAATTATGAATTAAATTTTTAGTGTAGAAAATTTCTGGATGTAAAAATTCATTAGGATTAATCCATCTTCTATTTAAATCACAACCTGAAAAAGAAGTTCTTGTATTACCAGAAATAACACCATCAACATTAATCATTGGTATAATTTTAAATATAAAATTATCTCTTAAATATTTTGCTTCATCACTATTTCCTAATAAAAATTTAATTGCTCCTTTGATTTTCCATGAACCAACAGTTTCACTTGGATGTTGTCTTGCTATTAAAAATATTACTTTTCTATTTTTATCATTATTAAAAGTATTATTAATATAAGAATTATTTATTGTTATATAATCAATATCATTTCCTCCTATTGTTTGACATAATGTTTTCCTATGAAAAAAAGGGTATTTGTTATTTTCATATTTTGTATAATAATTTAAATCTTTCATTAAATCTGTATATGTAAATGGAATACAATTTGCAAAATATATTTCATCATTATCATATTTTGATGTATAATCAAATGATAATGAATAATAATATTGTCTTCCTCCTTTATATATTCGATATAAATTATTTTTATAATATTTTACATTTTCTTTTGTATGATGCCAAGTTTTTTTTTCTATTAAATTTCCTTTTTTTGAAAATACCCATATTTTAATTCCATAACAATATTTTGATGTTTTTCTTAACATATTCATTATATTAAAATTTACTCTTTTGTCTTTTTTCATATTTTTAACTCTAAAAAAAAACCATTGAGTATAACCATTTGTATTTGTATCATTATGTAAAAAAAGTTGATATTTATCAATTTTATCTATATTATCCTCATCATTCATTTTTTGTGTAAAATATGCTAATTGTAAATTTCCACTTTCAAATTTACTTTCAAAAATTAATGTTTCTTCTATATTAAATCCATTATTTCTTATTAAATTCTCTATATTAATTTCATTTTTCTTTTTTTTATTTCTTTTTTTTTCTAATTCTCTTAGATTAACTATATTTTCAATAGTAACTTTTCCTTCATTGTTAAAATTTTCTTTATAATAAACTAATTTTTTTAACATTTTATTTGAATTAATATATAAATCTAATATATATTCTTGAAATGAAAGTTGTATTCTATCTTTTTTTTCTAATAAAAATTCTTCATCAAAATCATTTATATAATTATTAAAAGAAGGTAAATCAACTATCGTATAATTTTTGCCAAATTTAGGAGGATTTAAAGGTATATTTTTTCTTTCTATTAAAGGGTCTGCTGGAGGAATAAAAAAATTTCTTGAAGTTAAATTATTTATATTTGTTAATCTTATTGATTGTTTTGGATAAAAATTATATAAAGTTCTTGTTGAATTATTCTCCATTATGGTTTTTTTATTTAAAAATTAGTGTTTATAAATTAGGAATTAATTAATAAATTATTAATAACTTTATAATATTTTTTTAATGATAAAAGAATTTTAAAAACAAATATTTATTTTTTTTAATGAATTATAAAATAATATTATTTAATTACCTTTTTATATTTTTTTTGATAATCTAATTTTGTCAAATTTTTTAGCAATATTTGTATTATTTTTTGTATGAAGAACTAAATTGTTAACCAAATTTTTATATTTTCCTTCTTTTTTTTCTTCATAAGTAATTAAAGAACTTTGATTGATAATATTACTTTTATTCTGATGATCTCTTTTTTGATTAGCAATTTCAGCACTTAAATCATTATTACTTAAAGAAGCATCAATTGTATATTTATTTATATTTTTATTGGTTTTATTATTATTTCTTTGTTTCCCAATTAAATGATTTAATAACTCTTGATCTTCATCATCAATTAAATTTAAATTATCATTATCATTATTATTAAAAAGAACATTTATATGATAGTCATTAATATTTGCTTTTTGTTTTTTATTTATTGTATTATTATTTTTTTGATTTGTTATTTGACTTTCATTTATTTTTTGTGATTCTTGAGTGTTTGATACAAAATCATTATAATTATATTTTTCTAATTCATTCCAACTTACTTTATCTACTTTTCCTGTTTCATATTCTTTTTTATTTTTTAATATTTTTATATATGACTTCTCTTTTTTTAAATTCGAATTTTTTATTTTTATTAATTTCATATTCTCATTTATTTCTTTCTTTTTTTGTAGATTTAATATTTTTTTTTCTTTTTCTTCTTTCAATTTTTTTTCAATCTCTTTTTCTTCATATTTTCTTTCTAATATTTCTTTTTTTTCTTTTGCATATTTTTCTTTGTCTTTACTTAATTTTTGAATTTGTTCATTTGTTTTTTTTGGCAATCTATAATCTTGAACTTCATGACTTCCAAAAGGAAGAATAAATCCAATCATTTTTTTTCTATATAATTTTACAAAATCAATTTCTAAATATAAGTAAAATTCTTCAATTAATTGTTCAGAAGATTTTTTTCTTAAAATTTCCAATTGTTCATAATATTTTGAAATTGTTTCAATTAATTCTTCTCTGGTGTAAAGTAATAATGATTTCTTTTTTACAATTGTTGTTACAGTTGTTGTTGTTTTTGTTATTATTTTATTCCCTTTTTTATATATTTTCTTTGAAACATCTGTTTTTTTACCTATTACATCTACTTTCTCTATTGTTTTTATATCTTCTTTTATTTCCTTTTTTGTTGTTTCTTCTTTTTCTATTTTCTCCTTTACTTCAACAGAATTATTTTCTATGTTTATTTTATTTTTTATTGATAACTCTAACACCTGATTGTCTTTTACTTCTTCTATATTATTATTATTTTCATTTTCATTATTTTCATTTTCATTATTTCCATTTTCATTGTTTTCATTTTCTTCTTTTTTCTCTTCTTCTTTTTTATTTTCTTCATTTTCTTCATTTTCTTTTTCTATTATCTTATTTTCATTATCTTGAATTCCTTTTTCTTCTGTTTTTATATTCTTTTTTTTTTCTTCTTCTATTTCTTTTAATCTTAATTTACATAATTTAATTCTACTTTCAATATTTTTTATTTTTTCTTCATTTACTGCTTCTGCTAATTTAGGAATAATAATTAAAAATTCTTCAAGAAATAAATTTCTATAATCATGAGAAGTTTTTTGAAATATTTTAATTAATTCATCTCTTTTAACTAAAACTTTAAATTCAACACAAAATTTTAAAAATTCACTTAAATTTAAATTTTCTGTTTTATTTTCAAAATCCAAAAAAGTTATTATACTTGAATTAATAGTATTATGTTGTTTACTGTAGAAATAAAATATTTCTTTTAAAGCATTTTTTCTTAATTGTTCTTTAGTTGGTTTTGATGAAAAAATTGATATATTTGACTTTTTAACTTTTATTGCTTTATTATCATTAGAATTTATGTTGTTTAATAATTGAGCATCTAATTTATTTGTTTTTATATAATTTTTTAGATTTGTAATATTATTTTGTAACATTACTCTTTTACTTTTTAATTTATGAATCATATCCATTATATAATCAGTATTTTCTCTATTTTGATTTTTTTCATAAAGTATATCTTCAAAAATTTTAATTTGTTGTTCAACATTCATTTCTTCAAAAAGAAAAGCTTTAATTTTACCATTAAGTTCTTCTTTAGGGTCATATTTTTCTAAATATGATATTTTTTTCATAATATCACTATCAAATAAAGTTCCTAACTCATTATTTAATTCATCATTAATTGAAACTAATGAAATATTATCATGTTTTTCAATATATTCTGAAATTATTAAAGATATTAATTCACAATATAAAAATCTATTTGAATTTAAAATTTCCATATCATCTTCATTTACTATATATATCATTCCTTCTACTTCAAATTCTATATTATTTTTTTTAATTTCCTCATTAGAAATTATTAAATTTCCTCTTTTATCATATTTTGAAATTACTTTTTCAATTTCATCATCTTTATTTAATAAATCTATTTCTTTTTTAATTTGAATTTCTTTTATTTTTCTTTCATAAAAAATATGATTGTATTCAGTAATTTTAGTCTTTGTAAATTCACAGATATCTTTTATATAATATTCTGATTTTTTTCTTGATGAAGAAGTCATTAAGTCTGCTGTTATCAATTCATTAAAATTATTTGATGATATTGGTAAAAATTGACAAATTTTCATAATATTTGATATTACATCATATATATTATTTGTTGGAATAACAGTTAAATTTAAAGACCTTTGCTTATATTCATTATAAATTTGATTTATTTGATTTTTGTATATTTCAAATTTTTTTTTTAATATATATAAAGAACGACGCTTGATTAATTCTTGAATACTATTTTTTGCCATATCATTTATATTTTCTTGTTCATTTAAATACGACATTTTTCAGTTTTTTAAAAATTATAAACTTTTATTGGGTCTATTTATTATATTTTATAAATATAATTAAAATATTTCCTTAAAATATAATATAAGAAAAAATTGTTAAATCAATATTTATCCAAGAATTTCTTAATTAAAATATAAGGAAATTAATTCTTTACACTTTATTACCTTAAATAAAAGAATATATTTTTTGAATTTTTTATTTTCTCTCATTTAAATTTTTTCAATTGAAAACACTCAGAAAAATTTCGACCTTTATTTGCATTTAATATAATTTAATCTGCATTTGAACTCTCTAAATTTTGGTAAACCTTCTTAAATAAAATCAAATTTTTTTTTTGTATTATACTTTTTTAAACTTGTCTACCACCTTTCCAAAAATAATGCTTCATTTTTACCCATTTAATAAGTTATGTTTTTCTTATATGTTGAAATTTTCAAATTATAAAATAATAAAATAATAAAAAATAAAAAAATGTTTAAAACAAATGATAATAATAATAAGTTAAACTACCAACAAAAATTTTTAACAAATTTATTAAAAAAACCTGAAAATAAATTGTGTGCTGATTGTAAATCTCCAAATCCAAATTGGGCAAGTTTAAATTTAGGAATATTTATTTGTATTAAATGTTGTGGTTGCCATAGACAACTCGGTACACATATTTCAAAAATTAAATCCATAGATTTAGATATATGGCCTGAAGAATATTTAGAATATTTTCAATATATAAATAATAAAATAGCAAATGATTATTGGGAATTTAATATACAAAATTTTGATTTTTCAAAATTAAGAAACAATGATAATTTACTTTATAATTTTATTAAATTAAAATATGAAAAAAAGAATTTTATTAAAAATAACAAAGAATATGATCCTATGACAAGAATAATAGTAATGAAAAAAAATGGACAAAATTTAAATGATATTTTTATAAATAATAAAAAAAAAAATGGAAGGAATTTTAAAATTTGTAATTTTGATATTAATGATACTAAAAGTGAATTTGTTGGAATGAATAGAAATAATTATAATAAAATTCAAAGTTTAGAAAAAGAAACTTTAAAAAAAAATATTTATGGAGACGAAGAAATTATTAGTTATTCTAGTATTCAAGATTTTTTAGGAAATAATAATAATAATAAAGTTAATAATGTTAATAATGATATTATCACAATGAATGATATTAAACAAACTGCTCAACAAATCGTAAATAACCAACAAAATAATTTAATGTATGAAGGGAATACTCAACTCAATAGTGTAAACATTATAAATAATAATAACCAATTCCAAAACTCATATAGTTTAAATAATTTAAATTCAAATCTAAATGGTCAAATTAATCATCATTATAATAATAAAGATTTTAATAATTTACAATATTATAATAATAATCAAAATTATAATTTGACAAATAATTACTCAAATAATATTAATAATATAAATAATAGAAATTTTCAAAATTTTTATAGCAATAATAATAACAATCAACAAATAAATAATATTTGTTTCAATAATAATCAAATGCATCCAAATTTTAATAATCAATGTCCACAAAATTTTCAACAATATAAAAAAATTAATAATTTAAAAGAGAATTTTCAAAATCCAAATCATTCAAATGGTAATTTATTTAATTTTAATAAAAATAATATAAAAATGAATATAACAAATGACCCATTTCAACAATTTTTATAAATTTATTATTAATATATTAATATTAATATATACCAATTCTTCTACCCATTAACTTTTTTAACTTTACCTTTAATCTTATTATTTAAAATTATGAAATATAAACTTATATTTTATAATGAATTATAATAAATAATAATATTAAATAACAATAATTATAACTAAAATTCAAATGATAACTTAATTAAAAAATAAATGAAAAAATAACATAAATATATTATTACCATATTTAATCGATATTTACAATAAATTCATTTCAAATATCAAACATTGAAATTGTCTTCTTCATAAAAGAAAGTTCCAAGAACAACAATGTCTTAGTCTCATCAATGAATAATATCATCATCTCAAACTCAAACATTAATTCTCCTCTTTCAAAAAAAGGGTATGTAATCTCAAAGAAAAAATAAAATAGCATTTACATCAACATTCCAAAGATTTAATAATTATTTAATAAAACCAATAAATCCTTGGTTTTTTTCTAAAGAATGCTATTTTGTAAAAGAAAAAAATATATTATGAAAAATTTCTATTAAAATTGAAAGATTATCTAAAATAAGCAGTATGAAAAAGCAGGTACAGGAGCTTTTAATTCATATTTATTCATTTTCTTTTGTTTCATAAAACCTTCTTTTTATGCAATATCAATTATTTCAAATTGTTTTTTTTTAATTTTATTCTCAATATATTCTTCATTTATTACTATTTTTAATGTTT
>JAEEGK010033271.1_pt1 | contig 10035 bp, 6 predicted proteins | sample 8958771 | NCBI WGS metagenome assembly JAEEGK01 (sample SAMN16246547, study PRJNA631951) | gut metagenome | biome: gut microbiome; feature: rumen; material: SC-attached | host: Bos | place: Iran: Karaj | collected 2018-10 | reverse complement strand
TGAATAGAAATAAATCTATTATGAATATTTATACATTTAAGGAGATCTGTGGTATAATCACATATATTCCAGGATAACAGGAGGGAACATATGATCATCGGATGTGTAAAAGAGATCAAAAATCACGAGTACAGAGTGGGCATAACACCGGAGAATGCCCGTGAATATATAAAGAGAGGACATAAGGTCCTGATCGAAAAGGGAGCGGGAAAGATGTCCGGCTTCAGTGACGAAGAATATCTGAAGAACGGCGCCAAGCTCATCGAGTCCGCCAAAGAGGTCTGGGATTCATGCGAGATGATGATAAAGGTGAAGGAGCCTCTTCCGGAGGAATACGGATTCTTCCATGAGGGACTTATACTTTATACATATCTCCATCTGGCTGCTGACAGGGAACAGACGGAGGCGCTTCTTGACGGAAAGATCAAGGGAGTGGCCTACGAGACCCTGCAGGAGAAGGACGGATCACTTCCGCTTTTGATCCCGATGAGCCAGATCGCAGGAAGGCTCTCAATACAGGAAGGAGCAAAGTACCTTGAAAAGACATATGGAGGTGAAGGGATACTCCTGTCCGGAGTCCCGGGGGTAAAGAAGGCAGAGGTAGTGGTTTTAGGAGCAGGGACCGTAGGAGCCAACGCATGCAGACAGGCCATAGGCATGGGTGCGAACGTCACGGTGCTCGACATAGACATGAAGAAGCTCGAGGCGCTGGACAGGCAGTTCGGTTCCAGCTTGCAGACCCTCATGTCCACCGATTCCAACATAGAGGAAGCAGTGAAGAAGGCTGACCTCGTGATCGGCTCGGTGCTGGTGCCCGGAGGCTCGACGCCGAAGCTCTTCAAGAGACAGTATCTTAAGGAGATGAAGGAGGGGGCGGTATTCGTGGACGTTGCCATAGACCAGGGCGGCTGCGGAGAATCCTCTCACGTCACCACGCATGACGATCCTGTTTTCATAGAGGAGGGAGTAGTCCATTACTGTGTCGGCAATATGCCGGGAGCAGTGCCGAGGACAAGCACGATCGCACTTACGAATGCCACACTGAAGTACGGCCTTATGATAGCCGAAAAAGGGCTCGAGACCGTAGCAAAGGAGAACAGGGCGGTATATGATGCAGTGAACACCTATGAGGGAAAAATAACCTACAAAAAGGTCGCTGATGCCCTCGGTATGGAGTACACGGAACTGTCCGCACTCATCTGAGGATACTATAGTGATCTGTGTATGCCCCTTAGGCGGCCTGACCGTTTAAGGGGCATATTTATGGGTATAGAGTGAGAGGAAAACGTCAAACGCATCAGGGATATCCTGCGACGCGTTTTAGGATAAGAGGAAGGAAAGGATGAAAGATGGAACAGGTAATTAAGACTGCTGAGGTAATAGTACCGCTCATAGTGGGGATAGTAGCAGGCTTCTTTTTAAAGAAGAAGGGGGTCCTCAACAGTGAGAGCACAGACTCGATAAAGACCCTGATAAACGATTATCTGATGCCTCTGAACCTCGGGTTCTCAATGGCGATAGTAGAGCTCAGCTTCTCAGTGCTGATGATGCCCTTAATAGGCTTCACGATGAATATACTCTGCTTCCTTATGGCTTTTGTGATGAAGAAACTCATGAGGGAGGAGAACCACTATTTCCCATACCTTCAGGCCACGTTCGAGAACGGACTTCTGGGCATAAACCTGTTTCCGGTAATATTCCCGTCAATGAACGGAGCGCTCCTCGCTTCCATGGATCTGGGGTTCTGCATTTTCTTCTTTTTCCTGTATCTTCCGCATATGAAGGGATCCCTGAAGGGAGGGGACAGCTTCCTGAACAAGATGAAGAAGGTCCTGTCAAGCAGGATACTCCAGGGGATACTCATAGGGTTACTGATAAACATGACCGGACTTTCAAAACTCATAATGGGCTCATTTGCAGGAGGAATAGTGACTGCTACGGTAGAACTGCTCACTGCTGTTATCGTACCGATGGCGCTCTTTCTCGTGGGATACGAGATATCCCTTGACAGGAAGACCATGGCACTCGTACTGAAGACGAGCCTGGCAAGGATCCTGACTACAGGCCTTGTATGTGCGGTCATGCTCTTTATCCTGAACGCTCTTGGTATTCTGGACAGGGACATGTCATATGCTATCATATTCGTATCCTCACTTCCCGCACCGCTGATGCTCAGCGTGTTCGCAGGTGATGACAGGGAGTCAGGATATATAAATGCCCAGGTTAGCACATATATCGCTGTCACAATAGTCACGGTGGCAGTACTGCTGATGTTCATGTGAGGCAGGGGATCACCGGAGCGGTATTAACGGAAACAGAACAGACATAATAAAAGACCGGGAGTTTCCTCCCGGTCAGTGTTTTTTATCCTTTAACGGATATTAGAGAAGTCCCATGGTCTTCATGTAAGCCTTGACTTCATCAGAATCGATGTTCTTGATGGAGACTGCCTGGAACGGAACGAAGCATGTCTCGAATCCGTATCCTGCGAGGTAATCGCACATGAAGTATGTGGAGTCATATCCCATGAGGTATGGGTTCTGTCCCATAGCTCCGTACATATCGCCGGACTCCATGTATCCTTTCTCTGTTGCGGAGAAGTCCCAACCAATGATCGTGACTCTGTCCTTCTTGTCCTGAGAGAGCTCAGAAACAGCGGTTATAGCATAGTTGTTATAGCTGTTGCAGGTTCCGAGGAGCAGGAAGTTCTTGTCCGGGTTGGAGTTGATGGTATCCTGAATGTACTGGATAGCGATCTCCTGTGAAGACTGGCTCATCCAATAAGGCTCATCTCCTGTGTAGGATTTGATGTGCGGATAATTAGCTTTGCAGTAATCCATGAATCCATAGGATCTGTCTGCCCAGTTCTTGTTATCCTTGGAGAGTCCGAGGTCGATGTACCAGGTCTCTTTGTCGCCAACTGCCTCATAAGCCATCTGAGCCTGTCCTTCAGCCATTGAATAAGCGTCGGATGTGTAGCTTCCGATAACTGCAGGGGAAGTGGTGTTGAGGGATCTGTCGATAACGATGATCGGGATGGAGTCATCAGTGAACTTGTCGGTCACGTATGTTCCGATGGAGTCAGCGTTGGACGGGCAGAGAACCATTCCGTTTGGTTTCTTAAGAAGAACCTGGTCGATGAGGTCCATCTGCTGTGTGTAGTCAGATGCTGTAGCAGGAGCTACACAATATCCCTCGATACCGTACTGAGCCTTGAGCTCATCAAGAGCAGCGTTGCATCCGTTTGCAACGATTCCCCAGAAGTCTCCGGTGTTCTCAGAGTAAACGCAAGCGATGTTGTATTTCTCTTTGTACTTCGGGCCTTCAGAGGACTTTGCTTCGGAAGACTGAGCAGGCTCTGTTGAGGACTTAGCGGGCTCGGACGGTGCCGGTGTAGGAGCAGGAGTCGAAGACTTCTTCTCTTCCTCTTTCTTGCATGCTACGAACATCATCATGACCATAGCGAGTGCGAGAACGATTGCTAAAACTTTCTTCATTTTCTTTCTCCTTTTTAAATATGTGAGTTTTAACGTATACATAGTATCCCATTTGACACCTATAGGCAATAAAATTATTTAGTATTTGGATTATTTTTCTTCTAAAATTTTCAATATTTAGAATTTTTAATATTGCGCCACTCATTTGTTTCTTTTCTGTAATAATTTATTTAAAAAGGGGTAATAAAAAATCCGGGTCATACGACCCGGACCTTTTTACTAAATCTTATTCAGACTTATTGTATCAGACATCGAGCTTGCTCATCTCACGTTCTCTTCTGATTGTATCAACAACAACTGATATAACGAGGAAGATACCGATAAGAACGAACTGCCAGTTTGCGTTGATGTTCAGGAGGTTCATGCCGTTCTTGAGAAGGGTCATGAACAGACCTCCGATGATGCATCCGAAGAGTGAACCATGTCCACCACCCATTGATGTACCACCGATGACTGCTGCAACTGTTGCGTCACCTTCCATACCAACACCGTTTGTCTGTGATCCGACGTTAACTCTTGCAGACTGTAAAACTCCTGCAACTGCTGCCATCATGGATGTAACGACATAAGCACAGATTCTGGTCGCCGTGACGTTGATACCTGAAAGTCTAGCTGCCTCAGTGTTGGATCCTATAGCATAGAATCTTCTTCCGAGGACTGTCTTTCTCATGAAGAACCAAAGTATCAGTCCAAATGCTACAACGTAGATAAATGTTACCGGGATGACTCCACCGATTCTTGTCTGTGCAAGATCTCTATATCTTGATGATGTTGAAATGTAAACCGGTCCAAGTCCTGGTAACAGGTATGCGAGACCCTTAAGGACCATCTGCATTGCGAGTGTGGACAGATATGGAGGTAATCCGAGTTTTGCAACAACGATACCGTTAACAAGTCCTACAACGATTCCGGTTCCGATTCCTACTGCAAGACCGATCGGGATTGAGCCGGAGCTGTCCTTCTTTCCGTAGAAATCATAGACTACCATGGCAGCTGTGATTCCGGAGAAGCAGATGGTATAACCTAATGAAAGGTCAACACCACCGTTTATAAGACATATTGTCATAGCATATCCAGCGACTGTCGTAACGCACATCGTGTGAACGATGTTTACCCAGTTATCAACTGTCAGGAAGTACTCTGACATTATTGTCCATATGATACATATAGCGAGGATAACAAATAACATTGTTATCTGCTGTCCCTTAGCGCTACCGCTATCTACTACCTTCTTTTTCTTTGCCTTTTCAGCCATCTTGATTAACCCTCCTGATTAAGACTAGCTTTATATTGTTCATAAGTATTGGATGCCATGTGCATCAATATCTCCTGGTTAGCTTCAGAAATATCTACTTCACCAGTTACATTTCCTTCGTACATGACCATGATTCTGTCGGACATTCCGAGGACTTCCTGCATTTCCGAGGAAATCATTATGATTGCATGTCCTGCTTCAGCAAGCTGATTCATGAGTTTGTAGATCTCATACTTGGAACCGACGTCGATACCTCTTGTCGGCTCGTCGAATATCATGACATCAGACTTCTTGCAAAGCCATCTTGCAACGAGCACTTTCTGCTGGTTACCACCTGACAGGTACTGTGTCCACTGCTTGTGAGAAGGTGTCTTGATCTCGAGTCTGTCGATATAGGAATCGACTGTGTCATTGATTGCCTTATCATCAACAAATCCAGTGTGTGAGTACTCTTTGAGGTTTGCGATATATGTGTTGAAGTCAACACCCTGGTTCAGCATGAGTCCGTCTCTCTTTCTGTCTTCGGAAAGATATGCGATACCATACTTAACTGCGTCTGAAGGAGACTTGATACTGATCTTCTCTCCTCTGAGATACAGTTCACCGGAGTTGAGCTTATCAGCTCCATATATTGCTCTGCAGAACTCTGTTCTTCCTGCACCGACCAGTCCGGACATTCCCAAAATTTCTCCAGACCTTACATACAAAGATACATCATGCAGCTTAGGGTTAATAAAGTTCTTAGCTTCAAGAACAACATCACCAATCTTAGCGTTTCTGGATGGATACTGCTCTGTCATCTCACGGCCGATCATCATCCTGATCATGTCATTAAGAGTGATATCCTTGTAATTTGCAGTTCCAACTGTGTGACCGTCTCTAAGAACGGTGACTCTGTCAACTATGTGTTCAAACTCATCAAGTCTGTGAGAGATATAGATAATTGCAACTCCTCTGTCTCTCAGAAGTCTGATGGTCTTGAACAGAAGTTCGGTTTCATCTGCTGTAAGAGATGAAGTCGGTTCGTCAAGAACCAAAAGCTTAACATCGGTCAACAGAGCTCTCAGGATCTCGACCATCTGGCAATGTGCCGTGGACAGATACGAGACTTCTGTGTCAGGATCAAGCTCGAACTCAACTCTCTTCATGAGTTCTCTGCACTGTACTCTCATTTCCTCATCGTTCATCAGCCAGCCGCCGCCTTTTCTAGGCTCTCTGGCGATAAAGATGTTCTCTTTAACTGTAAGTGCAGGCATCAGGTTGAATTCCTGATGGACTATGCTTATACCTTTATCTGTTGACTCTTTAGGGTTCTTTACATCCCATGGCTCGCCATCGAATGTAATAGTGCCACTGTCTGCCTTATAAACACCTGTCAAGCATTTCATCAAAGTGGATTTACCTGCACCGTTCTCTCCTATAAGGGCATGAACTTCTCCAGGTCTTACTTCGAGGTCGACATCTGTTAAGGCATGAACTCCTGGAAAATACTTATTGATCTTTTCCATTTTTAAAAGTACTGACATTTCCTTACATCACCACCATCGTTTTTATTTTGGGAAATATATAAACTTTTAGTTATTTCGTTACCTTTTATGAATGATAAAAAGGGACTTTCTCCCCTTTTGTTTGCACTCATAAATTATTAGCATAATGTTAACACTTCTGAAATACATAGTCAAGTATAGCAAAAGTTGTCCACATAGCGCTCCTAAAGTAATTATATATGGTTTGAGAGTATATGAAAACAAATTTTCCATTTATTCCGAACGATACTCTACTATATTTTTCCCAAAGTCTGCCGTTTTGTTTCACATTCTCTCATTCCTATTATAATATATGTATGGTTTAGGAGGGATTTGAATTGGAAAAGAAAAAAAGCATAAACTGGTCTTTGGTGAACCATATCACCAAAGGATATAAAAAATACCTGTTTTTTGCCGTCATAACAGTTATCATATCCATATTATTGTCATATGTATCCCCTCTTATCATCAGTTTCGTAGTTGATTATGTGATCAAAGGAGATACCTCATCCCTGTCCGGTGTGACCGCAAGTTTCATCGATTCCATCGGAGGAAGAGATTTCTTTACAAGTCATATATATGTCTGCGGGATAGTGATAGTGGGTGTTGCATTGCTGAACGGTCTGATCACATTTGTCAGGTCTTTATGTGTTACCAAAGTTTCTGAGCATTCTGCAATGACCCTCAGGAATGAGCTTTATGATCATCTCCAGAATGTTCCTTATGATTATCATAAGCACTCGTCAGTCGGGGATCTGGTACAGCGTTGCAGTTCAGATGTCGAGATCATAAGAAGATTCGTCAGCGTTCAGTTTATAGACATAGTAAGGACTGTGGTCAGGATCACTGCCGCAGCATTCATACTGTTCAGGCTTAATGTGAAACTTACACTGTTCTCGATGAGCATGATGCCGGTCATATTCATCATATCTTTCATATACTTCAAAAAGGTACATGCCAATTTTGAGATAGCGGATGAAGCAGAAGGAAAGCTCTCTGCCACACTGCAGGAGAACCTCACGGGTGTGAGAGTCGTAAGAGCTTTCGGGCAGCAAAAGCAGGAGATCGAAAAGTTTACTGAGCGCAATAAGGACAACAAAGACAAATATCATAAGATCATGAAGATGATGTCGCTCTACTGGGGCGGCACAGATATGCTCTGCTATATACAGATAATATTGTCTTCAGCAATAGCCATCTATCTGGCATCAACTACCGATGAGTTCTCTCTTGGCAGCGTGCTCCTGTTCTCAAATTATGTCGGAGCCCTCACGTGGCCTGTAAGGATGCTCGGAAGGACTCTTTCCGATATGGGAAGAGCTACTGTTGCGATGCAGAGAGTGCAGGAGATACTTGATGCTCCTCTCGAGAAGGAACCAGGAGCAGCACTAAAGCCTGAGATCCGCGGCAACATCACATTTGAACATGTCGATTTTGGCTATGACTATCCTGATGAGGTCCTGAAGGACATCTCCTTCAAGATCAGATCCGGAGAGACCATTGGCATACTTGGTTCTACAGGTTCAGGCAAGTCCTCTCTCGTGCAGCTGATACAGCGTCTTTATACCTGCAACAACGGTCATATCTATATAGATGATACGGATATAAATGACATAGAATACAAACATCTGCGTTCTAACATAGGAATAGTGCTCCAGGAGCCTTTCCTCTATTCAAGGACCATCATGGACAATATCAGGATCACCGATCCCAGCGCTCCGGACGAAGAAGTCTATGAGGCAGCCAAAATAGCTTCCGTACATGATGTTATCATGGAGTTCGACAAGGGTTACGATACTATGGTCGGAGAGCGCGGCGTTACCCTGTCAGGTGGTCAGCAGCAAAGGATAGCTATCGCAAGGACTCTGATGAAGAAGACTCCGATCCTCATCTTTGATGACTCGATGAGTGCCGTCGATACCGAAACGGACACCCACATAAGAAAGGCATTGAGAAGCATCAGAGGTACATGCACTACGCTCATCATCTCCCACAGGATCACCACGCTCATGGAATCCGACAGGATACTCGTGCTCGACAAGGGCAGGCTAATAGAAGAAGGAACTCATGACGAACTGATCAAGAACGGAAGTCTGTATTCAAGGATCGCCGAGATACAGGAAGCTACCGGGCAGTTCCAGAATACATCGGAAGGAGGTAACGAATAATGAACTATCTTCAGGAAGAAGATTTCAATCAGAAAGTAAATCTCGGAACCTGGAAAAGGCTCCTCAAATATGCTCTGAGACATAAAGGGATGCTGTTTACTATCATCTCCAGCCTTTTCGTTTCCTCTTTTGTGGATATTCTGTATCCTCTGATGACTAAGTATGCGATAGACAACTTCATCACTACAAAGCAGATCGAAGGATTCGTTCCATATGTGATCATATCCGTTATATTGATAGTCATTCAGGCGATATGCTCCATTCTATTTGTCAGAGTCGGAAGCAGTCTTGAGCTTTCCATGTCATATGAGATCCGTCAGGAAAGCTTTGAAAAGCTTCAGCGACTGTCCTTCTCGTATTATGACAAGACGTCTGTCGGATATATCATGGCAAGAGTAATGAGCGATACCAGCAGGCTCTCAGAGATGATTGCCTGGAGCATCGTTGATGTGCTGTACGGCCTTACATTCATAGTAGGATGCATAATCACGATGTTCACACTGAACGTCAAGCTCGCCCTTATCACTCTGTCCGTGATACCTGTAATGACAGCAGTTGCCATTTTCTTCAGAAGCAGGATACTCAGACAGTACAGACTTGTGAGAAAGATAAACTCACGTATCACGAGTTCATACAATGAGGGCATCATGGGAGCTATGACTACAAAGACTCTCGTTAGAGAAGATCAGAACTATGAGGACTTTAAGGTCCTTACAACTGATATGAGACGGGAAGCATCGAAAGCCTCAAGACTGAATTCCATATTCTTCCCCATCATAATGCTCCTGAGTTCGATCGGAACATCGCTTGCCCTAGGAGTAGGAGGACTGGAAGTTCTGGGAGAAATGATCACCTTCGGTACCCTGTCATCCTTTATCACATATACTTCACAGTTCTTTGAACCGATCCAGTCGATAACCTCTATCTTTGCAGAGCTTCAGAATGCTCAGGCATCGGCTGAGAGAGTCATATCTCTTCTGGATACTGAGGAAGATATCACTGATACTGAAGAAGTCATAGAAAAGTACGGAGACAGCATAAATCCGAAACCTGAGAACTGGCCTCCTATAAAGGGAGACATCTCCTTTGAGCATGTCAATTTCTCCTACATACCTGAAGAGATAATTCTTGAAGACTTTAATCTTGAGATACCTGCTGGAAGCAGTGTTGCACTTGTAGGTGAGACAGGTGCCGGAAAGAGCACTCTGGTAAACCTCGTCTGCAGATTCTATGAACCCACTTCCGGTTCCATCAAGATAGACGGTGTTGATTACAGGGAAAGATCCCAGATATGGCTTCAGAGCAACACGGGATATGTCCTTCAACAGCCTCATCTGTTCTCCGGGACGATAAGGGACAATATCGCCTACGGAAAAAAAGACGCCACTGAAGAAGAGATCCGTAATGCCGCCAGAATGGTGAAAGCTGAAGAGTTCATCCTGGCTCAGAAAGATGGTTATGATACCGAGGTCGGAGAAGGCGGAATAAGGCTGTCCACGGGACAGAAACAGCTCATTTCTTTTGCCAGAGTCATTCTGTCAGACCCGAGGATATTCGTGCTCGATGAGGCGACCTCATCCATCGATACC
>JAEEGK010033267.1_pt1 | contig 10035 bp, 9 predicted proteins | sample 8958771 | NCBI WGS metagenome assembly JAEEGK01 (sample SAMN16246547, study PRJNA631951) | gut metagenome | biome: gut microbiome; feature: rumen; material: SC-attached | host: Bos | place: Iran: Karaj | collected 2018-10 | reverse complement strand
GTGGCGCCGTAGAGCAGATAACTCATTACTATCCCTACGGCGGCGTGATAGGCGACATCAGCACAAATGAGAGCGTGCAGAAGTACAAGTTCGAGGGCAAGGAACTTGACCGCACCTTCGGACTGGATAACTATGACATCCATGCGCGCCAGTACTTCGCTATGATGCCTTCGTGGGATAGGATAGACAAAGAAGCCGAGGCTTATTACCCTATAAGTCCTTATGCTTTTTGCGGAGGAGATCCTGTGAATAAAGGGGATTATGATGGAAAATTTATTCTTCAAGCGATTGGTGCTATAGTAGGAGCTGGAACTGAATATGTTGGTCAGGTTGCTGGTAACATTATAGATAAAGGAGTATCAAAAGAAGCTTTCACTAATGTAGATGTTCTTGACATCACGATTGCTGCAGCGGAAGGTGCTCTTACCTGCGGGGGATCTGCAGTTCGTAGAACAACTACAAAATTAGCTGTTAAAGTTGGATCGAGCGCATTAAGGAATACTTTTGACATCGACACTAAAGAAGGTTTTAAAGTAAATAGTGGTGAAAAAATAGTTATTGGTATGACTTTAGATTGCGCTACAGATTTGAAAACCGATTCAAAACCTGTTTCTGTTGGAGAAATAAAAAGTAGGCAAGTGGCAAGACACGAAGCAAGACAAAGAGGTGTTAAATCATCAGAAGGACAACATGCAGCTTGGGATGCCCAAAAGAAGAAAAATGGGGACATCCAAAACATCGGAGAGACTCTTACCGATGGAAAGAACAGTTTGGTCGGTTCAGGATTGAACGGCGCGGCAAAAAAGGTGTATGAAGATCCTACAGTAATAATGACTGAAGAACAAAAGAAACATTATAATGCATCGCATTGAATCCACGAGCAATATGAAGGTTACACCTAAGGACAGCATAGAAGAAAAGAATGCAAGAGAGAAACGCATCAAAGAGAGGCGAATGAAACACAAAAAAACGAAGAAAAGATTTCAGTTTCTAAAGAATCCATTCTTCTGGTTTCTACTGTTTATGGCTTATGTACTGTATGTAGGGCATAATCAAACGAAGTTATTAAATGATAATTATAAAATTACAACAGGATATATTTATGAAAGAGGATTAAGAGGACATTTACATTATTACTTTAATGTCTATAGCGCTGAATTTCATGGAGGATCAAATTTTATTAAAGGCAAGGAAGTTGGCGACACATTACAAGTAAGGTATTATGTCCCAAATCCCGCAATAAATAGATGGGAAGGGGAGTTCCATTAGTATTGTCAATTTGCTTGATCTCCTATTTGATATGCCTGACCATTTCTTTACTTCGAAGAAATGTCTTGCACTGAAATATCCTGACCATTTCTTCGGCAGACTAAAGACAAGTCAGTCCTTTCTCGCTCTATCCAATAAAACCGAAGGCGCGGCATCGTTGGCACTGCGCCTTAGGAATCACCAAGAAAGTTTGCATTTTGTGACTTTACAGATTTAAACATAGATGCAATCGAAGAAAAACTGGATTAAATGTTTGTCAAAATGAAAAAAATACATATATTTGCACCGCAGAACCATTCAAACTGATCCTTCTGCGATGCTGGAAAGATGGCAAGCCATTCCTTCGTGACGCGCCATTGCGAAGCTGTGCAAAGACAAGACCATAGCAGCATAGAGTACATCTATGCGGCAGACGGTACGAAGCTGCGCACAATCCATCGTCCTGCAAGTTCGACGGCTTTGACCGATTCCATCGACTATGTAGGCAATCTGATTCTTAATAATGGTCAGCCCTCGATGTATCTGTTTGAAGGCGGCTATGCCTCATTCAATGCCAATGGTGCAGTCGATGGCTGGCATTACTACATCCAAGACTACATGGGAAATAACCGAATGGTAGTGAATAAGAATGGTACCACCGAGCAAATCACCCACTACTATCCCTATGGAGGCATCATCGGTGACATCTGCACAAACGAGAGCGTTCAGAAGTACAAATTTGAAGGCAAGGAACTTGACCGCACCTTCGGACTGGACAACTATGACATCCATGCTCGCCAGTACTTCGCCATGATGCCATCTTGGGATAGAATCGACCCATTGGCAGAAAAATACTATGGAATCAGTCCCTATGCTTATTGTGGGGGAGATCCGGTGAATTTTGAGGATTATAATGGTCAAGATACGTACAGTGTAGATTCTTTGGGAGTCATTGGCTTTACCGAAGACAAAAATAAAACGACCCTTGTATCAAAATCAAATGAAAATAGTATGGAGTTATCCGATTCCCAAGCAAAAATGCTTAATGATATTTATAATTCACAGAAAAGTAATGGCAAAGGTCATGAAGCGATTGGATCTGCAAACTCTGCAAAAATGAGTAAAAAGTCAGCCTTGCAATTATTCGAATTTCTGTGCGATAATTCAAAAGTCGAATGGAGTTTATATTATGTAAGAGTCGATGGTAAGAGTTATTATTTAGGAACGTCAAATAATGAAATTGCAGCTCCTCGATATAACGATGTAAGTACTCGGATATGGGGCGCACATTATCATCCAGATGCAATAAATGGTACTCCAGGAGCTTCGTATGCAGTATATTATCCTACAAACGGCAGGTATTCTGGAGGAGATATGAAGAACATAATCGATGATTATGTAAAATGGACGAGAGACTTAGGTAAATCGCCATATATGTTTCCTCCAAATTATATATACCATAATAAAAAGTGGTATTCTGCTAGTCCTTGGAATAATTCTATTTTAGTCCCTAATGGTATTAATGATATTGGTTCATTTAATCCTATTTCTAAAAAATGGAAATGAAATTTTTATACTTTTTTCTTTTTGTCTTGTATTTTTGTTATTCAAATGTACTTTGTTCCAAACCTTCTGAGGGTTCAACCGACAAAGGAATTCTTACAAGACTCATTAATAATTATGATTCTATCATTGCGCAAAGCAGTCGATTAGGTTATATGCGCTCTGACACTCTCTTTTACAATTTAGCAATCTATTATGACGAACTAGACCATGACACTCTTATTTGTATAGATGGATCACATATAGAAAACTATCTGGGGATTAATGAGCCTCCACCAATTCCCGGTACTAACGTAAAGTATGATTCGAATGAGACATTTATGGATGTCATCGGCACCACGATACTATGCAATAAAAGAATTACCATCTATGCAGATAAAAATATAAGTAATGATTATATACGAAAAATCATAGGTGTAATGGATCTTATCGATACAACAAAACGTGTATTAGAATACGAATGTCCGGTTCATTATGAGCCATATCCTTGTACATTTCGACTTTTTTCTAATGGCGAATTCCGAATAGTGTCGAATGGCAAGCCATATTTTCATAAATGACTCCGACGATTTTACGTTTTATTTTGAGTTGACTAATCTGAATTTAGAATCTCAAATTAGATGTGTAGAAGAAATTTCACGTCTAAATTATAAGTTAAATAATTCCAGATGAAAAATAATCATTCTATCTTCGCCTATATTTTTCCCCTTTTATGTGCATGTGTTCCATCCCAAGAACAAAATGGCAATGTTGATAAAGAGAATTTCATCCTCGATACGATTCCATTAGATTTATCAGTATTAACAATGGATACAATATATTTAGATGATGAAATCCTTGTATTTCCTATGCCAAAGGGCTTTATAAAAAAACATGAATGTAATTCTGAGGCTATGTATTACTACTATTATTATTTGTCAACCGAGGAGCCTGTAAAAATTGGTTCAATTTTAATGATAGGTAAAGGAGGGCTACATAGCTTTTTTCCATGGGACACATTGAATTATTCCCAAATTTGGACTACAAGAGATGTCTTATGTAGAAAAACAAACACAAGTATAGGGGTATTTCGCAAAGACACTGATGGGAAACGTTATTTTTCATATTATGGTTATATGCCAACATCTTGTGAACTTTATTTTGATAAACTTTTAGATTCTTTGGCAACCCAAAAGTAAATTATATCAACAAGTATGGCAAAAAACATCACTCCGAGCGCATATCCTACGACAAGAACAGCAACATAACCAGCATTGAACGATACGGCATGAACAATCAAAGGCATTACGGGCTGATAGACAGCCTTGTCATTACCCGCAATGGCAATCAGTTGAAGGCCATTGAGGACTATGCTCAGAAGCACTTGACCTATACGGGAGCCTCGGACTTCTACGATGGTTACTCCTATAACACTGAATACTACTATAATGCCAATGGAGCTTTGGAGAGTGACATCAACCGAGATATCGATCTGATACAGTATGATGACCTCGGCAATACGAGGTGCATCTATTACTTTGGTCAAAATCAGATTGAATACGTCTATGCAGCCGATGGTACGAAACTAAGGACAATCCACAGACCTGCAAGTTCAAGCGCCCTAACCGACTCTATCGACTACATTGGTAATCTGATTTTGAAGAACGGTCAGCCCTCGATGTACTTATTCGATGGTGGCTTCGCCTCATTCAATGCCAATGGTGCAGTCGAAGGCTGGCACTACTATATCCAGGACTACATGGGAAATAATCGCATGGTAGTGAACAGCGGTGGCGCCGTAGAGCAGATAACTCATTACTATCCCTACGGCGGCGTGATAGGCGACATCAGCACAAATGAGAGCGTGCAGAAGTACAAGTTCGAGGGCAAGGAACTTGACCGCACCTTCGGACTGGACAACTATGACGTTCATGCACGCCAGTATTTCGCCATGGCCCCGATGTGGGACAGGATTGACCCGTTGGCAGAAAGGTACTATGGAATCAGTCCGTATATGTATTGTTTGGGTGATCCGATTAATAAAACTGATTTGGATGGAAAGAAGGTTAAGCTTCAACAGAATAAGTATTTGACATCAAATTATTATTATGTCCAGAATAAATATTTGAAAAAATACCCTAATCTGGCTTCAAGTTTGCGAAAGGTTATTCTTTCTGAGACATATACAGTTACCTTACGTTATACAGATAGAGAAACTAGATTTGATCCTCGAACAAATACGATATATTGGAATCCTTATTATGCAGTACAGACCGACAATGGCTATCGGTTAACTCCCATGCAAGCTTTATTTCATGATTTCGGTCACGCAGAAAAAAGGAACGAAAACCCGGAAGAGTTTTATCAAGACTTTAAAAATGCAGATGCAGAATACGACAATCTCGAAGATAAAAGGGTGATTACTGGAGAAGAACAAAATGATGCGAAAATTCTTGCTCCAGTTCTAAACAATCCTGTTCCAGAAGAAGGAACAAGAACAAATCATTCTGGAATTGGATATGAGAGTCAAGGATGTGATTCAACAGAACCCACAGTAAAGGGGCGAAAGAAATTGGAACATGAGTTAGATAACATTGAGATTATATACCACAAGAGATAAACAGTATGGTGTCTATGAGAAAATCTTTTTTTTATATTTTAATGTCTCTTTTCTGTTTTGCATCATGCAAAACTGATTCATTAAGCGAACCTATCCGACAATTAGAAGAATCAGAAATAGACAGCATCTATGTTATTTTAATGAAAGAAGGAATCTTATTCCCTATAAAAGTGACTCGATCAGATTTCTTAATTAATCATCAAAATGATTTAGATAGTTTATATTGTGATTCCATCCTAGTAGAACCTAAAGAAATAAGGATGTTTTCGAAACTATTGAACGAGTTACCTGCGTCTGATACATTATCATATTATTCATCTCAAGTTTCTTATGAATTGAAAAAAACAGGTGACGTTATTAGGTTCATCCAGAATTCCATGGATAATCAGGGAGTACTCCTGTTATTCCATCAAGATTCCATAGAATATGTATGGTTGTCTAATACACAAATAGAGCGAGGCAACATCAGATATGAAATGACAGATACGATTAAGCGATATATCCATAAGCTGAATTCTTTGTCTGATGATTCTTCTCTGGTTACTCGGTCCTTTCAATGAATATTAACACAGTACTATCAATGGCGAGCGCAATTGATACTATCATGAATCTGGAATACGATGACTTTGGCCGAATTACGGCAAATGTCCGCAGCGGGTCGGATTCTGTTGATATGCACTATGCCTATGACAAGCTGCAAGGGTGGGTAACGGAATTATCCACATCAGGGGGCTTCAAGCAGAGGCTCTACAGGGAGGACAACCCCGGGCACGAACTTTACAACGGCTCCATCTCAGCCATGACTTGGAGGGTGACGGATGATCCTTTTGAACGGAGATATGAATATGAATACGATGATCTGAACCGTTTGACCGAAGGGGCATATTCGCAATCGCTGATCAATCAGGCCGAACCTACTATCAATGACTCGCTGATATTTCCCGGTCCCCACCCGGGATTCATGAATCCGCTCAGCCTGATCCCCAGTATTGATAGTCTTGGAATATCCATCAATGCGAGAGGCCGCTACACCGAACGTATATCCTACGACAAGAACTGCAACATTACAAGTATTGAACGATATGGCATGAACAACCAAAGACATTATGGGCTGATAGACAGCCTCGTCATCACTCGTAATGGCAACCAATTGAAGGCTATTGAGGACTATGCTCAGAAGCACTTGACCTATACGGGTGCTTCGGACTTCTATGACGGGGACAGTTCAAGCAGCGAATACCTGTATAATGCGAATGGGTCACTTGTGTCCGACTTCAACCGCGAGATTGACTGGACATATTACGACAATCTCGGTAACACGCGCGAAATCTGCTTCTGCGACCGTAGCTCCACGGAGTACATCTATGCCTCCGATGGCACGAAGCTGCGTACCATACATCTTCCGGCAAGTTCAAGCTCTTTGACCGATTCCATCGACTACATCGGCAATCTCATCCTCAAGAACGGCAAACCCTCAATGTACTTATTCGATGGTGGCTTCGCCTCATTCGATGCCAATGGTGCAGTCGATGGTTGGTACTATTACATCCATGACTACATGGGAAATAATCGCATGGTAGTGAACAGCGGTGGCGCCGTAGAGCAGGTGACGCATTATTATCCCTACGGCGGAGTAATCGGCGACATCAGCACGAACGAAAACGTGCAGAAGTACAAGTTTGAGGGCAAGGAATTGGATCGTACTTTCGGACTGGACAACTATGACATCCATGCGCGACAGTACTTTGCAATGATGCCGATGTGGGACAGGATTGATCCGTTGGCTGAAAAGTACTATGGAATCAGTCCTTACGTTTATTGCGGGGGAGATCCTGTGAACTTTGGGGACTATAATGGATTAGATACTATTTATTTCACAATTGGCGAGAATGAAAATATAGCTCAATTTTCTTCAAGAGTATCAGGAGAAGGCAATCATATTGGAATAATACAAGATAATTCAGGAGCTGTGATAACAACTTTCGGATTTATCAACCAAGGTGATGCCGACATTTTTACTCCCGATAATTCAGAAGTAATGGATTTAGGTGTTATGTTGGTAAGCAGAGAGTTCATCAAAGATAAATTGAATCCAATACCAAATGATATTTCATTTTTCAAAGCCTTGTCTTATGCAGCTTTTAATAGCAAAGGGCAGAATGCAACTATGGATTTTGTAAATCAACCATGGATTCAAAAAAAAGGATTGATTTTTTTGCCAAACGATGGTTCATATTTGGCCCATGACAATTTTAATTTTGGAAACTATTTATGGGGTGCAGCTATGCGAAAACTAGGCATTAGCTATGGGATGGCAGTATTTGGAGCCCATGTAGAGAATTACTATTTTAGTGACACATCAAGATGGCATATAGACTCATTTGATGATCAAATATCCATTGCTTTAGGCTACAATGGTGGAGATATTGACAAATCTTTGTTGAATACAATACAGACATACTATGCTGCTAAACTTTTTTTTAAAGATTTTAGGTGATTCAATATTCTGGAAAGTAATAATCTTGCTTGCGAGCATTAAACTATTCATTTCTAATATTCCTACAGTACCAGATAGCGCCCTTGAGTTTGCGCTTGTCAATGAATCGGATTTAAAAGAAATGATTAATTCAAGCGAAGAACTCAAGGAGTCAATGAATCAAATATCTAAGGATACTCTTTTTAATTATATTGAAGCCTCATTCCACCGATACTGGATTGGGAATGTTCCGAAATATTATTATTGTTCCTCAAAGAATAAACTGCATTTTTATAGTGAGAATGAAACAAAAGCAATCAGTTTTAGCAATAATTGCAATGAAGAAGCCTGGATAAATAACTATCGGGATTCAATAGATAATCCAGACACATTATATGTCCTAGATTCATTTTTTACTATAAAAGACTCTTTTATGAAATTTACGCTTTATGGGTGTAATCCCTTTTTGAGATATCAGGAATTCACCGATAATCCCATTGTAGAAAAATATATTGTATTATATTATAAAAAAAATCACTATATACTAGTTAAAGCACCAGATACTAAGAGGATTGAGTTTGAGTTATGGCTTGAAAGCCTATTTAAAGGAACGATTGAGAAGAATAGCGAATTGCCTGTTTGTCAAGATTGGACATTATATTGTTTTAAGGAAAACACTTTTTTTTATAAAGCATTTGGATACGGCGAATAATGTTGTGAATATTTAAATAATGCAAAACGCAAAAACGAAATGAAAAAGATAATAATACTTTTAGCTGCCATGTCGCTCAGCACGATGGCCGCGACAGCACAGACTGAGGTCGGCAAGTTCTCGCTGAAGCCTATGGTGGGAATCACCGTTGCAGAACTCAGAAATGTCGGATATGTCCAATATGGCCCGAAAGTAGGCTTTTCGGGCGGCCTTGAGGCGGAATATGGCATCACGCCCCAGTTAGGCATCTCCCTTGGAGCCATCTATTCCCAGCAGGGCGGGAAATATGATACCGATGTCGAGAACTCTGTTACTACGATAGTTGGGACACACATAATCTCTGAAGAGAAAACGTGCAGCAAAGTGAAGGTCGATTACATCAATATCCCGTTGCTCGCCAACTTCTATGTCTGGCGCGGAATGGCACTCAAGGCGGGTGTGCAGCTGGGCATTCTCGTTCATGACAAGATGAACTATCATTATCAAAAAATTCCTTATATTCCGAATGACGAACCTTATCCTCTCGAAGATCACAGCAATCACACTTGGGAAAAAATGACCGATTTCGGCAAAAGCATCGACTTCGGCATCCCAGTGGGTCTGTCGTACGAATATCGTGATTTCATCGTTGATGCCCGTTATTATTTCGGCCTCACCAAGATTGACTCTCCAAACTTCGGATGCAATCGCGGTTTCTATCTTAATTTAGGTTATAGAATCGGTCTCTAATCGAAGATTGAAACAATAATCAGTCCTTTCTCGCTCTATCCTCTAAACCGAAGGCGCGGCAACGGTTGTTGCTGCGCCTTTAGTTAGAATACGTAGGAATAAACGGACAAAACGGAAAGAATCGACTATCTCAACCCGAAATGGAGCGTCTGCGAACGTAGACGCTCCATTTGCTACGTGAAATTGTACGTCTACGAACCTTGACGCTCAACTTTCTACGGGATGTTGTACGTCTGCGAACCTTGGCGCTCCATTTGCTACGTGAAATTGTACGTCTACGAACCTTGACACACAATTTGCGGTATGAAATTGTACGTCCGCGAACCTTGACGCACAATTTGCGGCATGAAATTGTACGTCCGCGAACCTTGGCGCACAATTTGCGGCATAAAATTGTACGTCCGCGAACCTTGGCGCACAATTTGTGGCATGAAATTGTACGTCCGCGAACCTTGGCGCACAATTTACGGTATGAAATAGTACGTCTACGAACCTTGGCGCACAATTTGCTGCGGAATGTTGTGCGTCTGCGAATGTAGACGCTCCATTTCTGGTAGAATATTGTACATCCGCGAACGCAGACGCGCTATTCCGGTTTTCAGAAAGCCAGTCTCCTTCACAAATCCTCCATCTTCCACGTCATTGAGCATTATCCCGCGCGTCGGGATGCTTGCTACGATTGGAGATACTCACGAAGCGACAATTAAA
>JAEEGK010033265.1_pt1 | contig 10036 bp, 5 predicted proteins | sample 8958771 | NCBI WGS metagenome assembly JAEEGK01 (sample SAMN16246547, study PRJNA631951) | gut metagenome | biome: gut microbiome; feature: rumen; material: SC-attached | host: Bos | place: Iran: Karaj | collected 2018-10 | reverse complement strand
TTGTCTACTGCAAAGATGTCGATCCACTCAATACCCTCTTTCTGAATGAGATCACGAAGACCTGCCTTGAGCATTGAAGCATACCATCCGGCATTTCCGTTAGGTGATGTTGAGATTCTGCCCTTGCCCTCCATGTATACCTTGCCGTTGTAATCAGATGCAGGAGCCATATCCTGCTTGAAGAATGTGATCTTCTCCTCAGGATATCCAAAGAAGTTATGCTCCTTGAGGAAGTTAATTGTTGCATCGTTGTTCTTTTCACTTGTCATGATAAAGAGTCTGATGTAAGAACCATCAGCCTGCTTAACAGTATCAAGAAGGTTCTCAATGATTCTCTGGAAGATAAATACAGGCTTTGTAAGTCCGATATCATACATTCCCTTAGGGTTGTCGGAACCAAGTCTTGTTCCCATTCCACCTGCAAGGAGGCAGGCAGCAACCTTACCTTCCTTAAGTGCCTTGATACCGGCTGATGCGAACTCATCTTTTCTCTTCTCGATCTCTGAAACCTGCATAGCAGCAAGAGGACTAAACTCTCCTCTTCCCTCGCTCTTGCCAAGATTCTTGCAGTTCTCAAGCACAGCAAAATCTGTCTCATCGATCTGTGTGAGGAGCTCCTGCTTCTCAGCGTCTGTAAGCTCGTCATAATATTTAAGGACATGTTCCTGTCCAAATGTTTCCAGTTTCTTCTTAGCTTCTTCTAAATTCATATCTCACTCCTAATCCCTTTTCACTTAAGTTTCCATTAAATTGCATTTTTTGACCCCATATATAATACTACAAAACCGTATTACCTAAAAGCTATATTTCGCACAAAAAAGAGGGCTGTTTTCCCAGCCCTCTCATGCTTTTGCCTAATTTTTTCAGTTCATGAGTCAATCTGAAACGTCCCCGGTGTCTCAAAATGAGTCAGTCTGAAACGTCCCCGGTGTCTCATCAGCCGCCCTGTGCAGGAGCTGCAGCTGCAGGATCTGCTGCCGGATCTGCAGGAGCAGGAAGCGGAGTTCCGGGTGTCCAGCCGGCAGGATCTACAAGGAGACCGTTCTTGTCGAAGGTGCAGTTCACACCGTCGAGAGGTACTGTAACCTTAACCAGCATTCTTCCGTTGTTGCCGTCAAAGAATCTCCATCCGTCAGGCTGCTGTACCCAGCCTACAACCTGATGTCCGTCTGCAGGATCAAGGTAGTAAACGCCGTCCTTAAGAGAAGCCATTCCAACTACCATCTTGCCGTCAGCACCGAAGTAGTAACTTGCGCCGTCGATTGCATTCCAGCCTGTAACCATCTTGCCGTCAGGTCCGAAGTAGTATCTGTTTGCCACATCGCCTGACCAGCCGGCAAACATAACGCCGTCAGCACCAAACATGTAGTTGGCCTTATCAATTGTCTGAAGTCCGACTACTGCTGCATTTCCGGGTCCGAAGTAATATCTCTGGCCCTGCTCATTAGCCCACCAGCCGCTGAGTGCGATACCGTCAGCACCGAACATGTAAAGGCCGGTCTCAAGAGCATGCATACCTGTGAGCATAAGTCCGTTGGCATCGAAGAGATAGAGCTTGTCGCCGATCTGTGTAAGACCTGTGCGCATCACATACTGCTCGTCGAAGTAGCGAATTCCGTCCTCGAGCTGTAAGAAGCCTCTCTGGCAAACGCCGTCAGCATTGGCATAATATACTGTTCCACCCAGGTTCAAAAGACCTGTGCATCTCTGGCCGTTCTCGTTGAAGTAGAAACGTGCTCCGTCTATATCGGCAAAGCCTGTAAGTGCAAGGCCGCCCTGATTTGGATCGAGGTAGTAGATTCCGCTCTCATCCTGGAACCATCCGGTCTGGATAAATCCGTTGGGATCCGCATGATATCTCTGGCCGCTAAGGTTGATCCAGCCATACTGTTTGCGGTAGTTGTGGTAGTAGTAAACATGTCCGCCCCAGCTGTTGAAGCCCTCAGGAATGATCCTTGAGAAGTAGTCAACATAGAGGTGGTTAACATCTACTCTTGTAGGAATTCCGGCATATGTAGCGTGGGAGCTTGACTGCCACATTGCATAGTCACCGGGATAATCGCAGAATGAATTGTACTGTGCAACCCATCTTGCTGATGATACTGCAGGCATTCTTCCCATGAACCAGTTTCTGCTTGCATATACCATTGGCTCGTAGCCGGCTGCATTTATGATCCCACAGAAAGTATCAGCAATAGCCTGAAGCTGTGCTGCGTTAAGGCCCTTCTGGCAGGAGTCCTCAATATCAATTGCGATGGGGAATGTTACCGTGTAAGGTGCGATCCATGCCAAAACCTGATTGGCCTCGGCTGCTGCAGCTTCCGGTGTTGTAGCATAGGAATAAATGTAGATACCTGTGCGCACTCCGGCTGCATTTGCACCGTTGATGTTGTTGATGAACTGCTCATCAAGGCCCTTCTTGGTTGTGCCGACTCTTATCATGGCAAACCTTACGCCCTGAGAAGCTACCTGGCCCCAGTTGATCCCGCCCTGATACTTGGAGACGTCGATTCCGACTGCCACCTCAGGACCTACAGCCTCTGTTTCAATGGCTGTTCCGGGACAAACAAGTAAAAGTGCCAGCATGCCCACGAGCATTCCGGCAGAAACGATGATTCTCTTCAAACTTTTTTTCATACCTCTACCCCGTTTTTTACAGATTTCTTAACATTTATTATAAGTGAAAAATGTACCCAAGGCAATTAAAACAGGCCCGTATTTATGGGCGGTTTTATGGTATTATATTGTTGTAAAATCGTTATAGAATTAAGGAGGAAGACCTATGCTGAAAGACTTTATAAAAGCCGAATTACCGGATGAAGAAGAGCTGAAGACAAAGCTCAAGGAAGAACGTGCCCGTCTGTCTGCATTCCAGATGAAGATAAAAGAAGCAGGTCTTCCCGTGATGGTTTTGTTTGAGGGCTGGAACGCTGCAGGAAAGGGTGCCCTGATCGGTAAGGTCATAAGGAACATCGACCCGAGATTTTTTAAGGTTGCCACCATGGACAGGGAGCCAAGCCCCGAGGAAAAGAGATATCCCTTCCTCTACAGATACATTAAAGAAATTCCGGAAGCCGGCAAATTCCGCTTCTTTGATACCTGCTGGATGGAGGAAGTGGTAGACGGCGTGCTTGATAAAAAGCTCACCGAAGAGATTTACCAAAAAAGAGTTCACTCCATAAACGTCATTGAAAGGCAGCTTTGCGACAACGGTTATCTGGTCATAAAGTTCTTTTTCCATATATCCAAAAAGGAACAGAAAAAGCGCCTGGAAAACCTTCAGGGAAGCAAGGACACCAGCTGGCGTGTAGACAAGGACGACCTTCTGCAGAACAAGCACTATGACAGGTGTCTTGAGGTATTTGAGAAGTACCTTAGCGACACCAATCAGTCCCGCGCCCCGTGGTACATCATCGATGCCACAGACAAGAAGTGGGCAGAGCTCCAGGTTTTGCAGTTCCTTAATCAGGGCATAGATATCGCGCTCAAGAACCAGAAGATGAATGTTCCGATTCTTCAGAACACCTTCCCTCTTGAAAAATCCTGCAAGCTCTCTGAGATATCTCTTGAGGACAAGACGGTATCTGCTGCGGACTACGATGCTGAGCTGGACAGACTTCAGAAGGAGTTAAAAGAACTTGGAAACAAAGTTTACAGAAAGAAGATTCCTGTAATCATTGCCTACGAAGGCTGGGATGCTGCCGGAAAGGGCGGAAACATAAAGAGGATCACAGAGGCCTTAGATCCAAGAGACTATGTGGTTGAGCCGATCGCCAGCCCCGAGCCCCACGAAAAGGCCCGTCACTATCTGTGGAGATTCTGGACAAGGCTTCCAAAGACCGGCCACATCACCATTTTCGACAGAACCTGGTACGGCCGTGTAATGGTTGAAAGACTTGAGGGATTCTGCTCCGAGAACGACTGGCAGAGAGCCTACAACGAGATCAATGAGTTTGAAAAAGAGCTGAGCGACTGGGGCGCAGTCATCATCAAGTTCTGGGTTCAGATCGACAAAGACACTCAGCTGGAGCGCTTCAACGACAGGCAGAACACTCCCGAGAAGCAGTGGAAGATCACCGACGAGGACTGGAGAAACCGTGAGAAATGGGATCTCTACGAGGGTGCCATCGATGAGATGATCGCAAAGACCAGCACCACCTTTGCACCCTGGTATGTACTTGAATCCGTGGACAAGAAATACGCCAGGATCAAAGCACTGAAGATCGTCATTGAGCAGATCAAAAAAGCACTTGAGTGATCGAAAGGTGCATCACTCAAACAAATAAACACCGTAAGGACCAAGGTCATGGCGCGTAAAGCCCATGGCCTTTAACTTTGTGTCAGTCTCTTCCTCCGGCACATAAAGCACATAGTTGGCATCTGTCGTATAAGGCTCCGGAGCATAGAAAAGAAACTTCTCGCCGTCTCCGTTGTTGCCAAGAGCATTTACGTCATATTCATAGGGCGAAATCTTCATAGCAAAGAGCCAGTATGCGTAGGCCTCATTGACGCCTCCGACGTAAGTCAGTCTGCTCTTTATATCCTCCGGCTGCTCCTCCAGAAATTCATAAACAGCAGTCGGATCCTCCGCAAAAAGCCTCTGCGGATAATAGTCATCTTCATATTTTGTGAAGTAATAATTTAAGAATGCAACCGAATAAATGCTGTAAGCAAGCACCAGAAGAACTCCCGCCACTCCGAAAATCCTGCGGGTAATTTCTGTCCCGTCATTGCTAAAGAGCTTTTTAAAGCAGGCTTCTATCGGCACCATGATAAGGAACACCAGCCCAAAGAAGATCGCATTTATCCTATAGGTTGTAACGCCCAGAAGAACCAGCGCGATTGCCATCATGACTACGGTGAACAAAAGAATTACTCCGTCGTAGAGAAAGCTCTTTTCCCTGATGCTCTTAACAAGGCGAATAACAGTAATAACGCCGCCTATGATGATCATCGGAAGCGATATGATATAGAGCGCACCGAACTGTGGGAATGAATCAAACTCCTGATTATCCGCGGTGAAGAGGCTCCTGAATATCCAGCCGATGTTGGGTCTTATTTCGGCAAAAGAGATCTCGGTGAGCCTGTAGAACTGGATCCTGGGAACAGTGAATACGCCGAGCATCATGTCCGGAGTCTTGGCAATGTTTACCACCTGCACAAGGATCAGCGGAATTGAGATCACAAGCGCCGGGATAAAGAAAATCAGGATCTGCTTCCAGGTGATCCTCTTTCCGCAGATTCTAAGGAACGGATAAAGCAAAAGAAAGAACAGCGGAAGGATCATGTTGCTGAGGGCGTAGGAATAGAGCGAAATTCCCGTTACAATACCCAGCAGCAGATAGCACCACTTCGCGTCTTCTCCCTGTCTAAGGCAATACTCGAGAATATATAAGATGATCACCGTGCAGCCAAGCATAAGGTTGCAGTCAAGCGCAATCCTGCCCGACTGGGTAAAATACGGCAAAGCTGCAAACAGGAACAAGTAGATAAGAGCTGCCATTTTGCCCCTTGTCTTCTTTATCAGAAGAAAACCAAAGATGGCTGTCAGCATGGAAAAGATCATGCCCGGCATCCTTGCACCAAGGGCATTGAATCCGCCGGCCTTAAGGAACGGAGCTGCCAGATAGCAGTACATAACACTCTGTCCGCCGCCGTAGTTGTTAAGGTATACCGGATAGCTCTTTAAATATCTGTCGGTGCCAAAGTTTCCGATACACCAGGAATCATAAGCCATTCCCAGCTCATCAACTTCAAGCCCCCTTGGAAGTTCATCCAATCTGTAGATATGCAAAAACAGGATCAGTGCAAAGAGCGCAGCGATCACAACTCTGTATATTGTTTTGTCATGCTTTGAATAGAATGTACTAAGCGTCTTCATAGTCAGTTAACGATATTCCTTGGTTTACCTTCCATCCAGCTCACAATGTTCTTCTTTACTTCGTCAAGGCAACGGGTTCTTGCCTGTGTGCTGGCCCAGGCCAGGTGCGGTGTTACAATAAGTTTTCCGCTGTCCTGAATTTTCAAAAGAGTGGAGTCTTTAGCCATGGGCTCTGGACTCAAAACGTCGAGTCCTGCTGCGGCTATTTCGCCGTTTATAAGGGCATCCGATAAGTCTTTTTCCACAACAACCGCACCTCTTGCGACATTGATAAGGATTGCGGTTTTCTTCATTTTCTCGAAAGCTCTTTTGTCAAAAAGATCTCTTGTCCTGTCGGATAAAGGACAGTGAAGGGAGATTACGTCTGACCTTGCAAGAAGCTCGTCAAAGCTTACCTGTTCGTATTCTGTGCAATCACTGTGTCCGGAGGAAGCATAGAAGATAACGTGAGCGCCGTAAGCTGTCGCTATCTGGGCGACCTTCCTTCCGATATTTCCCATGCCGACGATTCCGTAGGTCTTGCCATCAAGCTCATCGAATGGAATATCCAGACAACAGAAATGAGTCTGGTTTGCATAAGCTCCGCTCTTAACAAATTCATCATAGTGGCGGAGATTCTCCATTAGATAAAAGAGCATGGCGAAGGTGTGCTGGGCAACGGAGGCTGTAGAGTAGTTCACAACATTTGCAACCTTTACTCCGTGTCTGTCACAGGCCGGAATGTTGGCGTTGTCAAACCCGGTTGCGAACTCGCAGATGAGTTCAAGGTCCGGCGCTGCATCCAGGAGCTTATCCGTGATCTGACTCTTGTTGATCACAAGGACGTTAGCGCCCTTAAGCCTTTCTGCCGCATTTTCCTCAGTTACCTTATCATCATAATAAGTAACCTCTCCCAGCTCATCATAAATGCTGTAGTCCATATCAGTTCCGACACTGTCTTTGTCAGCGATCACTATCTTCATGCGTAATGCTCCTTCTATGTTAATACTTACTGCCTTTCGCAATTGAGTTCACTATATCAAATACTGCCGTTAGTATCAATTGCAAAGTAAAAGTCCCCTCCGCCGGTGAAAGCGGAGAGGACTTTTCAGTCGTCGATAAATTATGCGAAAGGATTCTCTGTTGGATAAGGAAGAGATGCAGGCTGATTGTAGCCGATTGTCTCTGCTCCAACATACTTGAATACCTCAAAGAGTGCCTTTCCGAAGTGTCCGAAAGCAACTGCTCCGTGGTGAGGGAAGTTGTTCTGGATAAGAACGTGTCTGTAGAATCTTCCCATCTCAGGAATAGCGAATACACCGATACCACCGAAGGACTTTGTAGGAGTATTGAGAACTTCTCCCTGTGCAACATATGCACGAAGGTGGTTGTCAGATGTGCTCTGCAGTCTGTAGAATGTGATATCACCGGGAATGATGTCACCCTCAAGTGTTCCCTGTGTAACTTCCTCAGGAAGGTTACGAGCCATGATTCTCTGGAACTTCATCTCGCAGCTTGAAAGCTTGCTTGTGCATGTATTTCCGCAGTGGAAGCCCATGAATGTATCTGTGTGCTTGTAGCTTGTCTGATTCTTGATTGACTGCTCGTACATATCATCAGGTACAGAGTTGTTGATATCAAGAAGTGTAACAGCGTCGTTACTGATGCATGTTCCGATGAACTCAGAAATTGCACCGTAGATATCTACTTCGCAGGATACAGGAATTCCGCGTCCTGTAAGTCTTGAGTTAACGTAGCAAGGAACGAAACCAAACTGAGTCTGGAATGCAGGCCAGCACTTTCCGGCGATACATACGAACTTCTTGCTTCCTCTGTGCTCCTCGATCCAGTCAAGAAGTGTAAGCTCGTACTGAGCAAGCTTCTCAAGGATTTCAGGCTTCTTGTTACCTGCGCCGAGGTCTTTCTCCATGTCAGCCTTGATGTCAGCGATTCTTGGATCACCTGCGTGCTTGTTGAAGCTCTCGAAGAGGTCAAGCTCTGAGTTCTCTTCAACCTCAGCACCGATGTTGTAGATCTGCTGGATAGGTGCGTTACATGCAAGGAAGTTCATAGGACGAGGTCCGAATGCGATAACCTTGAGGTTTGAAAGACCATAGATAGCTCTTGCGATAGGCACGAACTCGTTGATCATCTTAGCGCACTCTTCAGCTGTTCCTACAGGATACTCAGGAATATAAGCCTTTACGCCGCGAAGGTGGAGGTTGTAGCTTGCATTGAGCATTCCGCAGTAAGCATCTCCTCTGCCGTCGATAAGGTCGTTCTGTGACTCCTCTGCAGCTGCGCAGAACATAACAGGTCCGTCGAACTTCTCAGCGATAAGTGTCTCTGAAATCTCAGGTCCGAAGTTTCCAAGATATACGCAAAGTGCGTTACATCCGGCTTTCTTGATATCCTCAAGAGCTTCCATAGCCTGGATCTCGCTCTCGATGATACATACAGGACACTCATAGATATCCTTCTCATCAAAGTTCTTCTTGTAGGCATCGATAAGAGCCTTTCTTCTGTTTACAGCAAGTGATGCCGGGAAACAGTCACGGCTAACTGCAACGATACCGATTTTTAAATCTGGAATGTTAATCATAATAATCCCCTTTCTACTCTCAGAAATATTGTTCTATTTCCAGAGGCTTGCGCCTCCAAAGATACGTTTATCAAAGCTCGGCAAGTGCCTTGTAGTCATCCTTAAGGTCTGCATAGAGCTTCTTGTAAAGCTTGTGGTACTCTGCATACTTAGCAGCGTTATCTGCTACAGGCTCAGTCTCTTTTGCCTTAGTGATAAGCTTGTCGCAGGCTTCCTGTACGCTTGCATATACTCCGCTGCCTACGCCTGCCAGGATTGCTACGCCAAGAGCAGGTCCCTGTTCCTGGTTGATGGTTGCAACCTTACATCCGTAGAGGTCTGAGAGCATCTGTCTCCAGATCTTGCTCTTTCCGCCTCCGCCGCAGGCCATCATCTCTTTTACACTGATACCCATTTCATTGAGGATATCGTTGCAGTCGCAGAGTGAGTAGGAAACGCCTTCCATAACTGCTCTTAAGAGATGCTTTCTTGTGTGGATACCTGAAAGTCCGAAGAACACGCCTCTTGCCTTGTCATCAAGGTGTGGTGTTCTCTCACCGTTAAGATATGGCAGATAGATAAGTCTGTCTGATCCAACGGGAACGGTCTCGATATCCGCATTTATAAGGTCATAGGGATCAACTCCCTTTTCCTTGGCTTCTTCTATATAGCTCTGGCAGAAGTTGTCTCTGAACCACTTGAGTGAGAAACCTGCTGCCTGGGTAACGCCCATGATGTGCCATGCGCCCGGTACTGCGCAGCAGCATGTGTGAACTCTGCCCTTAGGATCGATGGATACCTTGTCTGTATGTGCAAATACAACGCCTGAAGTTCCGATGGTTGTGAAGGCTGTTCCCTCTCTTACAACACCGGTTCCTACAGCAGCTGCTGCATTATCACCTGCGCCTCCGACAACTACAGTATCTGTAGTAAGTCCGAGCTGACTTGCGATCTCAGGTAAAAGAGTTCCTGTAACCTCGCAGGACTCATACATCTTGCCAAGGAGTGCTCTGTCGATTCCGAGCTTGTCCAAAACTTCCTGTGACCAGTCACGCTTTGAAACATCCATCAGCTGCATTCCTGATGCATCTGAAACCTCTGTAGCGAACTCACCGGTCAGAACGTATCTGATGTAATCCTTAGGTAAAAGAATGTGTCTGCACTTCTTGTAGTTCTCAGGCTCCTTGTTGCGAACCCATAAGATCTTGGCAGCTGTCCATCCTGTAAGAGGAGGATTGGCTGTGATCTCGATCCACTTCTCACGAGGCATGATCTTAAGCATCTCTTCTACTTCATCGCCTGTTCTCTGGTCGCACCAGATGATTGAAGGTCTGATCACTTCGCCGTTTTCATCCAGCATTACAAGTCCGTGCATCTGTCCGGAGATACCGATGCCCTTGATATCTGCAGCATCTGATACCTTACCTGAATCAAGCGCTTCCTTAACAACTGCAGCTACAGTCTCAAGTGAAGCCTTCTTCCAGTCATAAGCATCCTGCTCAGCCCAGCCGTTCTGGGGAGTGTACATGGGATACTCGTAAGCTCTCTCAGCAACAACGCCGCCGTTCTCATCAAAAAGAACCGTCTTGGTTGCT
>JAEEGK010033264.1_pt1 | contig 10036 bp, 7 predicted proteins | sample 8958771 | NCBI WGS metagenome assembly JAEEGK01 (sample SAMN16246547, study PRJNA631951) | gut metagenome | biome: gut microbiome; feature: rumen; material: SC-attached | host: Bos | place: Iran: Karaj | collected 2018-10 | reverse complement strand
GGCCTTCCCTATGAGGATTTTCTGCAGAAGAATCTCTTCGAGCCCGCCGGCATGACTTCCACCCGCTGCTGCCACATCCGCAGGGACGGCATTCCTTTTGCCAACTTTGCCCGGGCCACGGTGTTCGAGGACGGCAAATACATCTCTGACGTGAACTCCGACGAGTACCACGACGTGGTCGCCTTTGACGGCCTCAACGGCGACGACTATGTGTTCACCAACATCTTTGACATGCTTCGCTGGGACCGGGCGCTGCGCGAGGGCAAGGTGCTCACCCCGGAGGAGCAGAAGCTGATGTACACGCCGGTCCTGCTCAACAGCGGCAAGCCCTACGCCGACGAGGACGGGGATGGCTACGGCTTCGGATGGGGCGTCAGCTCCCGGGAGGGGCTCGGCCTCGTCGTCGCTCACAGCGGCGGCATGCCGGGCGTCGCCACCTGGTTCGAGCGCTATCTCGACGCGGACAGAGTGCTCGTGCTCCTCATCAACCGCGACGCTGAGGAGTACAGAGCCCTTGCCGGCTTCTGGGACGGACTACAGCTGATCGCGAGGGACAAGGAGCCCGAACCCATCCGGACCATCGAGGAGCTCACGGTCAAGGACCCGGACAAGTCGAAGTGGGAGAGCTTCTGCGGAAAGTACGAGCATCCGGAAGACGCAGACTTCATCGTCGACGAGGTCTTTCTGAAGGACGGCGAGCTTCACGCGAGGGCGATCGACGAGGATGGGGATGAGATGAGCTTCCGCCTCTATCCCATCGGGGAAAACGAGTTTGGCCGCAAGGGCGGCATGCTCAGGCTGACCTTCGGCGACGGCTGTCTGATGTTCGACGATTTTACCTGCAAAAAGCTGTAAACCCCAAACGGCGGCGGAGCGCCCTTGCTGTGAAGTATACCGATATGGGTGTTCCGGTCAAACAGCAAGCTTTAATCGGGTAGGAGGTCACCCATTGGTTGAGTGACCGACCTCCCACACCACCGTGCGTACCGTTCGGTACACGGCGGTTCAACCGCATAAGTGCAGATGCTCGTACAGGTCGAGAAGGCTAACAAGTCCGGCCTGTGCGAGCGTTTGTTTTGAAAGGCCTTCTTGAACGCAGGGAATTGCCGCGGCTCTCCAATAAGCTTTCCTTGTTCGTGCCGCCACAAATGCTCTGCTTAGAGGGACACCAAGTTTCAGCAACGCCTTGACCCTGGTTCTCGGCTTCTTCCACTGCTTCCAGATGTACATCCGAAAGCGGCGGCGCAGCCATTTGTCCCATTCTTTCATCGTGTTCCGCATATCCGCGATTTTGAAGTAGCCAAGCCATCCGCGTATGTAGACCTTTACCTTTGCCATCACCACGCAGACGTTTCTGCCTTGACTGCGGGAAGTCAGTTCTTTCAGCTTCTGCTTTGCTTTCTTCAAGGACTTCGCGTGGGTACGAATGAACACGCCATTCTTCCCCTTCCCGAGTGCGAAGCCCAGGAACTTAAAATTTCGTTTCGCGTATACGCTTACTACCTTGCTTTTCTCCCTGTTTATCCGGAGCTTGAGTTTTCCTTCCAGGTATCTCCGGCTGGATTCCAGCAAGCGTTCTCCTGCCCTCGGTGTCCGGGCCAGCACTACGATGTCGTCTGCGTACCGGATGACATGTACTCCCCGGCTTTCCATCTCCTGATCGAACTTGTTGAGATAGATGTTGGCAAGGAGCGGGCTCAGCGGGCCTCCCTGTGGGGAGCCCTCCTCGGTCCGGATGCGGAGGCCGTTTTCCATGACACCGCTTTTGAGGAATCTCTTTATGAGTTCCACCACGCGATTGTCTTTTACTTCCTCCCGTATCATGTTCATCAGCAGGTCATGGTTCAGCGTGTCGAAGTACTTGGACAGGTCGATGAGTACCGCTTGCGTGTAACCCTGTTCCGCATACTCCTTCACCTTCTGCATCGCCATCTGTGCGCTTCTGCCCGGTCGGTAGCCGTAGCTTCCGTCCGAGAACAGCGGTTCAAAAATGGGGCTTATTTGCTGGGCGATTGCCTGTTGGATGATACGGTCTACGACTGTGGGTATCCCCAGCTTTCGCACTCCGCCATCCGGCTTCGGGATTTCCTTTCGTCTCACCGGCTGGGGCTTGTATTTGCCCCGCCGTATTTTGTCCAGCAGTTCCTCCCTGTGTTCCCTCAGCCAAGGCAGGGCGTCCTCCACCGTCATTCCGTCGATTCCGGGCGCTCCCTTGTTGGCCTTTACCCGCTTGTACGCCCTGTTCAGGTTTCCCCTGTCCAGGATGCGCTCCAGCAGGTCTGCACCGTCCGCTTCTTCGGTTTCCCGTCTGTCAGCACTCCGCGCTCCCGCATACTCTTCGTGTTCCGCACTATCCCTTTGCGGGCAGCCTCCGTTTCCGGGGTATTCTGCTTTCGTCATACTGACCTCCTTCCTTCCGTTCTTCGGACTCACGATTGTTCGGCCCTTTCCGGTGGTTTTTTTCCCCCCGGTACTATGGCCTCTGCTGACTTCTCACAGTTCGTTGTTACTACGGCTTTTTTTCGGATGGTGCCTACTCAATCGCCGCCTGTGAGACCTCCCCGGGTACTCACACGTTCTTTCACCCTTATACCCGCCATGTCTACCGCAAGCGATTCCGTGCAGCTATTGGGCTTTGATTTGTATGGCAATCTTACCCTCGCTTACGGCCTATACTTGGTTTCTGTTCGTCGGGCCAGAGCTTTGCCCTGCTTCGGACCATTCAACCTCTGCAATCCGGCTTCCTTCAGATTCCGCCTCACGACGGACACCCTTGCCTTCGGCTAACGCTTCCCGCTGCCGGGCGCGTTCGGGACTCTCACCCTATAGAACGTGCGCTCGCCGGGCGCACCACACGGCATATGGGGCCCTGTCCGACCGGACAGGGCCCCATAGATTTACGCGCTGTTATTCCCTTACTTTTCAATGACGACCATGTAATACTCCAGCAGGATGGAATCGGGATAGCGGGTGGCATTGACCACAAAGAGCTTGTCCTTCAAATCGCTGAGACTGTCGTCATAGATCTCAAACTCAGGCTTCGTCACGCAGTAATACACGTCGGCGGGGGCGATTCCGCCGGAGAGCACGGTCTCCACGTGCTCCGGGGGCACCGTACGGATACCGTCGTTCTGGATATAAAAGCTCCGGCCGTCGTTCAGGCGGACGCCGTATCTGGCGGAGAGCTCCGCACGGCCGTTGGGCCGGACGACCTGGCTGTCCACGCCGTCCGGAAGGACGGTGCCGTTATAGGGAAGGGCAAAACCGACGATCTCACCGCCGGTAATGGCAATGAGCTGGCGCCTGCCCGCTTTCCCGTCCTGGCCGATGAAGGTCGGTTTTCCCACGGTAGCCCGGATCTCAAATGCTTTGACGAGTTTTGGCTGCATGCTGTACACTCCCTTACGCTTGTTGGTATCGGCGCTCAGACGCCGTAGATCATGCAATCATTCTACCCGGCATATCTGCGCAAGTCAAGGAGATACGGTATAATTCTCGAAACAGCCGCAGTATGGCGTTGTTATCGGCACGCCTATAAATGTTCTGCAGTAATACAAGCGATAAAACCATAAATTGACAAATTTTGCTTGCGTTTTCATTGGAAATGTGGTAATTTGTTGCTACACATGACGGACATACCACAGGAAAAGACAGATCTACGCTTTCTTGAGATATATACAGGTTCTGCCGAAGGGTGCAAACATCGTGAACGGAGGGTTTATCCATGGATAAACAGATCAGCATTATTCTTGCCGATGCAAACGAAGATTTTCGTCACGTCTGCCGTCAGTCTCTGGCGAACGATCCGGGTATCACGCTTCTGGCTGAGGCCGGTGATGGGGAGAGCCTTCTGCAGCTCATCCTGGAGCAGAAGCCGGACGTGGTCCTGATGGATCTGATCCTGCCGAAGCTGGACGGCTTTGGCGTGCTCAAGGCCCTGCAGGATGAGGGAGCGCCGCACCCCGCCGTGATCATTCTTACGGCATTTTCCAATCCTGCGGTCATTGCGGATGCCGCCGCGCTGGGCGCGTATTACTTCGTATCCAAGCCCTGTGACTTTCCGCAGCTGCTTGAGCGGGTACGGGGGATCCGGCGGGAGAATGCGGGACAGGGCTTCGTGCAGCTGCCCGCGTCCCAGCAGAAGGCGCAGCCGGAAAAGCGGCTGGATACCATGGTCACGGAGATCATCCATGAGATCGGCGTTCCCGCCCACATCAAGGGGTATCAGTATATCCGCGAAGCGATCATGCTCACGGTAAAGGATATGGACCTGATCAACGCCGTCACAAAAGCCCTGTATCCGATGGTGGCCAAGTGCTATCATACAACGCCGTCACGGGTGGAGCGCGCGATCCGGCATGCCATAGAGGTCGCCTGGGATAGGGGAGACATTGAGGTGCTGCAGAAATACTTCGGGTATACGGTGAGCAATATCAAGGGCAAGCCCACGAACAGCGAATTCGTTGCGCTCATTGCGGATAAGATCAGACTCAGGCTCAAAGAGCAGGAAGGCAAGGATGACTGAAGCGCAGGAAACATCGACCGGGAGGCGATCCAATTTGCCTCCCGGTCTTTCTGCACTCAGCGTCAGCCCGCTGCGGGCAGCGAACAGTCCGCCAAACAGGCCCGGAGCCGCCTTCGTTTTTCCGCATCAAGCCGGACAAGCGGCAGTCTCAGCTCCGGATCGCAGAGACCCAGCATATGCAGCGCTTCCTTGACGGGTATGGGGTTCACGTCGCAGAACAGGATGCGCATCAGCTCCAGGTACCGGTAATGCAGCTCGGCGGCTTTCGCATATTCCCCGTTCAGGCAGTATGCGCAGAGTTTTGCCATCTCTCCCGGAATGATGTTCGCGGCAACGGAAATGACGCCCCTGCATCCCAGCGCCATCAGCGGCAGCGTCAGCGCGTCGTTTCCGCTGTAAAAGCAAAAGTCCCTTCCGCAGAGCTGCATGGCCCGGGCTGTCCGCTCCAGATCCGTGCCGGCTTCCTTGATCCCCACGATCCGGGGATGCTGCGACAGGATCTGCAGGGTCTCCGGCTGGATGGACATGCCCGTTCTTGCCGGCACGTCGTACAGCAGGATGGGCAGGGAAGTGGAGTCGGCAAGCCGGGTAAAATGCGCAATGAGCCCGGCCTGGCTCGTCTTGTTGTAGTATGGCGTCACCAGCAGGAGGCCGTCCGCCCCCGCGTCCTCCGCCTGACGGATGAGCATGAGCGCATGCTCGGTGCTGTTGCTTCCCGCTCCGACGATCACCGGCACACGCTCTGCCGTTTCGCGGACGGCGAGTTCCGCCAGCCATCGGTGCTCCTCCGGCGTCAGTACGGCGCTTTCGCCCGTGGTGCCGCACACGACCACCGCGCCGCTACCGCCCTCCAGCGTCCGCCGGAGCATGCGGCACACGGCGGCCTCGTCTATGCGGTTTTGACGAAAGGGTGTGACAAGTGCCGGGGCGGACCCGGCAAACAGAACACGATTCCCCATGATGATTGTCTTTGCCCCTTTCCGGCAAAAAAACAGGGCGGCTTGACAGCCGCCCCGAAGGATGAATCTCAGGAGTATCTTTTGCGAAGTGTCGGATCAGATATAGTTCTCTGCGCAGAGCAGCTCGGCCAGAAGGACCGCGCCGCCGGCAGCGCCCCGAAGGGTGTTGTGGCTCAGGCAGACGAACTTGTAGTCATACTGGGTGTCCTCGCGCAGCCTGCCGATGGAGATGGCCATGCCGCCTTCCAGCTCACGCTGCAGCTTCGTCTGGGGGAGATTATCCTCGGTGAAGTAGTTCAGGAACTGCTTCGGCGCAGTGGGGAGAGCCAGCTCCTGCGCTCTGCCCTTGAAGCTGGCCCAGCGCTCCAGGATGACTTCCTTGGAGGGCTTGCGGTCAAAGGAGGCGAACACGGCGGCCATATGGCCGTTGCTCACCGGAACGCGCAGGCACTGGGCGGTGATGTTGGGCTTTTCCGCATTGACGATCACGCCGTTTTCCACCCGGCCCCAGAGCTTCATGGGCTCCTGCTCGGACTTCTCTTCCTCGCCGCCGATATAGGGGATCACGTTGTCCACCATCTCCGGCCAGGTGGCAAAGGTCTTGCCGGCGCCGGAAATGGCCTGATAGGTGCAGACAAGGATGCGGGAAAGGCCGAAGTCCCGCAGGGGGTGGAGGGCAGGGACGTAACTCTGAATGGAGCAGTTGGACTTGACGGCGATGAAGCCGCGCTTGGTGCCCAGACGCTTGCGCTGGCTCTCTATCACCAGGATATGCTCCGGGTTCAGCTCGGGTACCACCATGGGCACGTCCGGCGTCCAGCGGTGAGCGCTGTTGTTGGAGATGACGGGGCACTCCAGCTTGGCATACCGCTCTTCCAGAGCTTTGATCTCGTCCTTTTTCATATCCACGGCGGAAAATACGAAATCCACCTTCGCCGCAATCGCTTCGGCGTCCGCGGAGGCATCCATGACGATCAGGTCCTTTGCACAGTCGGGAAGGGGATTGTCCAGCAGCCAGCGGTCACGCATCAGCTCGCCGTAGACCTTGCCCGCGCTCCTGGGGCTGGCAGCGACCACGGCCAGATGGAACCAGGGATGGTCCTGCATCAGGGAAACAAAGCGCTGACCCACCATACCGGTGGCGCCGATCACACCCACGTTATACTGTTTCATGTACATTCATTCCTTTCCGCGATGCCATCCCACCGAGATTTGACAGCTCGCCCATGATTCTCCTGCGCAGCAGCCGTGAAAAACACTTGTCTGCTTCCCCGATATTGAGTATAATAATACTCTTGTAGGGGATATGTGTGCAGTTATGCATGCATCATAGCCCTTTGGAACGAAAAAGTCAATGCATATATATAACAGATAATGGTGGACATAGGATGATGAAATGCAAAATCAAACCAATCGCTGCGGCGGTATTCCTGGCATTGTGTCTATGCGTATTCTGTTCGCTGCCGTCCAGAGGCGCGGCCGATCCGGTGCCCCTTGTGCGCGTTGGGCTGTACTGGGGCAGCGATACCCTGGAGGCGGCCAATCTGCTGAATGCGGTAGGGGAGGGGTATCGATTCGGGTATTACGATGACGGCCGCGTGTTTATCCCCGTGGGCAGCACGGAGGAAAAGGCCATCACCATGCTGAAGGATTGGAACATGTATCTGTATAGCGGCGGGTATCATACGGAGAGCACCTCCGGCGCGTCGGTGGTCGGCTGCTACCATATCCGCCTGTCGGATACATATCCGGATTTTGCCTCCGCAAAGGTGGGCGCAGACGCCTTTTCCGACGCCTTCCCCGCATATCACAACGGGGAATGGCACGTCTGCGTCGGCAGCTATACCTCCGATTCCGCAGCGGCGGACGCGATGCGGTCCAGGGGACTCAGCGGCGTTTCCATGACCGCCTCCAACCGCTGCGTCACCGTGGTGGCCACTGGGACCACGCGGATCCTTTTCCAGTTTGACTGCGGAAAGGAGCATGCCCTTGCGGTGGAGCCGCAGGCGGCGGAAGGGGAGAAGGCGGTGACCTGGTTCAAAGGGTACCGGTATTACGGGGGATTTCAGTATACCCGCAAGGACGGCAAGGACCTCACCGTCATCAACTTCCTGAGCATGGACGATTATATCAAGGGCGTGATACCCTATGAGATGAATGCAGAGTGGCCGCTGGAGGCGCTGAAGGCCCAGGCAGTGGCCGCCAGGACCTACACCGCCGCCCACCTCGGCCACCACGGGGCAAACGGATTCGATCTTTGCTGTGAGGTGGACTGCCAGGCATATCGCGGCGTCAATGCAGCCGGGCCAAGGAGCGACCAGGCGGTGGATGAGACCTCCGGGATATACATGACCTATGACGGCGAATACGTCAACGCCTTCTATCACTCCAGCGACGGCGGCGCGACGGAGAACAGCGAAAACGTGTTCAACGAGGCGCTGCCCTATCTGAAGGGAAAACGGGACGAATATGAAGCATACGTGGATACGGGACATGACAGCTGGAGCTTTGTCTATACCGCTGAGGAGATCACGTCTATCCTGCGGATGAAGAACTACCGCTGCGCCGATATCGTCAGCATCACCCCCACGTATACGGCCATGGGGAACATTTATTCCCTGAAATTCACGGACGCCAACGGGGTGACCTGGGTCTTTTCCAAGGACCGGGCGGGAAGCGTGCTGTACAGCAAGACGTACAAGAAGTACACCTACAGCCAGCGCTTCACGGTCCGGAACGCGGATGATCCCGTAACCGAAGAGAGCTATTTCGCCGCAGGCGGGGAAGGGGTGAACGTGCTGCCGGAGAGCGTTTTCATCGTCTCCGGAGACGGCGGCGTGCTCTCCCTCACCGGCTCCGGCTCCGTCACAGCCCTCACCGCCCAGGGCACGGAAGCTGTGTCCCTGAACGGCAGGAGCGGAGCGAAGATCACGGCGCAGCGGTATCTGATCCAGGGCTCCGGCTGGGGACACAACGTGGGCATGAGTCAGTACGGCGCGCGGGCCATGGCTGAGCAGGGCATGACGTATCGGGAGATCCTGAGCTTTTACTATGATGGAGTGGTTATCGGTTGAAAACGCATGATTTTTGGTATGACCTGCCGGAAGAGCTGATCGCCCAAACGCCGCTGGAGCGGCGGGATGCTTCCCGGCTCATGCTGTTGGATAAAAAGACCGGGGAGATCGGGCACAGCGTGTTTTCCCGGCTGCCGGAGCTGCTGCAGCCCGGAGACTGTCTGGTGATGAACGATTCCCGCGTCCTGCCCGCCAGGCTCTTCGGACGCAGGGATACGGGCGGAGCGGTGGAGGTCCTGCTGCTGAACGACAGGGGAGACGGGGTCTGGGAGTGCCTGACCCGGCCCGGGCGCAAAACGCCGGTGGGCACGCGCCTCCATTTCGGTGAGGATGAAATGACGGCAACGGTCGTCGGAACGGAGTCCGACGGAAACAAGCTGCTGGAGTTCCACGTGGACGGGATCTTTCTGGAAGCCCTGGAGCGGTTGGGCCGCGTGCCGCTGCCGCCGTATATCAAGGCGGAGCTGCCGGACGCGGAGCGGTATCAGACGGTATATGCCAGGCATCCCGGCTCTGCCGCCGCCCCCACCGCAGGCCTGCATTTCACCCCGGAGCTGCTTCTGCAGCTTGCGGAAAAGGGCGTGGAGCTGGAGCGTGTCACGCTCCACGTGGGACTCGGCACCTTTCGCCCGGTGAAGGAGGAGGATCTCACCAGACATGAGATGCACGCCGAATTCTGCGCTGTGGACGCGGGAACCGCCGAGCGGATCAACGCGGCAAAGCGGGAGGGAAGGCGGATCATCGCCGTGGGCACCACCTCCTGCCGGACGCTGGAGGCCATAGCGGATGAGGAGGGATTTCTGCGTCCCTTCTCCGGACAGGTGAATATCTATATCTACCCGGGCTACCGCTTCAAGTGCATCGACGCGCTCATTACCAATTTCCATCTGCCGGAGAGCACGCTGATCATGCTGGTGAGCGCTCTGGCGGGCCGGGAAAACGTTCTGCGCGCCTATGAGACCGCCGTCCGGGACAGGTACCGCTTCTTTTCCTTCGGCGACGCCATGTTCATCCGCTGACCCGGGCGGACCCGGTCGGCGCCCGGATAATCTTGACATCCCGGCAGATCGGTTGTATGATACTTTTATAGAATCCAAAACACAATGAGGAGGATCATTATGGAGAATCTTAAGGGTAAAACCGCATTTATCACCGGCGGCGCCAGCGGCATGGGTCTGGGCATCGCCAGAGCATGCGCCCGGGAAGGCATGAACGTCGTCATCGCCGACTTCCGCCAGAGCGCCATCGACGAAGTCCTGCCGATGTTCAAGGCCCACGGCTGGCCCTGCCATGGCATTTGCCTGAACGTTGCCGACCGGGAAGCCTATGTCAAGGCTGCCGATGAGGCCGAGGCCGTGTTCGGCAAGATCCACGTCCTGGTGAACAACGCCGGCATCGCGAACCTGGAGCCCAAGCTCGTTGAGGGCGAGTATGACTGGAAGACCATTGATATGGTCATCGACGTGAACTTCAAGGGC
>JAEEGK010033263.1_pt1 | contig 10036 bp, 8 predicted proteins | sample 8958771 | NCBI WGS metagenome assembly JAEEGK01 (sample SAMN16246547, study PRJNA631951) | gut metagenome | biome: gut microbiome; feature: rumen; material: SC-attached | host: Bos | place: Iran: Karaj | collected 2018-10 | reverse complement strand
GACATCGTTGTCTTTGAAAACCAGTCCGAACACCTTCTGGATGCCTTCCTTCCGCAACGCCTCCTCGGCCATGGCGACCAGACGGCTCGCGATACCCATGCGGCGGCAGTCCGGATGCACGCACAGGTGGTGGATGATTCCACGGCGTCCGTCATGGCCGCTTAGAATGACGCCGACGATATTGCCGTCCATAACGGCTGCAAAGCAGGTGGTTGGATTGCGTTTCAAATATCGGTCGATTCCGTCGCGGCTGTCATCGACTGGATTCAACGCCCTGCGGCTTTGTTCCGTGCTGTTCCATAATTCGAAAATCGCGTCGTAATCGGCTATGGTGACTATTCTTATCGTGACTTTCATGAAAAAAACTCCATGCTACTATTGTTCTTTTCTTGTTTTCATTCCTGTAAGAGGGCAATGGTGTTGCCATCATGTGGTTTGGACGCGAGACGCGAGACATGAGACGTGCAAAAGACGTCAGACGACAAGACAAAGAGGCCGAAGTGATCGTTTGGATTGCAGCTTGGCCGCTCCATGCCAGTTTCAAGATCTTATAAACACCATGCATTCCTTTGAATCAACAAAGCCAAGACTTTCATAGAAAGGATGCCCTGACGGTGTCGAATCCAGGCTTATCTCCGTCGCTCCATGGTTCCATGCATCTTCCATCAGTATGGAAACCATGTGTTTTGCAACCCCCTGCCTGCGATAGGCTTTCGATGTATAGACATTCATCAGATGCGCTCGTTTTCCAGTCGGATGGGAAAATGTCGGCATGAGCCAAATATAACAAATTGTCGCGCAACCGATGACATTTCCTTCGGCAAGAGCCAGAACCGTCGTCTGATTTCCTTTTTGAAAAAAGACACGGCTGTCATGGATAAAATCTTCAGAGAATTGGTAATCCGCATCCAGACCGTTAACCACCCGGAGCATTTCCAGGCGGCTGCTCATCATCAGATCAATATCCTTTTCAGACGCAATCCTGTATTCTATTTCATGCATCTTTCGTTTTCCTGATAAAATGTGCTAATCAGAAAATTAAAATTCATATCTTGTTCCATGTGAAAGCAAGAGACCGTCCGTCAATTCTATACATAGAATAATCGTGTTTTCATCATTGAAATCAATATGTCCATTGTTGATCCATCCCGCAAATGCGTTTTTCAGCTTTTCGGCGATCTCACGATTTTCCGTTTTCCCTAAGTAGCCTAGATTGACACCTTTTCCATGAGCTGTAAACCACTCGCCTGCAATGGCGACGACAGGATTTTTCCCGATATGTCTCATTTTATTTGAGAGAGCATACGTAATTGTATAAAATGCACCTTTTTCATAGTACGCATTGACATACCGCACATAAGGAATGCCATTCTCAGTCGTCGCCAAGGCAATGACCGCGTCTTTTCCAAAACGCTCAATCATGATTTTTTCAGCTTCCGGACTCATGTGCTTCATCCATTAATGCTCTCCAGTCTTGATAAACTGGATCAATTTCTCGATATCATCGAATTCATCATAGTCGCCCATGATTCCTTCACGATGATAGACAATGCCCGCCTGTTCATTTCGTTCCAGGCAGTCCAGCAATTCCTCAAGGCCGTATCTCCGGGCGAACTCCGCGAAAGCACGTGCCTTGATCTTGTTCGCGTACAAGCCTTTGCGACATTGCATCGGCTCACATTCATAACAGCCGCCAATGTTCTTTTCACTCACGCATTTTCTGTTTTCGCACCAATTCGCATTCTTGCACCATGGAAGCTCCAGAAAACCGTCCTGCTTGCATCCTTTGCATTTGACATTTTCTGAGCACAGACAACAGGCCAGTCCACAGCGCGCGATTCCAAGTTCCCGTTTCATGATATGTTTCTCAATTAATTTTGCTCAGACCTCTCCCAGATCAGTTCCTCCAACGTCTGGCAAAGATGCTCAGTTTCCACAGGCTTGGATAGATGTGCGTTCATGCCCACCTGCAAAGAACGCTGCACATCTTCGTCAAAAGCATTGGCGGTCAAGGCGATGATGGGAATGTTTTTCGCATCGGATCTATCCAACGCCCGAATTGCGGCCGTTGCTGCCAGACCGTCCATTTCCGGCATACGGACATCCATCAGAATCGCATCATAGTAACCGACGGGACTCTTATTAAACATCTCCACGACGATTTTGCCGTTTTCCGCATGATCGATTTCCGCTTCGCGTGACAGAATGATTTCTTGCATGATCTCCGCGTTGATCTCGACGTCCTCCGCCAAGAGAATATGCCTGCCTTTCAGATCGGCCCGCTTTTTCTCTTTGTAAAGGCTCATGTTGTTCTTTCTTGCGATCCGCTCGAATTCGTCAATCACATTGGAGGCAAACAGAGGCTTCGCCAAAAAACTGTCGACACCGACATGCAGCGCGTCATCCATGATATCGTCCCAATTGAAGGAGGTCAGGATGATGACCGTTGTTTCCTTGTCGTACCGCTGCCGTATTTCCTTTGCCACTTCAAGGCCGTCCATTTCAGGCATTTTCCAATCGAGCAGCACAAGTCTGTAAGGCTCATGCTTGGCGTGCTGCACTTCCAGCATCTGCAGAGCCATTTTCCCGTCGTAGCAGGTATCCGCCTTGATGCCCACTTCGTCCAGCACGATACGCGCATGTTCCGCCGCGATCTCCTCGTCATCCACCACGAGAATGCGCATATCCTTCAGATTGACATGGCTTGTCACCGATCCCTGATGCTGGCTGTTGGTCAGCGTGATGACGACGGTGAATTCCGTTCCCACGCCCTTCTGCGATTCGACGGAGATCGTGCCGTTCATCAATTCAACGATGTTTTTCGTGATCGCCATGCCGAGACCCGTGCTGCCGAACTTGCTGCTTCTGCCGCTGTCCTCCTGGGAGAATGCGTCGAAGACCTTTGGGATGAACGCGGCATCCATCCCGATGCCGGTATCCTTTATGCGGAATTTCAAGGTGGTATGATTGCCGAACACGGCGGTGCGTTCAACCGTGAGGGTGATGTCGCCGGGCGCATCCGTGAATTTGATCGCATTGGAAAGGATGTTGATGAGCACTTGCTTGAGCTTCATGTCATCGCCGATATAATAGTCGCTGACGCCTCCGACAACGCTGCATTCATACTGAAGTCCCTTTTCGTTGCATTGGGACATCACCATGGTGTTCAGCTGTTCCAGCATGCCGCTGAAGGAAAATTCCTCCTTTCGAAGCACAAGGCGGCCGGATTCGATTCGGCTCATGTCCAGAATGTCGTTGATCAGGCCCAGCAGATGGCGTGCGCTCCCGCCGATTTTCTCCAAATATTCACGAGTCTCTGTCGGTAGCGATGTATTCCGCAACGCCAGACTGTCCAGTCCGATGATGGCGTTCATGGGCGTACGGATTTCATGGCTCATGTTAGACAGGAAGGCCGTCTTGGCCTTGTTGGCCTCTTCAGCCACCGAAAGCGCCTCTTTAAGCGCTTGATTTTTGGCCATTGTTTCACGCATTTCGGTATCGATGATCGTCAAGCCAAGCCCTACCGCATGAACGATATGGTCGTCGCGGTTTTCTGCATGCCGCACGCCTGACATGCGGATCATTTCGTAATATTCCTTGCCATTGCGTTGTGCCAGATAACGGTAACCGATAATCAGTTCTTTGGCCAATGCTTCGCGCACATGATTCGGATCGATGAAATTCAGGAAACCTTCTCTGTAACTTTCTGCGACAGAATGATTCGCATACCAGGTAAAACGCTCAAGATACGGAAAATGAACGCCTTCTGGTGTTTGTTCATGATCGGTCAAATCAGCCCGATAGCAAACGGCGTCATTATTGTCCAAATCCACATGATAGACGCTGCGATAGTCTGACGCCAACGCCGTAATCATTTTGTCCTGCTGTTCTCGCCGCTTTTGCTGTTCCAGTAATTCTTCTTGCAAGGCAAGACGGTCTTCCAATTCCTTCTGCTTGGCACGTTGGCTTTCCTCCAGTTCCGCGTTCGCTTTTTCCAATTTTTTACGAGCGATTTCCTTGTTCTGAATCTCACGTTTGGAACGTCTTATATCACGGACTAGGAACAGGATGATCAGCGCGGCGACAGCAAGGATGATGCTGGCGAAGATCGCCATATTCTTTCGGAGCATATCGGTAAACGAATAGGAATACAGCTGATTCGTGTAACGGAACGCAAGATTCTGCGCGTAATCTGCCCCTATCACATTGATCCCGCGGTTGACCAGTTTCAGCAGCCCTTCGTTGCCGCTCTGCACGCCAAAGCACCGATCGTCGTTGTGCATTGTCTGCAGGATGGAAAGATCGCTGTACCGACTGTTGCGCAGAATGTCATTGGCCCTGAGGCCGTTTAAAGTCGTGCAATTAGCCTGACCGTCGATGACGGCTTTCAGGCAGGCGTCAATGGATGGAGATAACGTGATTTTGGCTTCGGGATAATATGTTTTGACAAAGAAAGCTTGCATGCGGTTGTTTTTATTCACCGCAAAATGTTGGGTGGTGCTTTCGTTGTATTCGCCTTTATAGACCAATTCCGTCGCTGCGGAAACGACTGCGATGGACTGGAATATGCCGCTTTCCTCTGAATTGTACAAACCACCGCCAACAGGGAACGCCACATCGATTTTGCTTGTTCCAAGCCCCATGATCATGGCGTCATAGTTGTCAAAACTCACGTAAGAAACCGTAATATCTTTGATTCCGAGCCCTTCCAACATGCGCGGAACGATATCTTTGACCAAACCAGTAACGCTACCGTAGGCGTTGGTACCGCTGTATGGAAGATAATTATTTAAATAGCCGATGCAGATTGATTTGTGCTCAGAAAGCCATTGCTTTTCCGCTGGGGAAAAAGCGCGGCTGGAGACACTCACGGGATAGTATTTGCTGCGTAGAAAATTGATATAATTCGGTTCATCTACCGAAAGTTCCGTTTGCGCAATGTTAAGCTTAGACAGTAAATCGGGCTTTGATTTGCTGACGCACAGATAATAATTCGATGATCCGAAAACGCAGATCAGTTCCGTGTTTGATCGTTTGTATGCGCCATCTCCTTCCGCTGCGAGAACATCGATTTTTTTCTTGTCAAAATCCTTGAAGAGCGGTTCGTAATCACGATAGACCTCTACGTTTGCCTGTACTTCGTGTTTCTTTAGAAACTCTCGCAAAGAATCCGCCATCGCGCTTTGAAGAACGCCAATTCGCTTGCCGTTTAGCGTCGTCGGATCCACCGTAATGGTTTCGTCACCATTGTGTTTGATCAGACTGTAGATTTCATTGCCCATCGGCGCATCTGGATAACCGATGAGCGTTTTGCGCTCTTCTTTCCATGCCAGACCAGCCAGAAAGTCGATCTTGCCGTCCAGAAGCATCTGATACAAATCGCTGAAATCGCCATAGACATATTCGTATCGCCAACCCGTGTATTCCGAAAGCTTCTGATAATACTCATATGCGTATCCGGTTTTGATGGCACCGGGCTGCGCACCTTCCTGGAACACTTCGTTTTGATAGTAACCGACACGAATCGGCTCGTTTTCATTACCGGCCGCCAAAGAGATTGGACACCAAAAAACGGCCAGCATGATGAAGCAGAGCCGTATCGCACAGCGGACGACAAGCGCTTTATGATTTGTTTGATTAGCCATCTGATTATTTCTCCAGTACACCGTCACTATCGATAGTCTTCCCATATCATTTTGATTTAACAAGCGTGATATGATTAGAAAGATTGAAGGGTTTATTCAAATGAATAAATTATTAACTAATTTATTTTTTGAAAAATATCCTTGAACTGATGCCTTACAATATCATTGTTTCATCACTTTTCTAGTTTATACTTAGACATCGTTTTAAAAATTCTGTCAAAAATAACGAAATGGCCAGCTACAGGAGGCTTTTCAACGTCTGGGGGCGTTTCTTAACGTCTAATTGTCCATTTTACAAGTTATGTGAGGCTCCCCAATATCACGGGTGGCGGATAACCATCACAGTATTGCCAAATCCTCATCAGAATATGCTTTTGACGAAATAATTGTATATTTCGTTGCAAAGATTTCCTCGCATATTTGTAGTTCCAACTTTTGTCTGTATTGGAAATGATGGATTAGATCTTCTTCTCCACTCAGTCCATTCTTCTTGGCATAGGGGGAATCGTTGAAGAACCCAAGCATCAATGGAAACCATATTTCGTTTCCTTTGTCATCAGACCGTTCTTTGCGAATGATATCTAGATTGCCACTGATATCCACTGCTTTCAGATAAACGATATGATACTTCTTGCCGTCAAGTGCGTTATGAATGTCGTGATAGAAATCCATAATCTCATCATTCGATGCACACCTGAAAAGAATCATGTCTTCGACGATGTTCTGAAACAGGGAGCATTCAAAGATCATGTTGTCTTGATTCCATGTTTTATATCGTGAAAGGATGATGGATTTGAAATCATCGTATGAGACACGATTGTTATATATCTCATATTGTTCCAGATCTTTATAGAATCCACGATTGGCCGTCTTGATCTTTGTATAACAAACAATCTTCTTATCGCCTTCGGAATACGTCTTTTCCTCTATCATTTTGCGCATATCGGAATAGTGATCAAGTTTTTCCTGATATGTCTTTTCATCCATATAGGCGCACCACGACAGTTCAACAGGAGAGTATTCGCCTTCTCTGACTGCCGTATAATCCGAGTGCAGTTCTGAAAGTTTCCGGACCAATGTGCTTTTGCCGCTTCCTTGCAAACCTTCTATGAAATAGTTCATTTTTCCCTATCTCCATGACTGCCATTACATTGGCCTGTAATTTTCTAATATCTTGATAATGCTTTCTTGATAAATATTTCCCTGCAAGACTTTTCCATCGGGTTCGATGGAAACGGATTTGACATCTCTTGGATCGTCTTCATAGGGATTGACATATTCTTTTGACAAATCAAAATAGTCTTTGAGATAAATCCTCGCGTTTCCCTCCGGCCAGATGATGTTTCCTGTTCCCAAGCCAAATCCGGCATCTGTAAACAGCTTGAGGATTTCCCGTGTCTTGATGTTGTAAGGATTATTGTCTTCTTGACTGACAAGCCAGGCGGGAGACAGTTCTGTTTTAATCCCTGCATTTTGGATACATGTTGCAAAAGCCATGACTGGTTCAAGAGGAATCGTCTCTTGATGAAATGCATCCACTGACAACAAGATGCGATTTAATCCGTTTTCAACAAGTCGGTTAGCCACCTCTTGAATTCGCTTTTCATCCTTGCTGAAGTATCCGTTGGTAATCAAATCCCGCCGTCGGATTCCAGCCATTTCACCGGCTTTGAATATCTCACAAACATCCTCTGGATAAAGCAGTGGTTCTCCTCCGAAAACCATCAGGGAGTCGATGTTGTAAATACGACAAATCGCATCAATCACCTTGGCGACACATTGACCATCCAAATGGTCTGTAAATCCTGCATGGTCTCCTTCCGAACAATGCTTGCAATGTCCTGTGCAGGCAAGAGTCACCAAGAATTCGATTCGATTGAGATTTTTGACGTATTTGTTCATAAATCTGTATTACTATCGTTCATTTTCTTGTTTTCTGAAAAGCTTAGAGCTTCCGCATGAGATCTTTTACAGCTCGCGAAGCGATGACAACCGCCGAGCAGACGGAGGCCATCTTGATCTTCAGCAATCCATCATATCACGTCCATTCAAAACCTTCAGCTTTTCGGCCGACGTCTGCGAGGCATTGATTGTATTATCAGTGAAATCTGTGTGATCTGTGGTTTAAAATTTCGTGTCTTTTCGTGCCTTTCGTGGTTACAATTTAATGTTTTGGTTGCGGCTTGTTGCTACAGGTTTTTCCAAAAAGTCCAGTGGAATCCTTTTTCGTAACCGATCTTCTCGTAAAACGGATTGCTGCCGCCGGTCATATGCGTGGCGCCCAACGCTTTCATCCTATGATAGTGCTGTGTAAGAGCCGCCGCCGCAAGTCCTTTCCGACGATGCTTCGGCGCCGTACACAGCGGTTCCATGTATGCCAAATGATTCTCCGGAATCCACCACATGCCTGAAAAACATGCATAGTCTTCTTTATCATCTGCGATAACAAGATTGAACTCCGGCGTCGCATGCGGCGACGGCGACATCCATGGCCCAATCACGCCTTTGTACGACTTTGCAGGTGTCCATTCATATGATTGATCTTCTTTGTCCCATCCATCAAAACTGCCGTCATGGTCAAAACCATCCCAACACAGCTTCGCTAACTTGTCAATATCAATGTCTTCCTGTTCAACAAAATGATATCCGTCAGGCAGTTTGTAATCGAGTTCATTTCTGAAATCAAAAATCCTGTTGTCATATTCATTAATCATCTGAAAGCCGCGTTTGGCGGCGGCTTCTTTGAGAAATTCCTGCCCATTGAAGAAAATCAACTGTTGTTGATTGTTCCAATTCGGCATGGTCGTCATGGCATAGTCAATCAGTTCATCCGCCAGGAACTCATAACCTTTTCGGACATTGAAGTATATGTCTGTCATCGGTGATTCATAATAGACAAACGCCACGACTTTATCACCGTCAAACCACAGCCTGTCGAGAAATGTATAGGACAAATCCATCCATGACGATTGGAGGGCATGTTCAAAGAACGGGGCGGGCATTCCACTGCCATGCTCCCGATCATAGATATCGACAAGAAAATCCCATACGAGATTGACATCCGATAATAACTGAAACTGTTTCGTCGTCATGCTCATTTTATGGATACACAAACCACATTGGTTACTGGAATTTCTCAGAGCGTCGTCAACCTGCTTTTCAGCAGTGGAATTCCTTCATTCATCCACCATTCGTTATCGACACCGCCAGAACTCATGCCGCCATGGGCAAACTGCTTGATTACGGCAAAATCGCCGTATTCATTGGTCAACGCCTTGCCTGAGAGAGAACGATATTCCTTTTTGATCCAATCCTCCAGTTCGTCCGGAGAAATCATATCCATATTCTCCGCGAGTCCTTTTAAGTGATTCCAAAAATACGGATCTCCCCTGAATCCCCATTGTTTAGGCTTTTCTTCAAATATTTTTGACAGTTTCATTTTCTTACTCCTTCAAATTAGAGATCATGACCTGCAAATTTCTTATCTGTTGAGGCAATTGCAAAAGTCTTACTTTAGCATTGTTATAATCTGTAATTTTCATAACCAGCCTTGGCGCCGGAGGCCGATGAATCCTGCTTGTTTTTCATATTCTTTTTTTAATCAGAATCTTAAGCATTTTTGTCGGCCTCGGCGGCAAGGCTATCTGTGAAAAATCAGTGTAATCTGTGTGATCTGTGGTTTCCTTAACATAGACATTTGAGCAGTTATAAAATTGCCTCAGTAATAATCGGAGATAGTCATCATGACCGACAAGTTGAAAGTCGCCATCGCGGGGCTGGCCCACGTCCACGCCATCGGATTCTATGGCGCGTTCAAGAAATATCCGGACGAAGTCGATTTCATCGGCCTGACGGATATTCTGGACGCGAAAGGCGCTGCGGCGGAATCGCTGGAAAGCCGTCTTGCCAAGAACTTCCGCACGAAAGGCCCCATGCCGCGCATCTTCGGTTCGCTGGATGAACTGCTGGCGGAAAAGCCTGATCTCATCTGCATCGGATCAGACATCGCCGACCATGCGGCCGTCGCCGTCCAATGCCTTCAGCATGGCGTGAACGCCGTCATCGAGAAGCCGATGGCGCTGAAGATACAGGACGGCATCCGCATGCTGGACGCGGCGCGGAAAAGCACGGCGTCGCTGTTCGTCAACTGGCCCATCGCGTGGTTCCCCGCGTTCAACGTCGCGAAGCAGATGGTCGATGACGGCAAGATCGGCCGCCCGCTGCGCGTCGTCTATAGAAGTCCTTCCACGAAAGGGCCTTATTGCAGCGAACCGGATTTCGATCCGCAGAAACTGGGCGACATCTGGTGGTATCGCCACGACCGCGGCGGCGGCTCGCTGGCCGATTATTCAGGCTACAGCTTCACGCTGGCGACGTGGTTCCTCAAGAAG
>JAEEGK010033261.1_pt1 | contig 10037 bp, 4 predicted proteins | sample 8958771 | NCBI WGS metagenome assembly JAEEGK01 (sample SAMN16246547, study PRJNA631951) | gut metagenome | biome: gut microbiome; feature: rumen; material: SC-attached | host: Bos | place: Iran: Karaj | collected 2018-10 | reverse complement strand
GAAAGAGCCGTCTTTGGCCAGGTCGGCTGGCGCCAGGTTGACGGTAACTTTTTGATCTGGAAATTTGAGCTTGGAATTGGCGATGGCGCTCCGCACGCGCTCTCTGGCTTCATTGATAGTCTTGTTGGCCATTCCTACGATATTGAATGCGGGGAGGCCACGGTTGGAGTCGGCTTCTACTTCTACGATTTTGCCCTCGAAGCCAAAGGGAATACAAGAGTAAATTTTGGTCGTCATGGGGCTTTCGTAACACCTTGGCTCTGGTTTTGCAACCCCCACCGGGCGATTTTTGACTGCACTTTTTGTGGGGTTGACAAAAGAATTTTTGATAGAAACCGCTATTGCTTAGTTTAAGCGGAGCGTTTTATGTCTTTGGCCTTGATTTTACAGGGGAAGTACGGTATAATGGTCTTAGTTGGGGCTGACAAAGCTTAGACGGATTATTAACAGATATCAGGCGTGTCGATTAAATACCGTAAGTATTAAATAAGTGCTAAAAACACGAAATCTGTGCATGTTGCATACATGCCAGCTTATGCCTAATATTTTGTAGGCTGGTCTTTGCTCAAGGCTCCGTAGCGTAAAGATTATCATATAACGGGGATAAGGTTATTTAAGTGACGAGAGATGACTCGAAAACTTTGTCATGGCGACTGTCAGTTTGGTTTCTTGCTGCTGATGGTGTTTGCCGAGATGAAACAGGAAACTATGCGCGTAGAATGATGCCCAAGTGATTTTTCGGACCGGGAGGCAGTATCCCGCAGCTCCACCAATTTGAATTTAAAATGCCGCAATATCTGCGGCTTTTTTGACGTCTGAATAATGGCTATATGTATGATTTTTTGGACAAAGAGAAAGACCGGTAACTGCGAGGAAAACCGGTCTTTCAGTGTAGAGTGTGGAGTTATTTTGGCTTGCTAGATGTTACATTTCATCTAACAAGATTGTTTTGGCTATATATGTTTGTTTTTGGCTTATGAATAATTTTTTTATTCAGAAGCTACCCCTATAATATCGCGAAAAAATGCTTATGTCAACAGTTTTTTCCGACTTTTTTTCATGATTTTTTTCCGAGTTTTCCACAGGTTTTTGGCGAGTAAAGTTTTTAATAGATTGGGCTTTTGGCGTGGCAAAAAAGCGCGTTTAATATACTAGTCAAATTCTATGTGAAAATCGTCATGAATGCTTGCGATTAGTGGCACAAAATTGGCATGATGCGTGTTCTTAGTTTTTTTGAAATGCGGACACGAAATGTTTTGTGAGTTTGAGCGACTTTTGCGTGTGCGATTTTTGCTTGTGACTGAATTTTGCTATGTGTGTTAAAAAATGAAAAATAATAACGATCGTGAAAATTTGTGTTTTGGACAATGCTTTTTGAAACGGGAAATTTTGGTTTTTGGGAATAGGCTTATGCTTAAATAAATTATTCTGGCATTTTTGTTGTTAAAAACGCAACAAAATGTGGAGTTTTGATACATTTTGTATCAAAAATCGAAAAACCATGGCCTTGTTGTTGTAAAAAATACTACAAAATAGCATAAGATTTTTGTACAGATTACAATAGGGAAGACTGTTGTCAAATATACATCATTTTTTAATGCTTATGGTCTTGAAAAAATGAGCTAAATATGATACACTAAGGACAGTTAGCAAATAGCTAAACAAAAACGTAAAATAAAACAGCACATTAAAAAATTTAGCAGGCAAATAGGTTATTTCTAGCCATAAATTACAAACTAATAGGAATAACCTATAGCTCTGCTAAAACCTATGAGAATAATCAGGTGATTACTCTCATAGGCAAAGCATAGAGCGCGTTAGCAAGTTTCCCATTAGCACCTCGAATTAAACAGAATGGGGAACATAATAAACTAACAAGGATCAATGCTTCACTATACGTGAAGCGGTCAAAGAGTTAAGCGGGCGTTTAGGTTGCGGCCAATAGTAATTGTTTTAGGTGCCGGATAACCAAACCCGCTTTTCTCCATATATACTTGGGGGCAGAAAAACATAAACATGATATAATCGAATTATGAAACAAAATCGTTTCGCTTATATTGTTAGTGCTATAAGTCTTTTTTGTTTGATAATTATGATAAACGTTATATCACCTACGGAAGCTGGTCCGTTAGGTGTTTTATTATTTTTTACAACGCTATACCTGGTGATATTCGGGGTAGCGTGTTTTCTTATGTTGTTATTTTTACGTATGTCTGGAAAGAAGAAGGAGATGACTTCAAAGGACCGCCTCTATGTGGCTGTGGTTTCGTTTGGACCAATCATGATGCTGATGGCGAGGTCGCTTGGGACGCTCACGATTTGGGTGGTACTTCTCATAGCTTTATTCCTGTTTTTGGTGAGTTTTTTGATTCACAAAAAGTTCTAATGTGATAAAATAAGCATATGGATTATCAGGGTCAGAATCGCGAGCAGAGAAACGACGAGTTTTTTGATCAGCATCAGGCCCCTGATCTTGGGATGCCGCCTGCTCCTTTACCGATGCCTGAGGAGCGAGAACCGGGTATGGGGTTGCCGATTGAGGCAATAACTGGAGATGCGATTGAAAATGCTGTGCCTGTTCGTGATGAAAAAACGGCAAATATGATGCAGAGTATTGGCGAAGCTGGCCGTAACGCTTATTCGACCAAGGTTTTTGAGCAACAAAATGTTCAGAGTGCCCCAGAGATAGTTGATTACCCTGGTAATGGTCCACAAATGGTAGCGAAGGCTGCGACACCAGAGCAAGAAGAAAACGCAATTGCGATTGCAGGTGTTGATGAGTCGGCGCTAAATACCAAAGGTGGACTAGATAAAAAAGGTGTTGCTGAAGTCGCGAAAATGATTGATTCGCTTGAAAAGATTGGCCCGGCTGCATTTGCGGACGGAGCTTATGAGATGATGTCTGTGAATCTAAAACAAGCGTATGGACGAGAAGTAGGGAAGGCTGGCTAATGGAAGCTTGGGTGGTGATTTTGATTTCGGCAGTAATGATCCTGATCATTGGATTTGTGGTCGGTTTTTCTGTTCTCTCGAAGAAGCGCAATGCGAAGAAGTATGAGCGTGGCCTCAAGATGGTGCCAATGCTAATTCACCTTCCTCCAACGACCGACGATATCCAGCAGGGTGGACGTGATGAGCGTGATGTGACGAACGAAGCGATTTCTCAGGCTCAGGTGATGTATTCAATTTTGTCTTCAACGCTTAAGAAAGGGATGTCTTCTAATATTTATGGACAAAGGCATTTCTCGTTTGAAATAACAGCCAAGGATGGCTTTATTAAATATTATGCTGTGGTTCCGGCAGTGCTTACCGAGACGGTTAGGCAGGCGATTCAGGCGGCATACCCAACGGCACGAGTTGAAGAAGCGAAGAGTGTAAATATTTTCTCGACGGTTGGTGGAATGAATGGTGTCTCTGGTGCCGAGATGGGGCTCAAAAAAGAATACTATTACCCAATTGCCACATATGAAGAAACGCGAAGAGACGCAAGTATGGCAATCCTAAATGCACTTTCTGCGGTTAAGCAGGGTGAGGGTGCCACGATTCAGGTTCTATTTCGTCCAGCTAGTCCGGATTGGATAAATAGTGGCAAGGAATATATTAAAAATTCGATCGAAAGTAAGAAGACAGGTGGTGCGGATCTTGGCACTACGCTCATGGGGATTTTGAAGGCGCCGTTTGAGGTTCCGGAGATGCAGGAAAAAGGTGAGACTGTGAAGGTTTCTACTTTGGAGCAGAATGCGTTGAACGCGATTACCGAGAAAATGAAGTATCCTGCTTTTGAAACGTTGATTCGTGTGGTGACGAGCGCTGAAAATAAGGCTCGATCAGATGCGATTTTGGCTGGAATTTTGTCCTCCTTCTCGCAATTCGAGTCGGCCACGATGAACGGCTTTAAGGTAAATGTGTTCAGGAAAACTAAGAGTCTCATCGTCGACTACGTTTTTAGGTTTTTCCCCTTAAAACAGAGAACAAATATTTTGAACAGCGTGGAGCTTGCTTCGATTTTCCATTTGCCTGAACAATCATCAATCCCGAACTCACAGGTTGAACGTCAGATGACCAAGCAGGTTGATGGTCCTGCAAGGCTTGCAACTAGTGGTGTATTCCTCGGCGTAAACGAATTTAGAGGCGTAGAGAAGAAGATTTACCTTGATGATGATAACCGTAGAAGACATATGTATGTAATCGGTCAAACCGGTATGGGTAAATCTGTATTTCTTGAAAACATTGCCTTCCAAGATATGTGTGATGGTAGAGGCTTTGCCTTTATTGATCCTCATGGTGATGCGGTTGAGGCGCTTCTTCAACGCGTTCCTGAGGAGAGAATTGATGATGTGATCTATTTTGACCCGGCAGACATTGAACATCCAGTTGGTATGAATATGTTCGAGTTTACTGATCCGGATCAGAAAGACTTTATCGTGCAAGAGGGTATTAATATGCTTCAGAGCCTCTTCGATCCGACCAATCAGGGCTTCTTTGGGCCACGTGGCCAGCACATGTTTAGGAATGCGGCTTTGCTTCTTATGGCGGATCCACATGGCGCGACGTTTATTGATATTCCTCAGTGTTTTACGGATCCAGAATTCGTGAAATCGAAGCTTAAATATGTTACTGATAAGGCAGTATATGATTATTGGACGAAAGAGTTCCCGGCATCTCAGAAATCGAATGATGCTGGTGAAGTGATTACTTGGTTTACCTCAAAGTGGGGGCCATTCCTTTCGAACACGATTATGCGCAATATCTTGGGCCAGACTAAATCAGGATTCAATATTCGCGAAATCATGGATGGGAAGAAGATCTTCCTTGTAAATCTCTCTAAGGGTCGCCTTGGTGATTTGAACGCGCAACTTCTTGGTATGATATTCGTGATGAAATTCCAACAGGCAGCAATGAGTCGTGCTGATATTCCAGAAGACCAGCGCCAAGACTTCTGTCTCTATGTCGACGAGTTCCAGAATTTTGCGACAGAGAGCTTCGAATCGATCCTATCTGAGGCTCGTAAATATCGTTTGAACCTTATCGTGGCAAACCAGTTTATGACTCAGCTTACCGACAAGATTAGGGAAGCAATTCTTGGTAACGTAGGTACGATTATTTGTGGTCGTGTTGGCGTTACGGATGCAGAGCTGATGGTGAAGGCGTTTACGCCGACCTTTACGGCAGAGGACCTCACGAAGACTGCAAACCATGAAGCTATTTGTAAGGTGATGATGTTTGGTATGCCAACCTCAGCCTTCACGATGAAACTTCCGCGCCCAATGGGTGAGCCAAATGAAGAATTAATGAACACTCTCAAAAACTACTCAGCTGCTAGGTTTGGTAAGACGCGTGCTGAGGTTGAAAAGGAAATTAATGACCGTTGGAATGCGGCGGATAAAGCTAAAGAGGAAGCTGCCGCTGAGGCGCAAAAAAAGAGCTTTCTAGACGGTTGGATGAAAAAGAAGGATACATTATCGTCTGACGGCAAACAGACGGCTTAAACCTTGAAATTTTAGTCCTCACGATATATAATAGATGAGTATTATTATAAAGTTGAGGTAACTTATGTCCGAAAAACAAACAGATGGTGGGGCATATGATAGCTCCGAGATTCGTGTGCTCGAAGGTTTGGAACCGGTTCGTCTTCGCCCAGGTATGTATATCGGGTCGACCGGTTATGAAGGTCTTCACCACCTGATCAAGGAAATTGCTGACAACTCGATCGATGAGGCAATTGCTGGATATGCAAACAAGATAGATATTACTATCTTGAACGATGGGGGAGTAAGGGTCGACGATAACGGTCGTGGTATCCCTGTTGATATCCACCCGAAGACTAAAAAATCTACACTCGAAACCGTGCTTACTGTTTTGCACGCTGGTGGTAAGTTTGGCGACGGTGGCTACAAAGTTTCATCTGGTCTTCACGGTGTGGGTTCATCAGTAGTGAACGCCCTTTCAACTCACATGATTGCGGAAGTCTACCGCGATGGCAAAACGCATCATATTGAGTTTGATACCGGCAAGACGACGACTGAGCTTCAGGTTACGAAGGGAAGCCCAAGAGAGCATGGTACTTCCATTACTTTCTACCCAGATCCAACGATCTTCAAGGAGACAACCACCTTTGAATATGATTGGGTGTCTTCTTATGCTCGTCACCAGGCTTATCTTACTAAGGGTATATTAATAACGGTCAGCGATGAGCGAAATGGCGCTCATGAATCCTTCTACTTTGAAGGTGGTATTAAGAGCTATGTTAAGCGTCTCAATAACGGCAAGGAAGTATTATCGGACGATATTTTCTATGTCGAGAAGAAAATTGAAGATTCTGAGGTTGAGATTGCGCTTCAATATAATGATTCTTTCTCTGAAACCGTTAAGCCATTCGCCAACAACGTTCTTACACCTGATGGTGGTATGCATGTAGTTGGTTTTAGGACTGGTCTTACCCGTACTGTGAACGACTATGCTCGCAAGAACGGACTGCTCAAGGAAAAGGAAGATAACTTGACCGGTGACGACATTAAAGAAGGTCTTACTGCAGTTATCTTAGTAAAGCTTCCTGATCCGCAATTTGAAGGCCAGACTAAGAACAAACTTGGTAACCCTGAGGTGCGTGGCTATGTTGATAAAATCATGACTGAATACTTCGGTTATTACCTCGAAGAAAACCCAGCCATTGCCAAGAAAATTGTTGGTAAAGCAACACTTGCAGCAAGAGCTAGAAAAGCTGCTAGGGCAGCACGCGATAACGTCATTAGAAAAGGTGCTTTTGAGGGATTAAATCTTCCATCGAAGCTAGCCGATTGTTCATCAAGAAATGCTGAAGAATGCGAGCTCTTCATTGTGGAGGGTAACTCCGCTGCTGGTTCTGCTAAGGAAGGTCGCGACTCAAAGATCCAGGCAATCTTGCCACTTCGTGGTAAGGTGCTTAACACTGAGCGCGCTCGTCTTGATAAGATGCTTGCCAACGCCGAGCTTGTATCTCTTATTAAGGGTCTTGGTGTAGGGATCGGTGATCAATTCAATATGGACGGTCTTCGTTATCATAAAATTGTGTTCATGACCGATGCCGATGTTGATGGTTCACACATTTCGACACTTCTTCTTACATTCTTCTTCCGTTATATGCCGGATGTGATTAAAGCAGGGCATGTCTACTTGGCTAAGCCACCTCTATTTGGCCTTATTAAGGGAACCGGCAATGGCCGCAAGATCGATTATATATATGATGAGCAGGCCCTAGAAGAAACTCTCACTAAGAAGATTGAGGAGAGAAAAGCCGCAGGTGTCAATATCGATCCAGAATCTGAACGTTTCAAGCAAGCTGGCTATACAGCTCAACAGCGCTTTAAGGGTCTTGGTGAAATGGACGCCTCACAGCTCTGGGAAACCACTATGAATCCAGCAAACCGCATACTCATTCGTGTGAATATCGAAGATGCTGAGAAAGCCGACGCAATCTTCACGAAGCTCATGGGTGATCAGGCCGAAATGCGTAAAAACTTTATTCAGGCAAGGGCAGCATCTGTTGACCTTGATGACTTGGACTTTTAAGGAGGAATTATGGCAGAGGAAAAAAGAGAAGAAAAAATGGGCGACGAAGGAAAACACATTGATTTTGGTAGTGACATTGAACAAGTTGAGGCCGTAAAAGCAACAGATGGTGAAGTGATCGAAGATGGTATCGAACTTCGCACGGTTGAGAATACGATGGAGGATTACTTCCTGCGCTATTCTTTGTCCGTGATCGTAGATCGTGCACTTCCAGATGTGCGTGATGGTTTGAAGCCTGTGAACCGCCGTATATTATATGCAATGAATAAAAATGGTTGGCGTGCTCCACACGCAACCGTGAAGTCCGCACGTATCGTCGGTGAAGTGATGGGTAAATATCACCCACATGGTGATTCATCAATCTATGATGCAATGGTGAACTTGGCACAACCTTGGAAAATGCGTTATACGCTGGTTGAAGGTCAAGGTAACTTCGGTTCGATGGATGGTGATGAAGCTGCTGCTTCACGTTATACCGAGGCTCGCCTTGATAAAGTAGGCGCTGAGCTTTTGGCTGATATCGAGAAGGAAACAGTTGATTTTCGTGATAACTTTGATGGTACTGAGAAGGAACCAGCAGTTTTGCCAGCCGCCGTGCCAAACATTCTTCTTAACGGTCAGATGGGTATTGCTGTGGGTATGGCTACAAACATTCCACCACACAACCTTGGCGAACTCGTAGACGCAACGGTAGCACAAATTGATGATCCAGAAATTTCACTTGAAGGCTTGATGAAGTATGTGAAAGGTCCGGATTTTCCAACTGGCGCAGAAGTTTATGGTGGCGCACCAATGAAGCAAGCCTATGCTACTGGTAAAGGTTCAGTAGTAATTCGCGCGGTGGCCAACATCGAAGAACGTAAAAACGGCCGTTATAATATTGTGATTACGGAAGTTCCTTACGGTATGAGCAAGGAAGACTTTATTGATAAGGTGCGTGATTTGGTTCTTGCAAAGAAACTTGATCATATTGCAGACGCGCGCGATGAGTCGGCTCGTGGTAAGGTGCGCGTGGTAGTTGAACTTAAGAAGGATGCGTTCCCGAAGAAGATTTTGAACCAACTCTATAAGCTCACTCCACTTCAGACCTCGTTCCACTATAATATGTTGGCACTCGTTGATGGTATTCAGCCACGTATCCTTGGTCTTAAGGAAATCTTGGCAGAATTTATTAAACATCGTCAAAAGGTGATTCGCCGTCGTACTGAATTCGATCTTAGAAAAGCCAAAGAACGCGCACATATTCTTGAAGGTTTGAAGATTGCTCTCGATAATATCGACGAAGTAATCAAAGTGATTCGCGCATCTTATGATGATGCCGACAAACAACTCATGAGCCGCTTCGGTCTCTCCGAAATTCAGGCTAACGCAATTCTCCAGATGCAGCTTCGCCGTCTCCAAGGACTTGAACGCGATAAGATCGAAGAGGAATTGAAGCAACTTCATGAACTCATTAAGAAACTTGAGGCGATTCTTGCCGATGAGAAAGAAGTGCTCCGCGTGGTTAAGGAAGAACTCCTTGCTATCAAAGAGAAGTATGACGATCCACGTCGCTCTAAGATTATCAACCACGAGGTTGGTAAGTTCTCTGAGGAAGAATTGATCCCAGAAGAAGAAAGCGTGATTTTGCTTACGACAGAGAACTACATGAAGCGCGTACCACAGGCTGATTTCCGTCGCCAGAACAGAGGTGGAAAAGGCAAACGTGGCATGACGACTAAGGAAGAAGATGTGATTGCTCAGATTATGACCGCAAACTCTCATGACTTCTTACTCTTCTTCACGAACCAAGGTCGCTTGTTCCGCATGAAGGCTTACGAAGTGCCACAAGCATCTCTGTCCGCAAAGGGAACGGCTGCTGTGAACCTTCTCAATATGCATCCAGAAGAAAAGATCACCGCTATTATTAAGCAGGGTGATGCTGGAGCTGATGGCTATCTCTTTATGGCAACCAAGAAGGGTACGATCAAGAAGTGTGCAATCAAAGACTTCTTCAATGTGCGCTCAAATGGTTTGATCGCTATCAAACTCGACGAAGGTGATGAGCTACGCTGGGTTAAAGAGACTACTGGCGAACAGGATATTGTAATTTCGACCTCCGCTGGTCAGGCTACCCGTTTCAATGAGAAGGAAGTTCGTGTGATGGGTCGTGCTGCGATGGGTGTTCGAGGTATGAGACTTCGTCCGAAGGATGAGATCGTCGGTATGGATGTTGTAACTGATCCAAAGCAAAAGGTTCTCGCTATCTCAGCAAATGGTTATGGTAAGGCGACATTAGTTTCAAACTTCCCACCTCATAAGCGTGGTGGCGTAGGTGTCAAAGTTGCAGCCGTAACGGCGAAGACTGGTCCAATCGCGGCGGTTCATACGCTCGATCCGGCAGCTAAAGAGATCATCATGATGTCTACCGGCGGTCAGGCGATTCGTGTAGCAGTGAAGGATATTCCAACGCTAGGACGCGCAACGCAGGGCGTACGCGTGATGAAGCT
>JAEEGK010033257.1_pt1 | contig 10038 bp, 9 predicted proteins | sample 8958771 | NCBI WGS metagenome assembly JAEEGK01 (sample SAMN16246547, study PRJNA631951) | gut metagenome | biome: gut microbiome; feature: rumen; material: SC-attached | host: Bos | place: Iran: Karaj | collected 2018-10 | reverse complement strand
ATCATAATCCCACATGTAGTGGAACGCGAGTTCGCAGATCTCCGTAACGCCGTTGGGGACGGTATAGGTACCTCCGGCCTTTCTTGTCGGCCACTTGATCAACTTGCTTCCGTCCTTAGTGAACAGGACGCCGTTCACTGCCTTAAAGCTGGCGTTTGAGGAAGAGACGTTGAACCTGTTCAGGTCGGGAAGATTATGAAAACAGTACGGCGCTATGGAGGTAACGCCGCTGCCGATGGTTATCGTTTGCAGAACATCGGTGCCGCCCATGCTGAAGATATAGTTTCCCAGACTCTGCACGCTGTTGGGGATGGTCACGCTGGTATAACTTCCTGCAGGGAAGGCTTCGTCACATATGGAGGTAATGCCTTCGCTGAGTTTGATTGCTTCGACAAGATACTGATCTTCTCCGGGAGGCGACGGGTCTATTTTGGTGGTCATGGGGCCGGTACCGGAAACGGTCAGGGTCTGCAGACCGGTGCTGCTGACGGTACTCAGCGTCCAGGTCAGATTCGGGCCGCAGCTGCCGGACATGATGACGTTATCCGCCCGCACTGGAACAAGCGTCAGCCCCGCCAGCAAACAGATCGCCATTAATAAGAACAGCACCCTGTTTTTGGCTTTTTTCATAAACGATTACCTCCATTCCAATTGATTGACAGTTTTTTGTTACAACATTTTACCATTATTAAAAAACCGTTGCAAGCAAAAAAAGAGAAGCTCTTCCCTTGATTTGCCTGCAACGGTTCAACCCGGTACAGCGACAGGATCCATATCAGAACAGATCTTCGTTCCGGAATCAGAATGATCGGCTCATTTTCCGTCCGCCGGACGGTAGCTGCGGAAGAACCCTTCGATTTCCGCCTTTGCGGCAGCAAAAGAGCCCTGGATCATTTCCGGGCGTCCGCCGCCCCGGCCGTGGAGCGCGGCGTTGATCTCACCGGACGCCCTGCGAAGGTCAACAGTCCGGCTGCCGAGGATGTATTTCCAGTCACCCTCCGATCCGCAAAAGGCGGCAAAGATCCCGGCAGTCTTTTCCATTCCCGCGTTCACCAGCTCCCGAAGGGAATTCATGTCGAACTCCGGCTCAAACACGCAGGCATTCCCTTCCGTAAGGGGAAGGGCTTCCGCCCGAAGACTGAGGCAGCGTCGGCGGGCATCCGTCAGGGCGTATTTCGTGTCCTCCAGCTCCTTCAGCACCCGGCGCACCGCCTCCGGCGTGTCCAGCTGGGGAACGCTGAGAAGGCCGGAGATCGCCAGGGTGGCCTGATACCGCCGTCGGGCATCCTCCATAGCGTCCAGACCGCAGAGCAGGTGAAGCCGGATACCGCCCCGGTGGCGCATGAAATCCAGGATGCGCAGGCTGCCGATCTCCCCGGTCCGGGAAACGTGGGGGGCGCAGCAGGCACAGAGGTCATAGCCCTGAATCTCCACCAGGCGCACATCCTCCGTCAATTCCAGTTTGCTGCGATAGTCCAGGCCTCGGAGCTCCTCCTCCGGCGGGTAGCGGCAGATCACCGGAACATTCCCGGCTATAGCCCGGTTTGCTTCCGTTTCCAGGGCGTCCAACTGGGGCCGGGAAAGCTCGCCGTCAAAGTCCACGGTCACATCCCCGTCCCCCAGATGGAAGCCCACATTGTGATAGCCGTATTCCCGGAACACCAGGCCGGAGAGCAGATGCTCTCCCGAGTGGTTCTGCATCCGCCGGAAGCGCCGCTCCCAATCCAGCTCTCCACGGACAGACTCCCCTTTCGGCAGGTGATCTGCCGTAAAGTGCGAGATCACCCCCGCACGAAGCTGCACGTCCAGGACCGGGACGCCGTTCAGCATCCCGGTATCCGCAGCCTGACCGCCGCCCTCGGGGAAGAAAGCGGTGCGGTCCAGCACCACGGCCCAACGATCCCCCGCCCTTTCACAGGAGAGGACCGTGGCCTCGAACTCCCGCAGATGGCTGTCCAGGTCATAGAGCTTTTCCGTCATATTCCTGTCCTCCACGCTTGCTCACAGGCTTTCGCCGCACTCTCAATCTCCGGGCGGTCACGGAGGTATCTCGCTCTGGCCGGGGGACACAGAAGATCCAGCCACCCGTCCATCTCAGAGAGACTCACAAAACGAGCCTCCGTCACCTCTTCCGGCTGAAGAGTCAGAACCGGCTTACACTCTGGACAGAGATAGAGGTAATTATCAAGGAAAAGGGATTCTGTTCGCTCAGAGCTGAGCAGGTGAACGCGAGTCGGGTTCGCGCAGAGGCCGGTTTCCTCTCGCAGTTCACGCAGTGCCCCCTGGAGGCTTCCCTCACCGGCAAGGACGCTTCCTCCGGTTCCCTCCCACATCTGCCCCCAATGCTTCCCGGGATGCCGACGGGTAAGCAGAAGACAACCGTCGGCCGTTACCGTCCAGATCGTAACGATGATATGCCAATAACCGTCCGGTATCCCATCGCCCCGGCATATCACTTTTCCTGTAGGCCGCTTTTCTGCATCACGAAGCTCCCAGAGTTCAGGCATCGGGCGCATCCACCTCGAAGAGCTTGATGAGAACGCCGCCCTGCTCCGGATGCCCCTCGCCCCGGAACTTGTTCTGGTGGAGATAGGGGGCCAGGGTCTTGCTGTCCGTCAGGAAGGTGGGAACGGTTTTGAAGGGCATGCTCTGGGTCTCGAACCAGCCGTTGTTCTCGATGAAGATATGGCACTTCTCCCCCGCACTGTCCTCGCCCTCCAGCAGATAGCGGGCGGACATATGCCGCACGCCGGAAAGGTTCACCCGCTGGGTGTCCACACCGCCGGGGCGGACCACGCCGTGGAAGATTTCTCCTTCCGCAGTACCGGTGAAGGGGATCATGACCACCTCTCCCGCCGGGCCCTTCATAAAAGAGCAGTCCTTCATGTCCATCCGGACATGTACCTCCAGGATAAGCTTGTCTGCCATGGCTGTTACCTCCTGATATGAAGATTTTTATTGATTCTCGTTCAGACGGACGGCCCGGTATTCCTCCCCCAGGAGCAGAGCCTCCACGCCGCCGGAGCTCAGCTCCTGCAGCCTTGCATTCAGCGTTTCCCCCCGCCCTTTTTCCAGCAGGGCCTCCAGGGAGACATCCGCGCCGAATTCGGTTTCCACCCCGACGGCGCCGCAGCTCTCCAGCTCCCGGCGCACCCGCTCGTACAGGCTGTAGGGGCAGGCGATCAGCAGCCGTTCCCACAGCCGCACCTCTGCAATGCCCGCCGCCTCCAGGGCCAGCCTCGCGGCCTGGGAATAGGCCCGGACCAGGCCTCCGGTCCCCAGCAGTATGCCGCCGAAATAGCGGGTGACGATGCAGAGGACGTTCTGGATCTCCCGCCCCCGAAAAACGGAAAGGGTAGGCAGGCCGGAGGTCCCCTGGGGCTCCCCGTCGTCGGAATACCGCATGACGGCGTTTTCCCGCAGGATATAGGCGTATACATTGTGGGTGGCGTCCCAGTGCCGGGCCCGGATGTCTTTCAGCAGCGTCAGGGCGCTGTCCTCCGTCTCCACGGGCCAAACCCGCCCAATAAAGCGGGACCGCTTTTCCGTGAATTCCGCCTCGCCGTAGCCGGCGGGGGTACGATATCCGTCACTGGCCATCCGCGACGAATTCTCTGAGCCTGCCGTAGACCTCCGGAGAGCAAACGGCAGTGACCAAGATGCCGGATTCGGTGTAGTCCGTTTCCAGCACACGGCAGCTGTCGTGAAGCCGGTCCAGCTCGCCGCCCCGGGTATAGGGCAGCAGGAAGGTGATCTTCTTCTCGCCCGCCGTCAGCAGGCGGAACATACGCTCCCGAAGAATGTCCAGTCCCTCCCCGGTGGCAGCGGAGATGCACACGGCCTCACCGTTTCTGGGCAGCTCGGAAGCCTGGCAAAGGTCGCATTTGTTGTATACGTTGATCCGGGGTGTCGTCTCCACGCCCAGTTCCCGGATGAGATCCTCCGTCACCCGGGCCTGCTCGACCCAGTCGGGATTGGAGACATCCGTCACATGCAGGATCAGGTCCGCGTAATCCAGCTCCTCTAGGGTGGCCTTGAAGGCGGCCACCAGCTGTGTCGGCAGCTTGCGGATGAATCCCACGGTATCGCTGAGGAGCACCTCCATGGTATCATTCAGCTGCAGACGCCGGGTGGTGGTATCCAGGGTGTCAAACAGCCTGTCCCCCGTGTGGATACCGGCGCCGGTCAGAGCGTTGAGAAGTGTGCTTTTCCCGGCGTTGGTGTAGCCAACCAGGGCAACGGAGAGCATTTCGTTCTTCTGGCGGCGGCGGCGCTGGGTGCCCCGGACGCGGCGCACCTCCTCCAGCTCCTCCCGCAGCTTCTGTATCTTGCGGCGGATGTGCCGCCGGTCGGTTTCCAGCTGGGTCTCGCCGGGTCCCCGGGTGCCGATGGGGCTGCGGCCGCCGGAGGCGGTCTGCCGCACCAGACGGGTCCACATGCCGGTGCGCCGGGGCAGCAGGTACTGGTATTGGGCCAGCTCCACCTGAAGCCGCCCTTCCCTGGTCTGGGCCCTGGAAGCGAAGATATCCAGAATCAGTCCGCTGCGGTCCAGAACCTTGACCCCCAAAGCCTCGGTCAGGTTCCGCATCTGCGACGGAGACAGCTCGTTGTCAAACACCGCCAGACTGCAGTCGTTGGAGGCAAGGAGTTCTTTGATCTCCTGGGCCTTGCCCGAGCCGATGAAGCTTCCCGGGTCCGGAGAATCCCGATGCTGCAGGGACCAGCCCACGGCTTCTCCCCCGGCGGTTTCCAGGAGGGAGGCCAGCTCCTCCATGGTCACCTCTGTGCTGCGCTCTTCCGGCGCCAAACTGTCCGCCGAAAGGCCGACCAGAATGGCGCGCTCTCTCTTTTCCCCCTGCGTTTCCTGCATTCAATTCCTCCATAATTCAAAAAAGAAGCTCCGCGCAGGCGCGGAGCTTCCGGAATATCCAAAGTCAGGAGAGTCCAAACTTTTTGTTGAACTTATCTACACGGCCGCTCGTATCGACCAGCTTCTGCTTACCGGTGAAAAAGGGGTGGCACTTCGAGCAGATTTCGACCCTGATATCCTGTTTTGTGGAGCCGGTGGCAATGACCTCTCCGCACGCGCACTTGATGGTAGTCTGATAATACTGAGGATGGATACCTTCCTTCACTTCAGTTTCACCTCTTTCTCTTCTTTTTGCAACGAGTGATATAATAGCATAACGTACTTGGAAATGCAAGCATTTTCTTATCATCTTTTGCAGGAACTTTTCCGGCATCGGCTCTTTTTCCCACCGTTCAGGAAAAAGTTACAATATGAAGCGCCGCCGGACCGGGAGGAATGGGAATTCATGTTGTAATGCGGCGCTTACGATGCTATAATGACTAAGTTATTCTAGCACATTTGCTGTCCGAAGGCGGTCTGCCCCAGCCTGGTCCACTCGCCGCCCCTCGGGCATCTGCGGAGGAATTCAACGGATGATAGAAGTATCCAATCTGACCAAGACCTACGGAAAAAAGCGCGGCATCGACCGGCTCTCCTTCTCCATCGGAGACGGCGAGATCGTCGGCTTCCTGGGTCCAAATGGCGCGGGCAAATCCACGACCATGAACATCATCACCGGTTATCTCTCTGCCAGCTCCGGCGCCGCCCGGATCGGCGGCATCGACGTACTGGAGGACCCGGTGAATGCAAAAAAACAGATCGGCTATCTGCCGGAGCAGCCGCCCCTCTACCTGGACATGACGGTGGAGGAATACCTGGACTTTATCTTTGACCTCAAAGGCGTCAAGGACCTGAATCGGCGGGAGCACATCGCCGAGATCTGCGAGCTGGTGGGCCTGAAGGAACAGTTCAAGCGGGTCATCCGCAACCTCTCCAAGGGCTACAAGCAGCGGGTCGGCATGGCCCAGGCTCTGGTGGGCAATCCGGACGTGCTGATCCTGGACGAACCCACTGTGGGACTGGACCCGAAGCAGATCATTGAGATCCGGAACGTCATCAAGAATCTTGGGCGGGACCGGACTATTATCCTCTCCACCCACATTCTCCAGGAGGTCAGCGCCATCTGCGAGCGGGTCCTGGTCATCAACAACGGGCAGATCGTGGCGGACGACAAGCCGGAAAACCTGTCCTCCATGATCACCGGGGACCGGAAGCTCTCCGTCCGGGTCGCCGGCCCCAGGGAGATCGTGCGGAAGATCCTCCGGGGCATCGACGGCGTCCAGTTCGCGGACGTGACGGTGCAGGCCGAAAAGGGCTCCTACGATTTTCTTGTGGAGGCGAAGCCCAACGTGGACATCCGCAAGCCCATGTTCATGGCCCTGGCCAAGGCCGGCTACCCCATTCTTCAGCTCAAGAGCATGGACCTGAGCCTGGAGGACATCTTCCTCCGCCTGGTGGAGGAGAAGAAAAAGCAGCGCAATCCCCAGAACAAGGCTCCCAAAAAGGTTTCCGCGGAGACCGCGCTGAACATCAGCGGAGGCGAGGAGCCCTCATACGGAGAGACAGGCTCCGACGAAGAAAAGGATGAAACAAAGGAGGGTGAATTCTGATGACCGCCATTTACAAGCGCGACCTTCGCTCTTACTTCACTTCTCCGGTGGGCTATGTTTTCATCGCCGCCATCGTCTTCATCATGAACCTGGTGTTCTACATTATGAATATGCTCACCGGGCAGAACCAGCTCGTCGCCTGCTATTCCTTTATGTTCTATGCTCTGGTGGTCCTGGCCCCGGTGCTGACCATGCGGACCTTCAGCGAGGAGTACAAGCAGAAGACAGACCAGCTACTCCTGACCTCTCCGGTCCGTCCGGCGGGGATCGTGCTGGGGAAATTCCTGGCGGCCTATACGGTGTATGTGATCTCCCTCGCCCTGATGCTGATCCAGATCATCATTCTGGCCGCCGTCAGCACCCCCAACCCGGCCATCATCATCGGCAACTACATCGCCCTTCTGGCCGCCGGAGCGGTGTTCATCGCCATCGGCTGCTTCGTCTCCTCCCTGACGGAGAACCAGCTGGTGGCCAACATCGCCACGCTGGGCATCAACGTCTTTCTTTTCCTGATGGACTACGCCTACACCCGCATCAACGTCACCTGGATCAAATCCGTTCTGTATTGGATCTCCCTCTTCCGCCGCTACAACACCTTCTACGTGGGCGTCTTCTCCGTGGCGGATTTCTTCTTCTACGTCTGTGCCGCCGCCACCTTCCTTTTCCTGACGGTGCGCGTTCTGGAGAAGAAACGCTGGAGCTGAGATCGCGGGGAACGTTCCCACCCTGAAGAAAGGAGCTGCCGAAGGGCAGATAAGATATCATGAAAAGAAAAACGGATGACGAGATCCTGAACGAGGGCATCCTGGACGTGGAGCTGGCCGCCGAAGAGGAAGAGATCAAAAGCCGGAAATTCAAATACGGCACCATGGCCACCATCTTCACCGTGGTCTTTGTCGCCGCCGTGGTCCTGTTCAACGTCCTCCTGGGCTATATGACGGACCGCTTTGTCTGGGAATTCGATATGACGCGGGAGCATCTCTTCGATATCTCCGAGGACACCAAGGAGGTCATCGACGATCTGAGCCGGGACGTCACCATCACCGTGCTGGCGGATGAGACCGTGTTCCGGGACTCCACGGAGCTGTTCAGCAACATCTATGAGATCCTCCAGCGGTATGAGGCACTGGGCGGCGGAAAGATCAGGGTCCGCTACGTCAACCCCAATATGAACCCCAAGATATTCGAGCAGTATAACGAACTCGGGGATCTGGGCAATAATTTCCTGATCATCGAAAGCGATCTTCGGATGAAGTCACTGTCGCCCAACAGCCTGTACAACATCAGAGTCGACGACAACGACATCAGCTATTTCGTAGGCCTCCGCGCTGAACAGACGATCACCTCCGCCCTGCTCTTCGTGACCCAGGATTCCGTCAATACCGCCTGCTGGCTACGCGGGCACGGGGAGGATTACTCCAAGATCCAGATGGACACGATCCTCAAGAAGATGAACTACGATTCCCAGGTCATCATCCTGGCCCAGGACGAGATCCCGGAGGAATGCACGCTTCTCCTCATCTCCTCCCCCCAGACCGACTACAGCCCGGATGAAATCGAGAAGCTGGACGCCTTCCTCAAGCGGGGCGGCGACGCCATCGTCGCACTCTCACCGGAGACCAGCGTCGCCCTGACGAACCTGACCAACTTCTTTGAGGAATGGGGCGTCCATTACCGCAGTGAATTCATCCTCGATAACTACCAGAGCATCAGCAACATGCCCTTCTATGTGGTTCCCAATATCTCGAATATCACCAATGTCACCGATCGGCTGAACACGAAGAACTATTACGCTCTCGTTCCCGGCTGTATGCCCATCGACCTGACCGGAACGGAAACCGGATCCCATAATCTGGCGATCCTGATGACCTCCTCTCGCCGCTCTTATACCAAGGATCTGAACGAGATCACCATGGGATACGATTACGACGAAGCAAATGATCCCACCGGGCCCTTCAATATGTGCGTGCTTTCAGAGTATCTGGCTACGGACAAAAATATGAACTACACCCGGGGCGACATCCTTTTCTGCTCCGCAGGCATGATCTCCGACAGCGTTCTGGAGGCCAGCAATTTCCTCAACGGGCAGTTCCTCGAGCATGTGCTGGACTACATCAGTGAATACAGCGACGGCGTTGTGATCCCGGACAAGACCTTTGAATCCACCACTTTGAACATCCTCAGCTGGCAGAGCCGCGTTGTCCTGTATGTCGTGGTCATTGCCATTCCCCTTCTGATCCTGTTGGCGGGTATCCTGATCTGGTCCAAAAGGAGACACCTGTAATGTCCAAGAATATCCGACGCATCGTTATCGCTGCCGCCGCCGTGGTGGTACTGGCGCTGGCTTTCGTGCTTCTCAAGTATGTTTTCCCTGAAAAGGAGATCATTATTGAGGAGACCCCGGCACCGACGGAGGAAGCAGTCAATTATCTCGTTCACAGGAACGGCAACGAGGTATCCGGCATCACCTTCCATTATCAGGACGGAGAAGAATTCGTCGTGGAGGCGCATCGCCAGGAGAACGGCAGCTATCAATTCACTGCGACTCCGGAGGATTCCTTCTTCGGCTACAACAATTCCCGTTTCCGTTCCATGATGTTCACCATCTCCTCCATCAGCGCGACCTCCAAGATCGAGGAGGATCCCAAGGATCTCAGCATTTACGGACTGGACGACCCATATTTTTCCCTCACCGTCAGCTTTGAGGACGGCAGCTCAACCACCATCTTTGTCGGCAATGAGACGCCGGTCCAGAATTACTACTATGCCAATACGGACCAAGACGATACCGTTTATACCATCGGCAGCTATCTGACCAGTCTGATGACCCGGCAGCCCCATGAATATTTGGCTATCGATTCCTTCCCCACCTATGAGGAGGACGATATTTATGAAAACCTCGTTCATTTCATCCTCACCCGTCGGGATGGGGTAAGCATCGAGGTCGTCCTGGACAAGGACCTGAATATGGAGGGCAATATCACCTCCTCCGCTTACATGATGCTTCAGCCTTTCGTTTCGCCCTGCACTTCTGAAACCATCGAAGAGCTTTTGGATGTGCTGGCTACGATCTCCATGGAACAGATCGCAGGCAACATCCAATCGGTGGACGAGCTGCACACCTATGGGCTGGATCGGCCCGGCCGCCTCTATGTAGAGGACAAAGCAGGCAATCATCTGGAGCTTGTGATCGGCACTGCCAACGAAGACAAGGCCATCGCTGCCGTTGCCAGACAGTATGATGCATTCGTAGCCGGTGAGGTGGATTATCTGACGATCCTGCAGTATAAGGAAACCGATTTCGATTGGCTGGATCTGAATTATATGAATCTGCAGATCCGAACGCCTTGGATCGTCAGCATCCACGACGTAGACGCTGTGATCTACGATTTCGAAGGTGAAGTATACGAGATGCTGCTCTACGAATATGACGACGTGACCGGATCCGGCCTCGACGTCGTGCGTACATGCAGCCACATCAACGGGAAAGACATCGGAGAGACGAATACCAAGCGTATC
>JAEEGK010033256.1_pt1 | contig 10038 bp, 6 predicted proteins | sample 8958771 | NCBI WGS metagenome assembly JAEEGK01 (sample SAMN16246547, study PRJNA631951) | gut metagenome | biome: gut microbiome; feature: rumen; material: SC-attached | host: Bos | place: Iran: Karaj | collected 2018-10 | reverse complement strand
ATAAATTTATATTATTCTCATCAACAATTAAAATATATAATTATTCAAAATTTGATGATTTAAAAATAGTAAATTCAAATAATGAATTTCTTGTAATAAATTCAGAAGAAGATATTTCAATTCCTTTAAATTGGTTTATTTTACCAGATAAAAAAATATATCTTGAATACAAAGGAGAAAAATATGTTTTATTAAATAATATTTCTAAATCAAAAGAAATTATAAAAAATATATCATTTAATGATAAAAATTCAATTTCAATTGATATTCAAATTTTAAATACAAAATATGATAACAATAATAATATAGATTTAATAAATATTATATTAAATCCAACAATAACAATTCATAATGAAACTCCTTTTGAAATGAAATGGAGTAATGAAATAAAAATAGAATCAACAATGAAAAAAAGTTTATATAATATTATTCCAAGTAAACAAGATTTAATTCATATTATTAAAGAATCTAAATTACAAATATTATATGATAATTTATTATTAAATCCAATGAAATTAGTAAAAGATGAAAAAGAAGAAAGATATTCAATATTATTTTCAAATGGTAAAAAAACAATATATTCAAGAATAGAATTTGAAGAGAAAACTCCTTTAAAATATTATAATTCAAAATTATTTAATGTTTCAAATTATAAATTAAATAGTATTAACATAGTATTTTATTTTGATTTCATATTTGTAAATCGAACAAATAAAACAATATCAATAAAAAATGAAGAAAGTTCAATTTTTGATAAAAAAGAAAATGATATTATAAATATAGAACCAAAAAAAATTTCTTCATTAATATCATCTCAATTAAAAGAAAAAATACAAATTAAAATAAATGATAGTGAATATAGTGAAAAATTCCAATTAGATACAATTGGAGTTGATTTTGTTTTAAAAATTAAAAATGTAAATAAAACTTATTTACCTCTTGGAGTTATAATAAAATCATCTTTTATTTATCCTAAAAGTACTATTATTATATTTGAAAATAGATATAATTTTATAAATAAACTTGGATTTGATTTATCTTATAAAGAATATAATGAATCAAATGAAAAAATATTAAAAAATAATCAAGAAGATTTTGTTATTTTAAAAAATGAAAAAAATTCTTTTTTCCAAATTGGAATTGGAAAAGAATTTTCTCAAAAATTTGATATTGAAGTTCCTGGAAGATATGATTTATCAATTAAAGTAAATAAAGATATATCAAATGAAAAAATTAAAAATAAATTATTTACTTTAAATGGTAAAGAATTTTATTATCCAATAAGATGTGTTATTCAAACTTATAATAAAGGAATTATTTATATTATTTTTACTGAAGTTGAATATCCTTTATCTAATATAAATAATAAAACTAATTTTGCTGTTAAATTTAATTATAATAAAGGAAAAAAACAAATTATTATTCCTGGAAATAAAGAAATTCCTTTTATTGATCCTGAAGAATTAAATATCGATAAAATATCTTTTGATTTATCAAGAAAAAATTATGATTTTTCTTTTAATGAATTTGAAACTAAAAAAATTAAAAGTAAAGATAGTGTTTATATTATTAGATCATTACCTACGAATTCTAATTTAACTAAAAGTATTATCATTGAATCTAATTTTGGAAAATCAAAAACTTTAAAAACAAAAGAAAAATTATTAAAAAGCTTTTCTAAAATATCAGGATATAAATTATATTTAAAATTAATTGGATTAGGAATAAGTATAATAAATCAAGATCCAAAGGAAATATTATATATATCATTATATGATTTGCAATTTAAAAATAAAAACATAACAAAAACAAGATTAAATGGAAATAATAATATTTCAAATATATATTTCATCCAATGTAAAAATTTCCAAATAGATTATTGTTTAGATAATTCATTTAAAGTAATTTTTAGTCCATTACAGCAAATTTTACCTAAAAATGAATTAGTATTAATAAAAGAAAATGATAATGAACCATTAACACCATTTATTCAATTTTGTGTGGATCAAGAATCAAAAACATATTTAAATTCATCTCCAAATGTAAGTTATCCTTCAATTGAATTAATAATTCAGCCAATAAATTTAAAAATAGATCATGTAGTATTAAATCAAATAATATCTTTATCAAATGAATTAATGGAATCTTTCGGTTTAATAGATTCTTTAAATAATATAAATTCAAATTCAAAGGAAGAAAATATAATAACAGAAATAGAAACACCAATAAATAAATTAAATTTAGAAAACAAAATAGTAGATTCCTACGCAATAAATCTTTTAAATATAGGTTCAATACATATAAACTTAACATTTAGATTAGATAAAAATTCAATAAATTTATCTAAACTTCCATCAATAATATCTGGTTTAATAACAACATTATCAACTACAATAACATCAATTTCAGATACATCATTAAAATTTAATGAAATAATAATTCAAAACTCATTTACAACATTTAGTAAACTATACCCAATAATATATGATAATTATAAGAGAGAATGTATATTCCAATTATATAAGATAATAGGAGGAATAGATATAATAGGAAATCCAATAAAATTATTTGATTCAATAGGAACAGGATTTTATTCATTATTTAACGAACCAAGAAAAGCATTTTTAAAAGGACCAAGTCAATTTGGTAAAGGAATATCAAAAGGAGTATCATCTTTATTTTCAGGAATAATAGGGGGAACATCGGATTCAATGACAAAAATAACAGGAAGTTTATTAAATGCATCAAAAATGATTCAAGGTGAATCAAATAATAATAATAATGAAATTTATAAGAAAGAAGAAGAGCCAAAAGGATTTTTTAAAGGAGCATTTTCAGGATTAAAAAAAGGATTTAATGAAATTACAAAAGGAGTATCTGGTATAGTAACAAAGCCAATTGAAGGAAGCAAAAAAGAAGGTATTGGAGGATTTTTTAAAGGAGTTGGACAAGGTTTTATGGGAGCTGCTTTAGCTCCTGTTAATACTGTTCTAACTGTGGGAAATGAAACTACTAAAGGCATTTCTAATAGTAATCTTATTAATAAAAAAATCACTTATGAAAGATTCAGGGAACCTAGAATTTTAAGTGACAATTTACCTATATTAAATTATGATAATATGGAACATAGAAATTATAAAAATTTATTTGTTAAAGATTTGAATGGAAATGATGTTGAAGTTAGTGTTCAAAATAATTTTTTAAAATTAGAAAATTCTAAAAAAATTCTGGAAAAATCTTTCGTTTATGATATTAATGGTAAAAATAATAATAATTTATATGTCATTGTTAGTGATGTTTTAGTTGTTCTTTTAAAAGATTTTAAAAATGAAGTCTTAAAAATTTATTTAGATGATGTTAAAGATGTTTCTATTCAAAGTGAAGGTAAAGTTATTAAATTGAAGGTTTCTTTGTTTAATAATATTGTGAAATATGTTGATTTTTATCAAAAAAATGATGCTGAGAAAATTGTTAAAGCTATTAATAAAGTATTGAAGAAATAAATTTATTTAACTTTGGAAACTTTAATTTATTATTTATTTAAATTTTAATTATTTATTTAATATTTTTAATCCCATGATTTTATTAACTTAAATATTAAAAAATGGTTGAATATTAAGATGTTTTTTCTTTTATCAATAATATGAATGATAAAAAAAAGAAAATTTAAACATTAATTTAAATGATCATTTATTTTCAATAAAATAATATAAATATTCAATTTTTAAATAATAATAATAATGACAATTCTTTTATTTCATTTAATAATGAAATAATTAATCAAAACAATAATTCAAATCACTTTAAAAATAAAAATCCTTTTCTTTTGATTTTAATATAGAAGATGATAATAATAATTGTTTAGATTTTATTTGTTCAATATGTTATTGAATAAGTAATGTTGATTCCAAAAATTATACTTTTAATGATGATAATATTGATTTTGTTAATATGACTAATCAAGAAATATTAGAATTAGAAAATAAACTTAGAAATGAGAATAAAAGACTTTTATTAGAACAAAAATTATGTTTAAAATTTGTTCAATATTCTCCTCAACAATTTGAAAATAAAGAATGTGTTATGTGAAAAGAAAAATTAAATGAAAAAGAATAATATTAACTTATAATCATATTTTTCATATTGATTGTATTGATATATTGGTTTAAAGATAATAAAACTTGTCCTTTTTGTAAAAAAGAAGTTGAATTTTATAAAATAATTAACTAAGGAAAAAAAAACATTTAAAAACATAAGCTCATATTTATTAAAAATAATTAAAAAATAAAGAATAATACTTTAAAAATAAAAAAAATATTCTTTCCCCAAAAAAAAAATAACTCCAAATATCAAATAAAATTCTATTTCTCTAAAATAATAAAGTTATTTTTTCATCATAAAAATGCTATTTTTCAAATTGATAAGCATCAAAAATAGAATTTTCATTTTTTTCAATAGCTTGACAAAAGAAATATAAATCAAATAAATTTTGTTCACTAATAACTTGTCTATAATACCATTTAACAATATCAACATATTTTCCTTTTTTATTATTTAAATGAAATATTTGATACCAAATAGAAGAAAAAATACCAATTGATTGTCTTATATTTCTATTATTTTTAATATATGAAAATGACAATCTACTATTTCTACTTTTGAAATTATTATTCGTATTTTTTATTTTATTTGTTTTTTGAGTAAAATTATTTGTTAAAGGAAAATTACTATCATTTTGATTTATTTTTTCTTGACTAATATCTTTTTTCATTAAAGTAGTAAATTTATTATTATTATTATTATTATTTTTATTATTTATACCATTATTCACATTATTATTATTATTTTTATTATTGAAACTATTATTGGTATTATTATTATTTTGTTTTTCTAATAACTCATTTATTCTCTTATTCATAATTTTTTCAATATCAACAAAAGTTTGATATTTACAAAAAAAATAATTTAATACTTTAGCAATAGAAGTAATAGTTTTAATAGTTCCTCCTATATCAGCGAAAAAATTTTGAATTTTTTTATAATTTCTTTCATAAATATAAACTTTATTCTGCATCCAAAATTGATAAGCAGTATAAATATTAAAAGGAGTTTCGAAATTTTTTAAATCATTTTGTTCAAAATAATAAGAATAATCTTCTCTATAAATTCCATCAAAAAGATAATGATTATAAGTCATAACTCTTAAAGGTTGAAAATTTAAATTAGAAACAGTATAAACATTAGAACCAGGAGCAAAAGTCATTCTAACTTGGAAAAATTTATTAATAATTGGATTTTTATAATTACTAACATCAACTTCTTGAGTTAACATTGTAATAATAGAATCGACAATATTTTCAGTCATAACTTTATCAATATAATCTTGAGATTTACAATTATTAAATTTATGAAAAGTATCATTTTCACAACTTTGAATAATAATTTGATATGAAGTATAATTAGGATGTGAAGTTCCTTTTTCATCTACGGGAAAAGGAAAATTTTTTTCATTAATACTAATATAAGTATCACTACTTTTATTATAATAACCACTAATACAATAACCATTAATAATAGAATATTCTTTTATTAAATTATTTATATTATTTAAATTATATTTTTCCGATTTCTCAGGACATTTATCATAAGTATAATGTGATATTAATAATCTTGATCCTGTATTATCTTTATAATTAATTACTATATCATCAAAATCCATAAATCCAAATATTTCCATTATTGAATCTAAATTTTCATTTTGTGGAAACCCTTGAAATTTAAAAAAATGAAACATTGATGATTCATTCACTGGAAAATCCCCTATATCATATTCTTGACGAGTGTAACAAAAAGATGATGGATTTAAATGATTTATTAATCCAAGAAATGAATATATTCCAAACGCAAGGCTTATTAGACTTGCTATTATTGATAAACAAGATGATGGTGTTGATACGTGACTATGAAAATTTTGGTAGTGAAGTGTTAATGGATCTGATAATATGTCTAAGTGCTTTAAAAACATTTTTTTTATTATGATTATATTATATTTCTTGTTTAGATTTTTTTTTATTTTTATTATTATTATTTTAAGAAATTATATCATCAAAAAATAATAAAAATTCTTTTGAAAAAAATTTTAAACCTAAACATTTTTAATAAAATTATAAAAAAAGAAGAAAAAAAATGTATAAAAAAATTCAAATAATCCTAACAATAATATTAATAATAAAATCGGAATCAATACTTCACCGAAGATCATTTTCATATTTAAATCCTCATAAAACATATATTACAGCACATAGAGGAGTAAACAGAGAGCTTCCAGAAAATACATATTCAGCATTTAAAAGAGCGATTGATTTTGATGTTGATGGAATAGAATTAGATGTATGGTTAACAAAAGATAAAATTCCTGTTGTTATTCATGGAGGTTCCAATGGTGAAATTTCTAGTACAATGGATCATTCTGGTTTAGTTACTGATTTTACTTATGATGAATTAAAACAATTTCATACTAAAATTGGATACGAAGTTATTCCTTCTTTAGAAGATATTTTCAAATTATGCAAAAATAATATTTTCATTAATATTGAAATTAAAGATAAAAGAATTGATGAAGTTTTTAATGTTTTAATTAAATTAATTGAAGATTATGATATGAATGATCAAATTCAAATATCTAGTTTTCATTATGATTATTATGATAAAGTTAAAAATTATAATGAAAAACATGAAAAAAAAATTGAATTTGGATTTATTTATTCTCCTGGTGCTATTCCTGAATTAAAATACAATTTAACTACTATTAATATTCATCATACTGATGCTAATGAAGATATTGTTAAAAAAGCTCATAATATGGGAATTGGAGTTATGACTTGGTTTTCTATGACTAATGTTGAAGATACTTTAGAATATGAAAGATTAGTCAAAATGGGTGTTGATATTATTTGCTCTAATGATTCTTTGTTTGCTAAAAAATTCAGAGATCATTATTTTACTTTTAATAATGTCAAATAATTTTTTATTTAATTTTTTTTATTCATTTCCATTATTTATAATAAAAATTATAATTAGATATTCCCTGAATGAAATATTTATATATTATAATAAGAAAAATTATAAGGAGAATAATCAAATAAATAAAAAAAAATTATTATTAATTAAACACACAATTTAAATATTATCTTTGGAAAAAAAATAAATAAAAAATAATAAAATAAAATTATAACTTTCATCCCAAAAACTGATAAAAACATAGAAAAAAAAAAAAAAAAAAAAAAAAATGAATCCCCCTCAACAAACTCAAACAGAATCATCAAAGGCTGAGACTCCGTCTCAAAAATTAAAGCCTTTAATAGTAGAAATGACAACAGAATTAACATCAAATCATCCATCAAACATTCCAGAATTTCTATTAAACTATCTTCAACAAAAAAATGGATATTCAAATTCGGGATTAACACCATCTCAAAGATTTGAATTGGAAAATCTAAGAAGAGAATTGTTAAAATATAAAAAAATGGAAGAGCATGAAAAATTTATTCAAGAACCAAAAGAACAAAAAGAAAAAGGAAAAAATATTCCTCTTCCTTCAAAAGAAATTGAAAGTGAAGATGATGATGATGATATTGATTTTGAATTGGATGATGAAGCAAAAAATAAAATTAGAGTTGGTGATAAGAAAAGAAATGCAGTTTGTGCTGAAGTAAAAGGAAGTGGAATGATAAATGAACCAAAAGATAATAAAGATAAAGATAAAGATAAGGATAAGGAAAAAGAAAAAGAAAATATAAAAGAAAAAAAAAATGAAATTAAATTAAAATATACAAAAAAAAATCCAGAAGATGAAAATTTCATAAAAGCATATTTATTAAGAAATTGTTTATTTGATTCTCTTGAACCTGATGATATGAAAAAAATAATAGGAGTAATGGAAGAGAAGGAAATAACAGAAGGAACAATAATAATAAAACAAGGAGAAATAGAAAAAAATTTATATTTTATTCGTGAAGGAAATGCAGAATGTACTTTAAATTTTGAAAAACCACAAATTAAAGATCCAAAAAATCCAAAAATAAAAAAACCAAAAGAATATACTCCAATAAGATTAGTCAAAGAATATCGTCCTGGAGATACTTTCTGTGATTTATCTTTATTATATATAAATAAATCTCCAGGAACTATTAAAGCTACTTCAGATTTAAGAGTCTTTACTTTAGATAAATTTTCCTATGAAACTATCATGCAAGAAAAAGCAGAAAGAAAAAATAATATTAATGAAGCTTTTTTACAAAAAATCGATTTTTTAAAAGTTTTAACTCCAGAAGAACAAAAAAAATTATCTCAAAGTATAAAAAGAGGAAATTTTAAAAAAGGAGATATAATAATAAAAGAAAATGAATATGGAGATGTATTATATTATTTAGAAAGTGGAATATGTAAAACTAAAAAAAGAGTAGATTTAGGAAAAAAAGAAATTCCAGGTAAAGATATTAAAAAAGGAGATTTAATAGGAATTGATTCTTTTTTAAAAGGAAAACCAAGAGAAGAAACTGTTATTGCAGGAAGTGATGATGTTAAAGTTGTCTGTCTTTCTAATAATGAATTCAATAATTTAATAGGAGATATTGAAGAAGTTATCAGAAGAAATGATGAAATTTTCAATAAATATTATCCTGAAGTCACTCAAAGAGAAGAAGAAGAAAGATTAGAAAGAGAAAGAATAGAAAAAGAAAAAAAGGAAAAAGAAAGACTCGAACAAGAAAGAAAAGAAAGAATTATGAAAAGAATAAAAACTTATATGCCTGAAGAAGATAGCACACAATATAGTAAAGAATATAAATCAAAATTACTTCCGCAGATAAGAAAAGAAGAAAGAAAAATAGAAAAAATATATAAAACTATGTATAATTATCAAAATCAAGTAAAAGTTGAAGAAAAAATTGAAAAAATAAAAGAAAATATTCCTAATATAAAATCGAAGTATGAATTATTTTTGGAACAAAATAAAATGGATAATAATAACATTGAAGAAAATAAAATTAATAATGATGAAATGAAACAAGAAAAACCTATAAATGATTGGTGGGGAGATATTTTTAAATAAATATAATAAATATCTTTTTGTTTTTATTTTATATATATTTTTGTGTTTATTTTTTATCAAGAATTGGTGTGAAGGAGACAAAAAAGAAGAAATGTATATTATATACTCTTAAATCTCTTTTTAATGATGGTTACTAAGATTATACTATAAGTAAAAATTTTAAAATAAATACTAATGAAATTATATTTTGGAAATTATTATATTAAACAATTTATCAATTATATAATTTGTATAATTAACTCAAATATATTATTTATTAGAAATAATAAAATTTATTTTATTAATTTATTCTTTTTTTGGTTCTTCTTCTTTTTTAGGTTCTTCTTTTTTTTCTTCCTCCTTTTTTTCTTCTTCTTTTTTAGGCTCTTCTTTTTTAGGTTCTTCTTTTTTTTCATCTTCTTTTTTATCATCTTCTTTTTTATCTTCTTTATTATCAGGATTGGGCTCATCGTCATCATCTAATTCACCCATATCAGGCATGTCATCAAAATCTTGTCCGGGTTTTATTGGTTGTGTAGCTTCATCTTCTTCGTCTTCTTCGGAGTAATACATCCAGTCAACTTCAATCCAATGATATTTTTTTCCATCTTTATTTAATCTTGGCCAATAAGGTCCTGATGTTTTTTTTTTTAAATTTAAAAATATATTTCTTGATTCTAAAGTATATTTACTATCTTCTTTAACAATTTCATCATAAAGTTCTAGATCAAATGCATAATTTGTTGTTCCATCAGTACCTTGATATTTTATTCTTTTACCATCAGTTAAATCTACAATAGGTTTTTTTGAATGAACAACCATTATTGTTATGAAGAGTTTATCTTTTCTTTGAGCCCATTTTATTATTGGAAATTTTGTATCACTCATTTTTAAATAATTTAATTTTTAATTTTTATTTTTTAATTTTATTATTATTTTACATTTAT
>JAEEGK010033253.1_pt1 | contig 10039 bp, 5 predicted proteins | sample 8958771 | NCBI WGS metagenome assembly JAEEGK01 (sample SAMN16246547, study PRJNA631951) | gut metagenome | biome: gut microbiome; feature: rumen; material: SC-attached | host: Bos | place: Iran: Karaj | collected 2018-10 | reverse complement strand
CGCTCGTCGCGGGGAAGAACACCGGATCCAACCTCGTCGAGACCATCAACCCGTCGGTGACCTTCGCCTTCGACCGGTGGTACGAATTCGATTTCGTTCTGACGATCAAGGATTTTGGGGAGCCGAACGCGTCTTTCAAGGTCGAGATCAAGGTCGACGGGGAGGACTACGGCACGTCCTATTGCTTCTACGCCAACGACTATTCGTCGCTTTCCTCCGGCACGATCCAGTTCAAGGAGGGAAAGACGGTCAATATTCGTCTCGCACCCCAGATGCGGATCCACGCCGACGTTCTCCTCGACGACCTGACCTTTACCTATAAATAACAACCGCGGCGTTTGCCGCCGCCGTTTTGCAAACCGCCCAGTTTCATTCCGTAGGAATATAGGAGAAACACCGTGAACAATCAAACCAAAGACGAGATTGAACGCCGCTTTGCAGCGCGCTTTGACGTGATCGCCGACCCCGCCGTGCGAGCGGCGGTCAAGGGGTTCTACGAAGAGTTCTTCGAGCCTGAAAAACTGATCCGCTGGTGGGCGGGGCTTTACGACCCCGCCGCGGGCGGCTTCTACTATTCCGACTCGGCGCGCGATCACGACGGATTCCTCCCCGATATGGAGAGTACCTATCAGATCCTTTGGCGGATGCGCGACGTCGTGCCCGATCTGCCCGCTTTCCTCGGGCGCGAGATAACGGGGAAGATCGTCTCTTTCTTTCAGAGCAAGCAGGACCCCGCCGACGGCTATTTCTACCACCCCCAATGGACGAGAGAAGTGTCGCGCAAAAACGTGATGCGTTATACCCGCGACCAGGACTGGGCGGTGTTCGTCCTCGGCTGGCTCGGCGCGGCGCCGCTCTACCCGACGGCGCTCGACCGCGCGAAGGGTTCCGCCGGCGTCGTCGACGTGACGGTGACCCGCTTGGCGTCGCAGGCGGGGCTTACGACCCGCACCGCCGCCGCCTCCGCTTCGACCTCGCCGCGGACCGGGCTGGCATGGCAGCCGAACGAATCGTCGGTCAAAAACTACGTCAACAACCTGATGAACACCACCTCCTGCGAGCATTGGTCGAATCAGCTCGACACGCAGATCAGCTCCTTCGAGGCGGCGGGATGCCTCGGCTACGTTCTCGACGTCCTCGACGAGCGGGTCAACCCCGATTACGGTCTCTGGGTCAAGGGTTACAACGCCTCGACCGACCGTTACACCAACCTCGCAAACAATAGCGAAACGCCCTACGGCATCTTCACGAACACCTATAAAGTAATGAAGTGCTACAACGCGGGCGGACGCCTCTTCCAATACACCGGAAAGATGGTCGAAAACGCCTTCAAGGCGATCAACTCGCGCGATCCCGGCGCCCGCATCACCTACCTCTTCAACCCCTGGGCGACGCTCGGGCAGGTCAACACCAACCTGAAGAACTACGGCAACGTCGCCAAGCGCAACGAATACAATCAACTGATCAAGGATAATTTCCTCGAGATCATCGCCTCGCTGAAGAGTACGCTCGGCAGATATCGCTGCGAGGACGGCTCCTACGGCTTCCTGCAGAGCGGTTCGTCCCCGACGATCTACGACACCCCCGTTTCGCTCGGTCTGAAGGAGGGCGACGTCAACGCGACCAACCTTGTCGTCAGTTTAGCCCAACACATCTGCAACGCGATCGGTCTTGACGGCACGATCCCGGTCTTTAACGCGAACCACGGCAAACTGATGAAGGAACTGCTCGATAACGCCCCGAAGATCGAGAAGGCGAACGGCGCCGTCGCGTCGGTCACCTACGACTTCGAGAGCGATACGCTCGGCGCGGCCCCTGTCGGCGCGACCGACAGCAAGACGAGCGGCACGACCTTCACGGTCGCGAAGGATCCGAAGAACGCCGCGAACAAGGTGCTTGAGATCAAGAAGGACACCGAGGGAAACGACGGCGGCGGGAGTCTGACGGTTCCGACGCTGAACGTTACCAAGATGAACAACGACTCGTCGCTCGAGATCAAGATGCGCGTATACGTCGGATCGGATACCCGCTACGGCAACAGCATCTCCGGGTCGAACCCCAATATCATGCAGATCCGGGTGATGAGCGACGGAACCCCCTTCTGGATGCCGACCCTGCGCTTCAATTCCGACGCCTCGGGCTACACGCTCGTCGCGGGGAAGAACACCGGTTCGGCTCTCGTCGAGACGATCAACTCCTCGAAGACCTTCGTTTTTGACCGTTGGTACGTCTTCACCTTCCTTCTGACGATCAAGGATCTCGGAAAATCGAACGCGTCGTTCAAGGTCGAGATCAAGGTCGACGGGGAAGACTACGGAACTTCGTACTGCTTCTACGCAAACGACGATTACTCGTCGATCAAATCGGGAACGATCCTGTTCGAGGAGGGCAAGACGGTCAAGTTCCGCTTCGCTCCCCAGATGCGGATCCACGCCGATATTTTCGTCGACGATCTGACCGTTAACTACAAATAACCGTTCCGGCGGCGGCGTTTTGCCGCCGCCGCGATTATAGGAGAAGACCCTTGAATAACGAACGAAAAGACGCGATCGAAAGCCGTTTTGCCGAGCGCTTCGGTTTCGTCCTTCCGCACGATCGGGGATCGGGTCAATTCAGAGCAACTACTCGATAATGAAAGATATTGAAAAACACGGTTACTTGTGTTATAATAAATGTAAAGAAATCCGTTCCGCAAGGTACGTTCTTTACGTCCTTATCGCGAGTTTCCCATCAAAAGGAGGATCCGTTATGAAAAGAGTTTTATCCCTGGTCCTCGTTTTCGCCATGATCCTTCCGTTCGCCGCCTGCACGAAGAGGGCGAAGAACGCGACGACCGCCGCCACGACCGAGCAGCTCGGTCCCGACGTGACGATCTACGGCGACGGGGTGTCTCCTGCGCTCATCCTCGCGGCTTCGGTCTCGGCGACGGCGCGTGAAACCGTTATGGCGATCCGCGCCACGCTCAAGAGCCGTCTCGGAGAGTCCCCGAAGCTGGGGGCGACGTCGACCGTAGAGAAAGAGGGGGTCGAGATCGTTTTCGGGGATACGACGCGGGAGATCTCGGAGCGCGCGAAGGCGTATCTGCCCGAACTCGACGGGGACGAGGCGACCTACGTGATTTATTTTGACGAGGACGGCGCCGCGATCGTCTGGAACCACCTGTACGGCGCGGAGATCGGCGCCAAATATTTCTCCGACAACTATATGAACGCCGAGGTCCTGAAGATCCCCTCCGGGACCCGATACGTCGGACGGTTTTCGATTTCGGAATACGCGGAGGAACTACGTATGGCTGCAGAAGAAAAAGCGAGACAAGAAGAGGAAGAGCGTCAGGCGCAGATCGAACGCCGCTGGGCGACGCGCTTCGACAGCATAACCGACCCCGAGGTCAAGGCGTCGGTCAAGGACTTCTACGACGTCTATTACGATCCGGAGGCGATCATCCGCTGGTGGGCGGGTCTTTACGATCCCGATCTCGGCGGCTTCTACTACGCAAACTCGGCGCGCGACAACGCGAGTTACGGGGTCGGCGGCTTTTTGCCCGATATGGAAAGCACCTGGCAGATCATCAACCGCCTGCGTCAGTTTGACTCGGATCTCGCGCATTTCCTCGGGCAGGAGATCACGGCGAAGATCGTCGAATTCTATCAGACGAGGCAGGATCCCGACGACGGCTACTTCTACCATCCGCAATGGCCGAAGGCGCAGTCGCTGACCAACAATATGCGCTACACCCGCGACCAGAACTGGGCGGTCGCGGCGTTTGAAAACCTGCACGCCTCGCCGCCTTACCCGACCGCGCTCGACCGTGCGAAGGGTTCCGCCGGTACGGTCGACGTGACGGTCAAGCGGCTCGCGTCGCAGGCGGGGCTTCCCGTCGCGTCGGATCGTTCCGCGGTACGGATAACGCCGCGGACGGGGCTGGATTGGCAGCCGAACGAAACGTCGGTCAAGAACTACGTCAACAATCTGCTCGCCACCAGGACCTGCGAGCAATGGTCGAATCAGCTGGATACCCAGCTCTCGATCTTCGAGGCGTACGGCGTGCTGCAGTACGTCGTCGACGTCCTGGACGCCAGGATCAATCCCGCATTCGGTTTCTGGGTCACCCGTTACGACGACCAAGCCGACTACTATTACAATATGAAAAGCACTCCCACGGCGGAGACCCCGTACGGCATCTTCACCTGCACCTACAAGGTGATGAACGTCTACAACAGAGCGAACCGCGCCCTTCCGTACCCGACCAAAATGGCGGAGAACGTCATCCGCGGGATCATCTCGGAGCGCACCATTCAGCGCGACGGCCGCATCCGCATTACCTACATCTTCAATCCGTGGGCGACCCTCGGTAACCTCCGTACCAATCTGAACAGCTTCGGGACGATCGCACAGAAAACGGAGTTCAACGCGCTGGTCGACGCAAATATTATCGAGATGCTCGCCGCCTTGAAGAGTTCGCTCGATTACTACCGCTGCGAGGACGGCTCCTACGGCTATCTGGCTTCCGGGTCCTCCCCGACCATCTACGGGATGCCTGTGTCGACGGGCGCGAAGGAGGGCGACGTCAACGCGCATAACCTGGTGATGAGTCTCGGTCGGCACATCTGCAGCACCATCGGCGTCAGCGAGATCCCCGTCTTCAACGAGAACCACGGCAAACTGATGCAGGAACTGCTGAAAAACGCGCCGAAGATCCGGAAGATGGGCGACCCGTCTGCGCCCGATACGCAGAGCGTCTCCTACGATTTCACAAACGTTTCGCTCGGCTCGCTGCCCAAGGGAGCGACGCAGAGCAGTTCCGACGACGCCGCCGTTCAGAACGGAACGACGTTCCAAGTCGTAGAGGAGCCGAACAACACCTCGAACAAGGTGATCGAGATCAGCAAGAACACCGAGGAAAACGTCAACGGACGGCAGCTCTATATCCCGCTGCTCGCCGTGGACAAGATGACCGATTCGACCGTCGCGGAGTTCAAGATGCGGCTGAACGTCACGGGTCAAACCCGTTACGGGACCGGCATTTCGGGGACCAACGCCAACATTATGCAGATCGGCTTTATGTGTCAGAGCGATATGTTCTGGATGCCGACCCTGCGCTTCAGTAACGGCGGCTACACGCTCCTGACCGTAAACTCCACCTCCGGCGGCACGAGCGAATACCCGGATAATCAGGCGAAGACGTTCCGATTCGACACCTGGTACGAGTTCACGTTCCGTCTGACCATCAAGAACTACGGCAAGAGCAACGCCGAGTTCCGGGTCGATATCCTGGTCGACGGACAGCCCTTCGGCACGTCGCGGAACTTCTATTCGGACGTTATCAACTTCAAAGAGGGGAAGACGGTCCGGATCCGTTTCCAACCCCAGATGCGCGTCCACGCTCTGATCCTGGTCGACGATATCGGGATGACGCTCATGAAGTGACGGTCGCTCCCTTCGTTCGACCCGTATACCCTCTCTCGATACAAATAACCGGCGCCGCAGAATGCGGCGTCGGTTTGATTATGAAGTGATTATCTCGGTTTGACCTCGTACACCGTCACGGTGTGGTAGAGATCGCCTGCCCGGAGGATCGCTCTGCCGTGCTTGGGGCTGTCGGGTTCCTCCTGCGTTTCGAGGCAGAACGCGCCGTGTTTGTGCTTGACGGCGCCGCCTTTCAGCCGCGGACGGTCCCCGGAGAGGAAGTTCGCCGTGTAGAACTGCACGCAAGGCTGATCGGTATAGACCGACATCACCAGCTTGTCGCCGGTCACGACGGCGGCGGGGGGTAGGGTGTGACCCGCGATGGGGAAGGGGGGTTTTTCAGCCAGAACGAAATTATGGTCGTATCCGAACCCGGTTTCCGCGATGCGTTCGCCGATCGCGTGCGGGGTGCGGAAATCGAACGCCGTCCCCTCGACGTCGGGGCGAACGCCGGTCGGGATCAGTTCGTCGTCCACCTCGGTATACCGCTCGGCGAAGATCCGCGCCACGTGGTTCAGCACGTCCCCGGAGCCGCAGCCGTTGAGGTTGAAATAGGAGTGGTTGGTCAGGTTGCAGACCGTGTCCTTGTCCGATTTCGCCTCGTATTCGATCGAGAGAGCGTAGCCCGTCAGTTTGTAGGTCACCTTGACGTCGAGATTGCCGGGGTACCCTTCCTCCATATCGTCGGCGTGAAGGGTCAGCGCCAGCGTTTTGTCGTCTGCGGACTCGACCGACCAGACCTTCCGGTCAAACCCGATCACCCCGCCGTGCAGATGGTTGTTCCCGTTGTTCTGCGCCAACTTGTATTCGATCCCGTTCAGGGTGAAGCGCCCCTTCGCGATCCGGTTGCCGTAGCGCCCGATCAGAGCCCCCTGATGCGAGTGATCCTCAAAATAATCTTCGAGCGTCGGGAATCCGAGCACCACGTCGATCCCGTCGACGACGAAGCGCGTGATCGCCCCGCCGAAGGTGATGACCGATACCTCCGCTCCCTCGCTTTTCAGCGTGTATTCCTCGATCGCCGTCCCGCTCGGGAGCGTGCCGAAGATGCGTTTGTTCATACGTTTGTCCGCCTTCCTGTCGTAGATAGTTCCATTATACCGCTGTTTTTCCAAAAATGCAAGGTCTTCTTTTAATCTCGTCGCGCTTGCGCGACATCTCGAGTTTTTCGCGCTTGCGCGGAAAACATATCGAAACCGACGCTTGCGGCGGTTATATCGAATTGCGCGATCCCCCGCCGAGCGCAATATATCGACAAAAAGGATCTATATCTCGCTGCGCTCGATTCGATATATGCTCGTAAACTCGCATTCGATATGTTCGCTCCGCGAACGAGAAGGATTCTTTCACGCCGCGTTTAGGGGGCAGGGGGTCCCCCGCGGCATCTCGAGTGCGAAGCACATATCGAGTCCGGAGGACATATCGAGTGCGAAGCACATATCAAGTCCGAAGGACATATCGAGCGCCGAAGGCGCCAAGTCGTCGATATATCTCGCTCCGCTCGATTCGATATACGCTCGCAAGCTCGCGCTCGAGATACGCTCGTAAACTCGCGCACGATATGTTCGCTGCGCGAACGAGAGGGGTGCGAACGAGAGGGATTCTTTCACGCCGCGTTTAGGGGGCAGGGGGTCCCCCCCGCGGCACATCACTTTCGTCGGAGCTTGCGACGGCGAAAACATCATTGCCGAAGGCAACATCACGTTGCGAAGCAACACATCATTGCGCGGAGCGCACAGTTGGGTCCCCCGCGGCATATCGCCTTACCGTGCCTCCGGCACGCCTGCATATCGAATTGCGCGGTCTCTCGCACCCGCGCAATATATCGCAAAAACCGGGAAGATCCTTCTTCCCGGTTTTTATTATTTGTGGTACCTTTTCCCCGCGCGGATCGAGTACGCCCGGTAGAGCGATTCGAGAAAGACCACGCGCATCAGTTGGTGCGGAAAGGTCATCTTCGAGTAGGAGAGTTTCAGCGCCGCCTTTTCCTTGACGGCGGGGGACAGCCCGTGGGAACTGCCGATGACGAACGCGAGCGTACCGCCCGTGTCGCCCAAATGTCCCACGGCGTCGGCAAACTCCTCCGAGGAGAGTTGTTTCCCCTCTACGCAGAGCGCGATCAGCGGCGTCGACTGCGGCAGGGCGGCGAGGATCTTCTCCCCCTCTTTATTCAGGGCGGCGGCGACGGCGCGGGGATCGTCCTCGTCCGCGATCCGTTCCTCCGGAAGATTGACTTCGCGCAGGTCGCAGAACGCCGCGAGCCGCTTGCGGTATTCCGACGCGGCTTCGGCAAGGTACGCTTCCTTCAGCGTGCCGACCGTGATCAGCGTGACCCGGTGCATGGTTTCGCCTCCCTTGCTCGGTATGCGGGGATCAGTCGTCCTCCGCGATCTTGCGTGCTTCGAGATAGTAGCGTTTATCCCGCGCCTCGCCCATCGAGAAGGTCTTGCGAGGGAGCGCGCCCTTTTCTTCGACCGCCGGGAAGAGTTGTTCCTTTTCCATCCCGGGGAAAAGAAAACCGATCGCGCCGCGTTCTTTGACGATCGACGAGAGCGCGTCCTCCCCGTGGATATAGTCGACCGTTACGCCGGGATGCTCTTTCGTATAGCGGTCGAGAAAGTTCTGCAGCGTTCCGACGTCGAGCGGGTGGGTACCGTGCGGATAGGTGATTTGCGAGGAGGTTTCGCCCGAAAGGAGGGTCAGATGGGTCGCGGGAGCCGAGGGATCCTTGACCGACGCCGCGAGGACGTCCGAGAGCAGCGCCCGGGTCAGGTCGGCTTCGTCCGCTCCGAAGACGGCGCGGTAGATGGGACGGAAGACCAGCGCGGGGGAATGCAGATTGACCAGTTCCACGAGGGCGTAGCGGGCGGGATGCGAGAGCGCGTCGTCCCCCAGCGTATCCTGCAGTTCTTCAAAGTACGCCTTCGCCGCCGCGAGCGAATGGTTCCCGTCCCCGACGGCGAACACCAGGGGATCCTCCCCCTCGGGAGAAACGGCGTCGAGCGCGTCGTCCACCCGTTTCTGCATCGCGCGGTCGAGCAGGTATCCCTTGACGTGTCCGCCCCCCTGCATCAGATCGAAGTCGTAGAGCGGCGCTTTCGCCGTCGCGAGTTCCGCGAGCGGCTCGATCACCGTCTTGTCCGGGTCGTCGAGCAGGAGCATCACGTGCGGCAGCTCGATCTTCGCGCCCCGCCGGATATCGACCCGGGGCGGCACGCGTTCGAGGACCGTCCCCTCGGTCGCCCGGATGGGCGGCTTGGAGCCGGGTTTGTAGTCGTAGTCGAGCAGGTCGATCGCCCCGACCAGCCCCTCGCGCACCGTGCCGTCGGACTGCGTGCGGCGCAGATAGATCATCGCGTGGGGATACTCGATGAAGTCTCCGTCCGAGAGCGCCTTTTCCATCGCGGCGTGGATGCCGGGGACGCGCTCTTTTCTCTCGGAGAGGAAGATCTCGGGCAGGATGAAGCGGAGGGTCGAAAGGTCGTCTCCGACGAGCGATTCGGTCTCCTCCCAGACGGCGGGCTCGCTCGTGAACTGGTCGCAGGCGACGACGGCGTAGCGCGTGCCGTCCACCTTCTTAAAATCGGGCAGCAGGATATCGGCGGGGTAAAAACGGCTCATGGGGTTCTCCTTATGACAAATAGTCGGTTTTCAAAATAACGTGGTTTCGCGTATAGGATCGCGCTTCGCGGGCATCCTATCTTGCGGAGGATCCGGGTGCAAGCGAACGTTGACACGCGGTTGCCGGGCGATCCTCTCTTCCCGACGCCGCAGAGCGGTATCGGGTCCCGCGGGCGGGGACCGTTTCACGCCTTCGCGGGGGAGCCGGCTCCGCCGTCCGCATCCCGGAACGATCCGGGACGGGCGGTCGGGGCGGCTCTTTTTTACTTAAATCTTGCGAGCCGCGCGATCTCTTCCGCGAGCGCGTCGGCAAGCCGGTCGACCTGTTCGGGGGTGTTGCGGTGCGAGAAACTGACCCGGACGGTCGCGTCCGCGGCGGCGTCGGACAGTCCGTACGCCGAGAGCGCCGAGGTGCCGTGCTTCCCGTGCGAGGAACACGCCGATCCGCTCGAAACGTAGATGCCGCGCGCCGAGAGGGCGTGGAGCATAGTCTCGCTCTTGATGCGCGGGAGGGTCAAACTCACGATATGCGGGGCGCAAACCGGGGAGAGATTGACCCGCACGCCGGACAGCCGCGGATCGTCCCCAAGGATCGCAAGCAGCCGCTCGCGCAACTCGGTCAGCCGCGCGATCCGCTCCGTTAGAGAGGAATACCCGATCGCCGCGGCTTTGGCGAACGCGGCGCACGACGGGGGATCCTCGGTCCCGGAGCGGAGACCGCCCTCCTGTCCGCCCCCCAGGAGGATCGGGGAAAGCCCGCGGTTCTTTATCACGCCCGGATCGATCCAGAGCGCGCCCGTCCCCTTCGGACCCTCGATCTTGTGGGAACTCAAAGTCAGCATCCCGCAGCCGAGCGACTTGACCGAGAAGGGTACTTTCAGATACGCCTGCGTGGCGTCGACGTGCAGGACCGCGTCGGGACAGTTCCTCCGCAGGGCGGCGGCGACGGCGG
>JAEEGK010033251.1_pt1 | contig 10039 bp, 8 predicted proteins | sample 8958771 | NCBI WGS metagenome assembly JAEEGK01 (sample SAMN16246547, study PRJNA631951) | gut metagenome | biome: gut microbiome; feature: rumen; material: SC-attached | host: Bos | place: Iran: Karaj | collected 2018-10 | reverse complement strand
AAGCACCATCGCTTTTTACATATTCATATCCCAATTCATCAAACATATCTTCGAATAATTTCTTGTTTTTACGATATTGATCTAAGTCAGCGGTTTTACCTAGTAAACTAGGTATCATCTTTTGGAACATAGTTGATGCACAAAGATAACCAAGAGCTCTGCCACTTCCTTTTATTGCGTTAAAGACTTCATCTTTATCAGCCATTCTATTTGAGAGTAAGATATAACCAAATCTTTCTCCAGGAATTGAGATTACTTTAGAGAATGAATAAATAACTATTGAGTTATCGTAGTATTTTGTAACAAACGGATACTCCATATCTTTAAATATTAATTCTCTGTATGGTTCATCGGAAATAAGATAAATTGGGTGTTTATACTTAGCTTCTGCTTTTCTTAAGATATTTGAAATCTCTGAAATTACTGATTCATCATAAATAACTCCTGTCGGATTATTTGGTGAATTAATAATTACAGCCTTAGTGTGTTTGTTTATTTTCTTCTTAAAATCATGAAAATCAGGTAAGAAATTCTTATCAGGACTAACAACGACAACTTTTGAATTTGCGTTTTCAATATAAACATTATAATCAGCAAAATAAGGAGCAAACACTATAAATTCATCGTTTTTTGAAGCTAATGCATTAATGGTAATTGATAAAGCTGATGAAGCACCATGAGTTAAGTAAATATAATCAGGCGATTCATCCAAGTTGTATTTTTTATTTAAATAATCAACAATCGCAGTTCTAGTATCTTTTAAACCTAAATCTTGTGTATACTTGTGAAGTTCAATTGGATCAACGTTGTTTATCACATTCATTATTTCTTCATTTAATTCTTTAGGTGGATAAACAGATGGACTTCCAATAGAAAAATCAAAGACATTTTCTTTGCCTATTTTTTCTTTTAGTATTTCGCTTTTGTTTGATATCAATATAATTTGCGATTGATTAACTGAGTATGCAACTGATTTCTTATTTACCATAATGTTCTCCTTATCAAATTTTTATTTGATAAATCTTGTATTTATAATAGCACATAAAATTAAAAATAATAAATTATTTTGAATTTCTGCGAATATTTGAAGATGTGATAAATATATTAAAATTATGGAATTAATACAAATAATGCATACGTTTTTAAGTTTATTAAAGCGACTTATTAATTTGGTTATGTATATCTAAGCGTTTTGTGAGAAAAAAAAGATAAAAGAAAAACGCCTCGTTTGAGGCGTTAATTTTCATACGTGGCGTCTTCGAAAGGATTCGAACCTTCGACCCACGGTTTAGAAGACCGTTGCTCTATCCAGCTGAGCTACGAAGACATTCGCGCATATATATTTTAGCACATAGAAAACTTATGTCAACCATAAATTTTCAAAGAAAAGTGGGTTTTTAAACCCACTCTTCTATTCTTCATGAATTCTAGTTAATGCAACAGCTTTATGCCAGCCATGAATCTTAACTCTTCTGTCTTCATCATCCATTTCAGGGAAGAAATTTCTTTCGATCTTTCTATTCTTTTTAATCTCATCAATAGACTTGAAGTAACCTGTTTTAAGACCAGCAAGATAAGCTGCACCAAGGGCAGTAACTTCTACTACTTTTGGACGTTTTACTTCAGCTTTTAGAATATCAGCTTCAAATTGCATCAAAAAATTGTTTTGGCACGCACCACCATCGACGCATAAGACTCTAATATCGATTCCTAGGTCGTTTTCCATAGCTTTTAGTACATCATAAACTTGGTAGGCAATTCCTTCCATAGTGGCTCTAATAATGTGGGCTTTTGATGTTCCACGAGTAATACCCATAATGATACCTCTTGCATCACCATCCCAATATGGAGCTCCAAGACCTGTGAAAGCAGGAACTACATATACACCACCAGTATCAGGTACTCTTTGGCAGTACTTTTCAGTTTCTTCTGGTTCGTTGATCATCTTAAGTTCATCTCTTAACCATTTAACTGCGGCTCCACCAATAAATACTGAACCTTCAAGGATATATTGAGGTTTTTGGCCTTCAAGTGTTGCGCCAATTGTAGTTAATAAGCCATGCTTTGATTTTAGAGGTTCATCACCTGTATTCATAAGCATAAAGCAACCTGTACCAAATGTATTCTTGATATCACCTTTATTAGTACATAATTGGCCAAATAGAGCTGATTGTTGGTCACCGACAATACTTGTGATTGGAACTTCAGCACCTACTTGATTTACCATAGTTAGACCATAGTTATAACTTGATGGATGAACTTCAGGAAGTAATGATTTAGGTATATCAAATAACTTTAGTAATTCATCATCCCATTCAAGAGTGTGAATATTAAATAATAGTGTTCTAGAGGCATTAGTATAGTCAGTAGCATGAACTTTACCACCAGTTAAATGCCAAAGCATATAAGAATCTACTGTACCAAAGGCAAGTTCACCTTTATTAGCTCTTTCTCTAGCTCCAGGAACATTATCTAAGATCCATTTAATCTTTGATGCACTGAAATATGGATCAAGTCTTAAACCTGTCTTTTCATAAATCATGTCATCAAGTTTAGCATTTTTCTTTAAATCTTTAATATATTGTTCTGTACGTCTACATTGCCACACGATAGCATTATAGATTGGTTTACCTGTAGCTCTTTCCCAAATGATTGTAGTTTCTCTTTGGTTTGTAATACCAACGCATTCAATATCTTTAACTGATAAACCAGCTCTAATAATCGCAGCGAATGCACTACTCATCTCTGATGAGAGAATTTCTTTAGGATCATGTTCAACCCATCCAGGTTGAGGATATATTTGATTAAATTCTTGTTGAGCAATACCCATTATTTCACCATTATGGTCAAAAATAATAGCACGTGATGATGTTGTTCCTTGATCTAATGATAGAATATATTTTTCGCTCATATTATTTCTTTGATACGTTGCTTGTTGCAACAATATCTACTCCTGTATTTAATATATTTTCAACAAGTACATCTCCAATATGTACTGGAGCATTAACTTTAGTATTCTTTAAAACTTCAAGAGATTCAAAGATTAATTCTTTAGGAATTGCTTCTTTAGTTTTACAAGATACTACAGCATGTTCACCACCTATAACAGTTACTAAAGATGTAACCATTCTTTTTGGATGGAGAACTTCATTAATTCCGTATACTTTACCTCTATTACAAGTATTACCGGTAACAATAATGTTTTCTTTATCTGTGTCATCAACTTTTAAATGACAGCCCATAGGGCAGTTAATACATATAAGTTCTCTCATTATTCCATACTCCTTAAGTATACTTTTATAGAATTAGCTTTTCTAAGTTTAAGCACATCTTCGCTCTTTAGGTCAATTGTTTGCATTTCACCTGGCGCAACGACTTGTTTAACTCTAGAATAAATAACTTCATCATCGCAAGATACTTCAAGTCTTACTTTCTTAAACACATTTGATACTCTGAGTTTTAATGTTAAAGGATTAGAATCTTCATTCTTTAAAATAAGTTCAGGTACAACATATCTAACTTTACCATCAGTTTCAATAGCGATAGAATCATATTTTTGATTCTTATTCTTTGAATTAATATATTCAACAGCTTTAGCGCCAGCTTCTCTAGCTTCAAGTGATACGAAGTCTACAAGGTCGTGTACATGAAGGACGTTACCACATTCAAATATTCCATCGATATTTGTCATGAGTCTATCATCAACTACTGCACCTCTTGTGATTCTTGAAATATCTACATTAGCTCCACGAGCTAGCTCATTTTCAGGAAGTAATCCTACTGAGAGTAAAAGTGTATCGCATTTGATTTCTTGAGCTGTTTCCATCTTAGGATTTAATCTTTCATCAACTTCAGCGATAACTACTGATTCAACTCTATTATCACCTTTAATTTCAACTACTGTGTGGCTAAATAGTAGTGGAATATTAAAGTCATTTAAACATTGAACAATGTTTCTATTTAAACCTGATGAATAAGGCATAAGTTCAACAACTGCCTTAACTTTAGCTCCTTCAAATGTCATACGACGAGCCATGATTAATCCGATATCACCAGAACCTAAGATAACAACTTCTTTACCAGGCATTAAGCCATCGATATTAACAAGCTTTTGTGCAGTACCAGCACTGAATACTCCAGCACCTCTTGATCCTGCGATATTAATTGCGCCTCTTGGACGTTCTCTACATCCACAAGATAAAATAATAGCTTCAGCTTTAATAACTAAAAGTCCGCCTTCATTTAAGGCTTTAACTTCCTTTTTATCATTTACATCGATAACTGTTGTGTTTAAAAGATAGGCAATCTTTCTTTTTTCTACTTCATCAATAAATCTTTGAGCGTATTCAGGACCAGTTAATTCTTCATTAAATGTATGAAGACCAAATCCATTATGAATACATTGGTTTAAGATACCACCAAGTTTGTTTTCTCTTTCAAGGATTAAGATATCTCTTTCGCCTTTATCATAAGCTTCAACTGCGGCAGCAAGTCCAGCTGGTCCACCACCTACTATTAAAAGTCTAACTTTCTTTTCCATTATTCTTTAATCCTCCCAATAGTAATTTCTGAACCCTTTCCTCTCTTAGATACATCTTCGATAGATTCACCTAATTCTTCAGCAAGTATTTCCATAATCTTTGGTGTACAGAATCCCATTTGGCATCTACCCATTCCGGCTCTAACTCTACGTTTAACACCATCTAAGTCTTTAGCTCCTGGAACTCTTCTTATAGCTTCTCTAATTTCAGCCTCAGATACAACTTCACATCTACAGATTACATGACCGAATTCTCTATTTTCTTTAATAGCTTCATTTAATTCTTCATTAGTCATATGAGAGATGTGTTTAATACCAACTCTAATAGGATTAAATTTAGGATTAACACCTAAAGATAAATATTCTTTAATTTCATTAGCAGCATATTCAGCGATAGCTGGAGATGATGCGAGACCCGGAGATTCAATACCTAGTAAGTTATAGAATCCTTTAACGTCTTCACTAAATCCAACTACGAAATCATCTTCCTTAGTATGAGCTCTTAAACCACTAAATTGAGTGATGATACCACCACGTGGAAGAGTAGGTACAGTGAGGAGCGCCTTATCCCAAGCTTCTTTAAGACCAGATGGAGTAGTCCAAGTTAAATCTTTGTCATCTACATCAAGAGCAGTTGGACCAACGATGATATTACCGTGGCAAGTAGGACTTACAAGAATTCCTTTACCCATCTTAGTTGGAAGTTGAAATAATGTTCTACTTGATACCCAAGAGAATTCCTTATCTAATAATACATATTCACCTTTTCTTGCGATGATTTCATACTTATGAGATGAAACTATATTATTAATCTCATCAGCATGACATCCAGCAGCATTAACTACTACCTTAGCTTCATAAGAAGTTTTATCTTCACAAGTAACTTTAAAGTGATCACTTATTTTTTCAATATTTGTTACTTTCTTTAAGAATTCAAACTTAACACCATTAGATGCGGCATTTTCAGCCATTGCGATACACATTTCATAAGGTGATACAATGCCTGATTCTTTAGCATATAAGCCTTCAACAACTTCTTTTGATACATTTGGTTCAAGTTTTCTAATCTCATCACCACTGATGATTTCACAACCTTCTACACCATTCTTATGAGCTCTATCTAAAAGTTCAACAAGTGTATCATGACCATCAGTGCTAAAAGATAATACAAAAGCTCCATTCTTTTTGAATGGGAAATCTAATTCTTTTGCGAGTGATGGATACATCTTTGCGCCACGCACATTGAAGAATGCTTTTCTTGTGCCAGGTTTAGCATCAAACCCCGCATGAACAATGCCTGAATTAGCTTTAGTTGTACCAACAGATACATCATTGCCTTTTTCAAGCACTAAAACACTTGCGGAAGTTTTTGATAACTCTCTCGCAAGCGATGAACCAATTATTCCTGATCCAATAATTAATACATCAATCATTTTATTTGTCCTCTTTTAATTTATTTTCAATGTAATTGTAAACACCTTCAGGTACTAGTTTCTTATATTCTTTAGATTTATAAGAAAGTAGTTCTCTTACTACTGTTGATGAGATATGAGAATATTTAATATCTGTCATAACTAAGACAGTAGTAATTGAGTTATCAAGTGAATAGTTAATATTGTTTGATTCGAATTCAAATTCGAAATCCGCACTTGATCTAAGTCCTCTTAAAATAAAATCAGCTTTATATTTCTTACATGCTTCAACTGTTAAAACATTATCATATACTACTTCTACATTTTTTAAGTGAGATGTAGCTCTTTTAATCATTTCCACTCTATCTTCAGTTGAAAACAATGCATTTTTTAATGCATTTTGTAGTACACAAATATAGAGTTTATCAAATAGTTTTGAGCCTTTTTCTATGACAGCTAAATGTCCAAGTGTAATAGGGTCAAATGATCCTGGGTATAATCCTATTTTCATATGCTATTCCTCATACTTTAAAAATATAAATTTAGATGCAGCACCAATCTTCTCTTTTAAGAATTTGAATCCCTCTGGGATATAGTTCATCTCTTTTGGAAGTTCAAGAAGGATATCACATCCATTCTTAAACATTTCTTTTTTAAGCATAAACTTTAATATCCAATCTATTTCATTTGCGATTCTATATGGTGGATCTATCATTACTAAATCAAATTTAATATTTTGATATTTAACTAAGAAATCTCGATAAGATCCAAAGAATATAGTGGCATTATCTAATGACAAATTTTGAACATTTTTCTTTAATACTTTGAATGTATCTGGGTTAATTTCACTAAAATATGCGCTTGACATGCCTCTTGATAAAGCTTCAATTCCAAGAGATCCGGTTCCGCCAAAAAGGTCTAGCACAACACCGCCATCAAAGAACTGTCCAAGCGTATTAAAAACCATTTCTTTGTTCGCATCAGTAGTAGGTCTTGTGACATCATTAGAAACACATTCTAAATTTCTACCTCTATACTTACCTGCGACAACTCTAACTACTTGTTTATTTTTCATAATACTTCCTAATTGTTTTGTATATATTAATATTATCATATTAAAGGTTTCTTTTAAATAGTAAACTTACTCTCTCATATAAAGAGAGTATACTTTTTAATAAATTTTGCTATAATTTATTAGACAATTTTGGAGGAATATTTTATGTTCGGTAAAAGACCTGATGGTAAGCTCGTTAAACACCTAGGTGGTTTATACTTCGCTATGCCAATTATTATGAAAACAAGAAATGACTCAATGAACATGCTTACATTCGATGTAGAACTTGAGCCAGTTAAGAAATTTATTAAAGAAGAACAAGAACGTACAGGTAGAGTATATAGCTATTCTGATATCTTAATCGCAGCTATCGTTAGAACCATTGCATTAAGACCTGATTTAAATAGATTCATTGTTAATCAAAGAATTTATCAAAGAAATCATATCGCATTTAGTTTAGCTTTACAAAAATCTCTTAAGAGAGGCGTAGCTGATGATGAAACTACAATCAAAGCTAAATTTGATGGTACTGAAAACTTACCAGAAATCATTGATAGAGTTGAAAAGCTTATTATGGAAGCTAAGAAAGAAAAGGCTGACACTCAAACTGATGATTTAGTTAACAAAGTTATGAGAGGTCCACATTGGTTTAGAAAATTTATCGTTAACTTCCTTATGTGGCTTGATAAACATGGAATGCTTCCAATGAGCGTACTCGATGCTCTTCCATTCCATACAACATTCTTCATTACTGATATGAAATCAATTAAACTTCCACCTTTATATCACCATGTATATAACTTCGGTACTACAGGTCTCTTCTTCTCAACATCTAAAGAAGAAAAGGTATTATATAAAGACCAAATCACTGGTGAAATTAAAGAAAAAGATATTATGAGAGTATCTTTTGTATCAGATGAAAGATTCTGTGATGGTTACTATTTCTCAGTATCTTGTAGAATGCTTAAGAGAATTCTTAATAATCCTAAAGTATTATTAGATCCTATCAAGAAAGAAGATTTGCCACTCACATTCGATGAAGAATGGGAAAGAAATCATAAGAAAGAAATTGAAGCTAAAAAAGCAGCTAAATTAGCTGCTAAAGAAGCCAAAAAGAATAAAAACAAAAAAGCTGAATAATTAAAAATGGATGAGCGACTAACTCATCCATTTTTTTGTTTTTATTAGATTTCTTTTAAGAAACTCTTACCAATTTTAGGCATTTCAGTGCCGAAGTTTTCAGCAACTGTAGCACCTAAATCTGCGAATGATGTAGTAGTTCCAAGATTTACTTCTTTATCAAGACCCTTATAATAACCTAGTACTGGAACAAATTCTCTTGTATGATCGGTTCCTGTCCATGTTGGATCATTACCATGGTCAGCAGTTACAAGGAGTAAATCTCCTTCTTTTAATTCTTTGATTAAATTACCCAAATCTTGGTCAAATTCTACCATTGCATTATAGTAACCTTCAACGTTTCTTCTGTGTCCATATAAAGCATCGAAGTCAACTAGGTTAACGAAACAGAATCCTGTGAAATCTTTATTCTTAACAATATCAGTAGTGATTTCCATTCCATTATGGTTAGATGTGATATGGTTTCCTTCATCTACACCATAAGCATTAAAGATATCAGAGATTTTACCTACAGAAATAGTCTTAAATCCTTTATCTTGAACAAAGTTCAATACTGTCTTTTCAGGTGGATTTACTGAATAGTCATGTCTATTAGTAGTTCTTTGGTATTTACCATCACCTAAATATAGATATGGACGAGCAATAACTCTTCCTACTTTCCATTCTTCTTTTAGAGTGATTTCACGAGCAATCTTACAATCTCTATATAATTCTTCTAGTGGAATTAAATTTTCATCAGCGGCAATTTGAAGTACTGGGTCAGCACTAGTATAAACGATTAATGCACCAGTCTTTCTTTGTTCTTCACCAAGTTCTTCTAGAATTTCAGTTCCTGATGCAGCTTTATTACCAATTACTTTTCTTCCAGTTCTTTCTTCAAGTAAATCAATTAATTCTTTAGGGAAACCAGTTTCAGTAAATGTTACAAACGGTTTAGTAGTTTCAATACCCATCATTTCCCAGTGGCCAGTCATTGTATCTTTACCACTAGAGAGTTCTTGCATCTTACCATAAATACCTTTAACTTTAATGTCAGATTTAAGTCCTCTAATAGGAGCAATCTTACCATATCCTAAAGCTTCCATGTTAGGTAAGTGAATACCTTCTTTTTTAAATTCAGCGATGTGTTGGATTGTTGCTGCTCCATCATCGCCAAATTTATATGAATCAGGGCAAGTACCAATACCAACGCTATCCATAACGATTAAAAATACTCTTTTAAATTTCATATATATTTATACTCCTTCCTTAACTATTATTAATTTCATCAAATTTATCAAAAATCGTCTTTTTAGAGACGTGTGTATAAAACTCTGTGGTTGAAACATCTTCATGACCTAAGAGTTCTTTTACCGCCATAATATCAGCTCCACCTTCGAGAAGGTGTGTCGCAAAAGTATGACGTAATGTATGTGGAGAAATTGTTTTATATATATTAGCCTCTTTGGCTAACTCTTTAATAATTTTAAATACGCCAACTCTAGATATTCTATCTCCATTCTTATTAACGAATAAGGCAGATCTATCTTTAGGCATTAGTTTAGGTCTTGAATCAAGAATATATCTTCTTATTGCACTAACGGTTTCATCGTTTAGTGGAACTATTCTTTCCTTAGAACCTTTTCCATATACATTTATGAGTTTTACGTTTAAATGTACATCTTCAAGATTTACATTAGTAAGTTCGCTTATTCTAAGGCCAGACCCATAAAGCATTTCTATTATTGCATAATTTCTAATATTTAGCACGTCATCCGATCCTTTAGCGGCTAAGAGTAATCTATCAATTTCTTCGTGAGATAATACGACAGGAACTCTTTTATCAAGTTTAGGTCCTACAACCTTAGCTACTTGGTCATTTTCAATACGGCCTTCTTTGAGAAGGTATGTATA
>JAEEGK010033245.1_pt1 | contig 10040 bp, 7 predicted proteins | sample 8958771 | NCBI WGS metagenome assembly JAEEGK01 (sample SAMN16246547, study PRJNA631951) | gut metagenome | biome: gut microbiome; feature: rumen; material: SC-attached | host: Bos | place: Iran: Karaj | collected 2018-10 | reverse complement strand
GTCGTCTTCTTTTTAATGCAGAATTTTTTGTACCTTTGTGCGATTTGCCATTAACGGCGGGTCGCAATTTTTTTATGATAAAAAACCATATTATTATTTCAAAAAAGAACAGCAACATGACGGAAAATTTCTCGTTGGAAAGGCTGATGGAGGCCTTCGTTGAGCGCGTTCTCAGAGAGCCGGCCTTTAGCGCGTTCTCAAGGATTCCGGCGCCGGGCTTATTTGCCGGATGCGGGGCCACCGACGGAGTGGCTGACCGATTGGACGAGAGCATGTCATTCGTGGACATGAACGAGGTGATGTTTTATTTTTACGCAGCTAAGGAGCAGGAGGCTCCAAACTATCCAAACAATCAGAACGAGAGACGGAAAACAGCAATTGAAGATTTCAACAACGACATTCTTAGAAGTAGAACAACTTTAGAATCGAAGAACCTGGCACATGGAGAACAGCATCTCAACAACCGCACCAACCACACACGACGACGTCAATTCGAAGACAATCGTAGAGAGGATCAAGCGCCACACGGAGGCTTACGGCCTGAGCGAGGGGCGCAAGGCCTACGAGGGAACTACGGTGGCGTTGGGCGACAAGCCTTGGTGGGACGAGGAGGTGAGCCGCCCCTTGATGGCCTATTTCAAAGAGGAACGCCTGCGCGAGGAGCGCGAGCAGCATGCCCTGGAGCTGGAGAAGGCGCGCGCCCAGGCGGTTCAGCAGACGGTGTACGTCAGCCAGCCTGCCGCCCAGACGGCCATGAGCTTCGCCCCGGGTGCCTCTCCCGATGTAGGCCAGATAAACGTCGGCGAGAGCTTCAAAGCCGGTTATTACACATCCATGTCGAAACCCTGAAAACAGCCTGAGACGATGACCGACGAGATGAAAGAGAAAATGATGCAGAGCCTGCTGCAGAACGCCCGTGTGGGGCAGATGAATGTGGTGGTGGAGAGTGGTGCCACCGTGAACTATTACGAGGCTGAGAGCCGCCCTAAAGGGGCTCAGACGCGAACCGACGAGGAGGTGAGCCGGGCCGTCAGACAGCTGATGGAAGAGAGAGACGCCGATGGCGGTTTCATCATGAAGGAGTATGGCCAGTGGTATGCGGTAAAGACGGTGCTGACCTCGTTGTGCGGCTTTCCCGTGAAGCCTGCCGACTTCCAACGCACGCTGACGAATCTGGGCCTTGACCAGCTGCGGGTGAACTATAAGCAAGAGAGCGTGAAGAAGGTCTGCCTGCATCAGCTGCCACCCAATGTGGAGCTTTGGCACCAATACCAGAATACCGCCGACGAATACTCGATGAAGCAGGTAAAGGTGGCGGTACGCCTGATGGAACTGCTGAAGAATGATGCCGTTTAGGCTGGTTGCCGCTGCCGGGCATTCCCCATTTTCCCCATTTTCCCCATTGTATTCCCAACTCGGATTTTTCCCCGAGTTGGGATTTTTTTATTCGTAACTTTGCAATGTCAATCGACCACTAAAGGCGTTGGCAAGCAAAGAAGAAAATGGAAACGAAGATTTTAAGAGTGGTACGCCAGGGCGAGGCCTTCAGCGTACAGAGTCAGAAGAGCGAGTCGGGTCAGATCAGCAAGTGCAACATCGTGTTGCGCGAGCTAGGCGGCTCGAAGTTTGAGAACGAATATGCGTGCTCGATGCTGGGCAATCTGGCGGGGTGCAGATTCTACGAGGGCGATGTGGTGGCAGCCACGCTCCGTTTCTCCACCCACGAGTATCAGGGGCAGGTGTTTCAGGAAATATTGGCAACCGACATCGTGAAATTAAGTAAATAATCAATTTTTATTAACCTGAGTTGAGGCGTAGGAGGATGTTCCCGGGTAAATGCGCAAAGAATCTGACCTTCTTCTTACCAACAACTTTTAAAATGACAAATAGCAAGAAACAAGAGAAGAACCTGCTGACGCAGGATGTAAAAATGGATGCTTGTGCCAACTTCACCATGAACGGCGACATCATTGTCTGTCCGTGTCCGTGGGAGAAAGACAAGCAAGTGACTGACGGTGGGCGCGTGCGCTACAGGGCTGGCGTGGAGGTGGATGCCGACGGCCACACCCGCGTGAAGCGCTACAGAGATGGTGAGAACGGTCCGAAGCACGATGTGCTCTACGAGACTGTCCACGGGGTGGTGAAGATGACCCGTCCGCAATATCCTCCCAGCAGCAACGGGCGCAGGCGCAAGCAGACGGAGTTCGTCTACATGGTGTTCAAATACCCCAAGAAACTGGGGCTGACACTCATCAAGAGCCTCTATCAGGAGGAGGCCGACGAGATTCTGAGTTACCTGAAGACCAGACGGGAGGACACGATATGGGAGTAAGGACTATCGCCATCAATCCACGCAGGTCGGACAAGCAGACGAGGGCATTCATCCAGGAATGCCCCCTCTCAGGCTACGACTCGCTGACGCATGAGGACAGGCTGGAACAGCTGGTCGTGCGCATCAACGCCACCGCAGACGAGGACACACAGAGGCGGCTGAAAGGCATGCTGCCCTTCCGCAGTCCCCACTACACGAGGTTCCGCGACAACTATCGCGACCGTGAGCACATCGACGCGGAGTCGTTCACCTGGCAGACATGCATCGACATCGACGACAAGGACGAGGTGGACAGGGCCATAGCGCGTGCCAGGGAGCTCAACGCGGAGCCAGACGGCATGTGGCAGGACATGCTGCTGCACATGGACCACTCGGCTCGCCATAAGCTGCACATCGACATCCGGCTGCCCTTGGGCATGACCGTGGCCGAGGCCCAGCGTGCCTACTGTAAGGCGCTGGGAGTGGCGTGCGACACCAGCTGCTTCACACCCGAGCGTTTCATCTATGTGTCGCCAGCCAGCCATGAGATCTACCGCAGCGAGGGCTGGTACGAACAGCTCAGCAACGAGGAGGTGGCACGTCGCCGCAAAGCCTATACCGACCGCGGACTGACCATTGACGGCAGAACAGCTGACGGACGCCAGTATGCCGGTGCGGAGGCTGGCGAGGCTGAGCATAATGCCGGCACGGACAACCCGACGGCTCAGGCAGGTTCCTACGGCCCCGGACAAGAAGGAGAACGAGCCTTCCCCGACAAGTTCAAGGGCATTCCCTATGCCGACATCATTGCCGAGTACTGGCGCCGCCATGATGGTGAGCCGCAACAAGGAGAGCGCAACAACCGGCTGCACAGTCTGGCTACCAGCCTGCGGTCTGTCTGCGACAACAACGAGGCTTGGCTGCTGCAGGTGATGCCACGGTTCGGACTCTCTGAGCAGGAGATGCGCGCCATCGTCCACTCGGCCTGTAAGGAGCCTACCAAGGGCTCGCGGCTGATGGACAGCATCGTGGCTGAAATCAGCCGGCAGAGACAGCAGGCAGAGCAGGCGGAGATTCCTTCGGAAAGTGCCGTAAGCAAGCCCGCAGAAGTGCCTATGGCGATATACCGCCGACTGCCCAAAGGACTGAAGGAGAGTCTGGTGGGAGTGCCCCCGTCGATGCAGATGCCCGTGCTCTGTGCGGTGATGCCCATTGCCGCCGCCTATGCCGACGAGGTGGAGGTGGAATACTGCGACGGGATGCGCCAGCGGCTTGGCCTGATGTCGATTATCCGCGGTGAGCAGGCTTCGGGCAAGAGCGTCTGCAAGAGTGTCATCGACATCTGGAAGCGGCAGATGGAGGCTGAGGACGCCAAGGCTCGTCAGGTGGAAGAGGATTGGAAGGAGCGTAAGAAGGGGCGTAAGGCCAACGAGAAGGCACCTGACGACCCCAAGGTGCTCATCCGTATGGTACCCGTGACCATCTCGTGCTCGACGCTGCTAAAGCGCCTCAAGAACTCGCTGGGCCACTGCCTCTACTCTTTCTGCGAGGAGCTGGACACCTTGCGCAAGACCAACGGTGCAGGCTCGTTGTCGTCAAAGTATGACATCTACCGCCTCTCGTTCGACAATGGCGAGTGGGGTCAGGACTACAACTCCGACATGGCTGAGAGCGGTATGGTGAACGTGGCCTACAACTGGACGATGCTCTCGACGAACGGAGCCCTGCACAAGTGCTTCAAGAAGGAGAACATCGAGAACGGACTGTCGAGCCGTGTGCTGGTGGCAGAGATGCCCGACGCCAGTTTCTCGAAGATGCCCAAATACACCCGACGCTCTGACAAGGACGTGGACACCATCCAGCAGGCTGTGACGACGCTCAGAGGCTGTAGCGGCTTTGTTGACACGCCCCGGCTGCGCAAGGCCATAGAGGTGTGGGTGGAAGAGAAACGCCAGGAGGCCTCGAAGGAAATCGACCTGGTGAAGGACACCTTCCGCAAGCGCTCTGCGGTCATCGGCTTCCGCTGCGGGGTGGTGTTCCATCTGCTGAGCGGTAAGGAGCACGAGACCAAGATGTGCCAGGAGTTTGCCGTGATGATGGCGCAATACTGTCTGGACGAGCAGATGAAGGCCTTTGGCAACGAGCTGCAGAAGGCGTATGCAAGCGCACAGGAAGAGCGCTACACCGTCAACCACTCGGTGTTCGACCGGCTGCCCACCACCTTCACCAAGGAGCACCTGTTCGCGCTGAAACAAGGCTTCTGCGGAGGCTCCGGCCTGCGTACCATTATCCTGCGCTGGACTCGTGACGGCTGGATTGAGAAGATTGACAGCAAGCATTGGAGGAAGATGCTGACTGCCGACTCAGGAAAGACGGAAAACGTCACATTGTCACATTGTTGCAGTAAGGCTAATATGAGTGGTAACGAAGAGACGGAAACGAAAAACGTCACATTGTCACATTGTCACAGTAAGGCTAATATGAGTGGAAACGAAGAGACAGAACAGGAAAATGTCACATTGTCACATTGTTGCACCAAACCTAATATGAGTGGATATGGAGAGATGGAAACAAAAAAGGAGTAAGGAAATGGAACTTGTTTTGACAAGAATAGCCAAGCGGAAGAGCTACACCATTGGCAGGCTCTTCATCCGCAAGAAGGTAGAGGGCAGGCGTTTGTCCGGGGAGGGCATGGCCCTCCTTTGCAACACGCTGGAGCCTCCCGTGCTGGAGCAGAAGACGAAAACCCCGGAATACGAGGTGATGAGCTCACCCGAGAGGATGGCCGCGCTGAAGCCCTTTGCCATTCCCGAAGGCCACTATGCGGTGGTCATCACGTGGAGCGAGAGGTTTAAGGAGTGGCTGCCCCTGCTCTTGGGTGTGCCGGGGTTCAAGGGCATCCGTATCCATGCCGGCAACACCGTACAGGACACGCAGGGCTGCATCCTCGTTGGTGAGAACCGTCAACCGGGCATCGTGCTCAACTCGCGCCGATGGCTCCGACGCCTCAAACAACTGATCGTGGAGGCGAAAGAACGAGGCGAAGGGGTTTGGATAAAGGTGGAAACTCCCCGACAGAGTCGGGAGGAGCCCCCTCCAGCTCCAGCCCCCTCCAGCTCCCCCAAAAGGGGGAGAGCTCAAACTAGCTTGAGAACAGTTAAGAGTGAAGAGTGAATAACTCAAAGCAACAGTATTATCTGCGAGATCTGCAAAATCTGCTGGAGAAAAATTTGTGGGAAATTCGTGGTAATTCGTGTTATTTTTAAACTTTAACCCCTCTCCGGCTCCCCCCAAGGGGGAGAGAACGGGAGGCGGTTCAAGGTTCAAAGTTCAAGGGGCTCGCGCCAACGGAACTATCGTCTTGCAACTCCTTGAACTCCCTGAAACTCCTTGAACTCCTTACAAAAATGTCTGGATTATTTGCATATTTCAATTAAGTTTCGTAATTTTGCATATAGTATAAATCAGGAGTAAACATAAACAAATAATCAACACAATGAGAAACCGTTATTATCTGGGAAAACTGTTATTTACGATACTGTTGTCAGCCTCCTTCACGTGGGTGTCCGCACAAGAAGAGAAAGAGAAAGAGAACGAAAAGCAAGTGCAGCTGGGAATGCAGCTGATGGGACATGGTGAGACCCGCAACGGAGGACTGGGTGACGCGAGTACGGAGGGAGACGCCGACAACGCGAGTTTCCTGATGAGCCGTACACGTGTGTCTGCCGACTACCTGCAGAAGGGTCTGGAGGCGCGGGTGACCGCCCAGCACGTAGGTGTGTGGGGACAGAAAGGTCAGGGGTCGCTGAACCTCTACGAGGCATGGGCAAAGGTGAGCTCGAAGAGCGGTCTGTTTGCCCAGCTTGGCCGCGTGGCCCTGTCGTATGACGACGAGCGTATCATCGGCCCTAACGACTGGGCTATGGCCTCGAAGTCGCACGATGTGCTCAGAGCGGGTTATGAGGGTCACGGCCACAAGGCGCACCTGATTCTGGCCTACAACCAGAACGCTGAGAACACGTATGGCGGCACTTACTATGTGGACGGCGCTCAGACTTACAAGACCATGCACACGCTTTGGTACCACTACGACGTGCCGAAGGCGCCCCTCGGAGCCTCGCTGCTGTTCATGAACGTGGGCATGCAGGGAGGCGATTTAGGAGGAGAAGGCTTCTACGCGCCCAACACGCAGTTCCAGCAGCTGTTGGGAGGATACGTCAACTTCCATCCGAAAGACCTGACCGTAGAGGCCTCCTACTACCGCCAGTTCGGCAAGGACGAGGATAGGGCGAAGATTGACGCCTGGATGACCAGCCTGAAGGTCAAATACGCGTTCAGCCCGAAGGTCACCGCCTATGCCGGCTTCGACTACCTGAGCGGAGACAAGTATTTCGCCGTACCCCACGGCGGCCATATTGGTGTGGTCCACCACGACAAGATCAGGGGCTTCAACCCCATCTACGGCTCCCACCACAAGTTCTACGGGCTGATGGACTTCTTCTACGTGAGCACCTACGTGAACGGCTTCTCACCGGGTCTGCAGAACCTCTACGCCGGCACCACCCTGACACCGACGAGCAAGCTGCGGTTGTGCCTGTCGTACCATTACATGGCGATGGCAACAGAGCTGCAAGACATGAAGCAGACGCTGGGCCACGACTTCGACATCGAGGCCTCGTATAAGCTGATGAAAGAGGTGAGCATCTCGGCGGGATTCTCCTACATGAGCGGTACCGAGACCATGGAGCGGCTGAAGCGCGCGAGCGACGACAACAGCCTGAGATGGGGATGGGTGTCGGTAGTGGTGACTCCCTCGAAGTGCATCCTGAAGTGGTGACAGCAAGAAAAAACAGAGACGAAGAGTAAGCGATACAGCTTTAGATAAGAAAGAAAAACCTAAGAACTACACATTCATATGAAAACCAAAGCACCTTTGACGAAATCGCAATACGGCATCTACGCCGAGTGTGTGGGACATCAGGGCGAGCCCGTTTATCAGCTGCCCTATCTTTATATTCTGGACAAAGACCTCGACGGCAGACAGCTGGAGAAAGCCGTGGAGACGGCCGTCAAGGCCCACCCCACCCTCTTCACGCGCGTCGTGCTGAACGATGAGGGCGAGCCGGAGCAAACCATCGACGACACGGAGACCTTCACGCCGGTGGTCGAGGAAATAGCCGACATCGAGGCCGTGAAGGAACAGCTGGTAGTCCCGTTCAACATCTACGGCGACCGCCTGTTCCACATCCGTCTGCTCAAGGACCGTGAGCACTACTATCTGTTCATCGACTATCATCATATCATCGTCGACGGCACCTCGATGAAAATCATGCTCGACGATATCGACAAGGCATACCGGGGAGAGCCGTTGGAGGGCGAGGCGCTGACGATGGCAGAGGTGGCTGTCGCTGAGGCAGGCGCAAGCGCACAGGCTGACTATGACGCCGACAAGGACTGGTATGCCCGTAACTTCGACTGCGGCGACACGTTCACGCAACTGTTGCCCGACCTCGAGATTGCAGAGCACTCGGAGGCCAGCAAGGTGCGCACACTGGCTGTCGGCATGGGGCGCGTGGACGCTTTCTGCCAGGCTAACGGCATCTTCAGGAGCACCTTCTTCACAGCCGCCTACTCGTTCCTGCTGGCCAAGTTCAACAACGAGCAGGAGGCGCTCTTCACGACGGTATACAACGGACGCACAGACCAGCGCTTCCAGCACTCCGTGGGAATGACGGTGAGGACGCTGCCCGTCTATGCGAAATTCACCAACGACACCACGGTGGTCGACTTCCTCCGCCAGGGGCAGGAGCAGATGAGCGGATGCCGCCAGCATGCCGCCTACTCGTATAGCGACGTGGTGAACGACCTGAAGCTGCAGAGCAACTCGATGTTCGCCTGGCACGCCATGATCTTCGGCAACGACAGCCTCGGCGGAAAACCCATGAAGGCCGTCAGACTGGGCAACAGCACCCTGGACGCCGCGCTCTACCTGAAGGCGTTCATCCTCGACGGCAAGTATCAGGTGAAGGCGGAATATAATGCCAACGAGTACTCCGAGGCGCTCATCAGCGAGTTCCTTGAGAGCTACGAGGCCGTGGTAGAGGGTCTGCTGACGTGCGAGTATCTGCGCGACATTCCTATTGCCACGGCGGCTCAGGTGGAGACGCTGGACGGCTTCAACCGGAATGCTGTGGAATACGACGAGACGCAGACCATCGTGTCGCTGTTCAGAAAGCAGGCAAAGGAGACACCCGACAACGTGGCGGTAGTGTTCAAGGACAAGCGGTACACCTATGCCGAGGTGGACGCCATTACCGACCGGCTGGCTGCCTATATCGCCTCGAAAGGACTGGGCTTAGAGGACGTCGTGTCGGTATTGATACCGCGCTCAGAGTGGATGCCCATCGCCTCGTTGGGCGTGCTGAAGGCTGGCTGTGCCTATCAGCCGCTTGACCCCAGCTATCCCGCCGAGCGGCTGAACTTCATGATGAAGGACGCCAGCGCCAGGCTGCTCATTGCCGACGAGGAACTGCGGCCGGTGGTCGATGAATATGAGGGCGACGTGCTCCTGACGAAGGACATCATCGGGCTCGCACCCGCCCAACAGCCGACAGCAGAGCCGAAGCCGGACAGCCTGCTCATCCTGCTCTACACATCGGGCTCGACAGGCGTTCCCAAGGGCTGTCAGCTGATACACCGCAACGTGGTGGCCCTCTGCCACTGGTACCACCGCCGCTTCGGCCTGAAGCCTGAGAACAAGGTGGCGGCCTATGCCAGCTACGGCTTCGACGCCTGCACGATGGACCTTTACCCGGCACTTACCTGCGGCGCCAGCGTGCATATCGTGCCCGAGGAACTGCGTCTGGACCTTATCGCCCTGAACGACTATTTCGAGCAGAACCAGATCACCCACTCGTTCATGACCACTCAGGTGGCGTACCAGTTTGCCACAAGCATCGAGAACCACTCGCTGAAGTATCTGCTGACGGGTGGCGAGAAACTGGCTTCGCTCACACCGCCTCAAGGCTATCATCTCATCAATATTTACGGTCCCACCGAGGCCACCGTGCTCATCACCTGCTACGATGTAACTCGCAAGATGAAGGAGATACCCGTCGGCAAGGCTCTCGACAACACCCGCCTTTACGTGGTTGACCCGCAAGGGAAACGACTGCCGGTAGGAGCTGCCGGTGAGCTGTGGGTGGCAAGCCCGCAGGTGAGCCGAAGCTACCTGAACCGTCCTGAGAAGACGGCTGAGGTGTATATCCCGAATCCCTTTGTTGAATCGGAGGAATCGAATAAATCGGAAGACTCAGATTATAAATACTCCCGCATCTACCGTACCGGCGACATCGTGCGCTATCTGCCTGACGGCAACATCCAGTTTGTGGGACGACGTGACGGGCAGGTGAAGATACGCGGTTTCCGCATCGAGCTGAAAGAGGTGGAGAGCGTGATACGCGAGTTCCCGGGTATCAAGGATGCCACGGTGCAGGCCTTCGACGAGGAAGGTGGCGGAAAGTTCATTGCCGCCTACATCGTCAGCGACCAGCAGATTGACATCGAGGCGCTGAACAACTTCATTCTGGACCAGAAGCCGCCCTACATGGTGCCTGCCGTAACCATGCAGATTGACACCATTCCGCTGAACCAAAACCAGAAGGTCAACAAGCGCGCCCTGCCAAAGCCGGAGAAGAAAAAAGCGGAGACTACAGCTGTTGCCGCCCCC
>JAEEGK010033242.1_pt1 | contig 10040 bp, 7 predicted proteins | sample 8958771 | NCBI WGS metagenome assembly JAEEGK01 (sample SAMN16246547, study PRJNA631951) | gut metagenome | biome: gut microbiome; feature: rumen; material: SC-attached | host: Bos | place: Iran: Karaj | collected 2018-10 | reverse complement strand
GACGATGTTCAGTGTCCCGCCTTGAACCACGACTTGCCGCGTGGCATAGCCGACACAGGAAACCTCCAGCGTGGCGCCTCGGGCGACGGAAGGAAGGACGAAATTACCGTCCATGTCGGTGATGGTTCCGGTCGTGGTCCCTTGTATGACCACTCCCGCTCCAATCACTCCCTCCCCCTGCTCGTCGATGACCTTGCCGGTCACGCGCAGATTCTGGGCGAAAGATTGCCCGGGCAGAAGGAGCAATAGCGCCAGGAGCCCGAACAAATGAGATTGAATTCTCCTTTTCATCATTGTAGGTTAATTAAAGTTGGTTGTGTTGTTTTTCGTGTCTGGTTAATGAATAGCGTGATCTACTCGGTTCAAATTTGTACAAATATAGAAGAATCGATACCCTGAGGATATCAATTTTGACACAAAAAGTATAATAATCGAAACAGAAAAGGAGAAGGTCTTTTCAGAGTTTCAAGTTCCCCTGCCGGACGATGTTTTCGAGGAGTTCGCCGGGGACGATACCCTTGACGGCATCCACCACGGCGTTCAGCTGAGCCTGGTGGATGAAGTCGGCGCGGACCACCAGGGAGATGGTCCGTTTCCTTTCCGGATCCACGATGGGACGGAGGTTCTTCCGCTGGCTGAACATGATGTATCCGATGTGCGTCTCGGGGATGACGGTGATGCCGCCGTTCTCGTTGACGATCTGGACCAGGAGTCCGACACGGCCGCCTTCGAAGAAACGCTCGTAGGTGACATCCTCCCCGTTCCGCCATTCCGACGGATCGACCTGCCGGAGTCCGTCCTTGATGATCCAGACGGGCTGTCCGACGAGGGTCTCCACCCGGATCGACTCCTGGGCGTATGCCGGATTCGAAGGTGAGACATAGGCGTAAAAGCGTTCGTGATACAGCGGGATTTCCAGCAGGTCAGGATCATACACGGGTCCCGCGAGGATGCCCATGTCCACTTCCGCCTTCCGGAGCTTTTCCTTGATGGTATCGGTCAGCATCTCTTCCGTCTGCAGCGAAATCATCGGATACCGTTCGCCGATGAACTTGAACAGGCCAGGCACGAGGACGGGGGAAACCGTGGAAATCAGGGCGATCTTCAAGGGACCGGCCATCGCATCCTTTTCCAGGCGGGTCATTTCGGTAATCTGGTTCACGTTGTACAGGACCACCTTCGCCTGGTCGATGATCTTGCGCCCGATTTCCGTGGCCGTCACAGGATGGGAGTCCCGGTCGAAGATGCGGACGTCCAGCTCCTCCTCCAATTTCTTCACCATCAGGCTCAGGGTCGATTGGGTGAGGCCGCAGGCTTCGGCCGCCTTTCCGAAGTGCCTATATTGGTCAATGGCAATGATATACCTCAGTTGCAGCAGTGTCATAATGCCGTGGCGATTGATAATATCAATGCAAAGATAAAAATAATTGTATTGATAAATGATAATCCGGGCAGTAATTTTGTACTAAGAAAGCATGGCACCCCATGAATTGGAAGATCATCACATGGTATATCGGCATCTCGCTCGTGTTTGTCGCCCTCCTGATGGGTGTCGCGGGCATCGTCGCCTGCTGCACGCCGGGAGACGCCAGCCGAATGCCTCTCCTATACTCCGCCTTCATCACCGGTACCGTCGGTTTCTACCCGCTCATCTTCGTGCGGAGAGGCCGTCAGCCGCTCAGTTTCCGCGAAGGCAACTGCATCGTCGTGGTGGCCTGGATCTTCGCCTGCCTGTTCGGCATGCTTCCTTTCCTTTTATACGGGCACGAGTTCACCCTGGTGAACGCCCTGTTCGAAAGCGTATCCGGATTCACGACGACGGGCGCCTCCATCCTGAATGACATCGAAGCCCTGCCGCGCGGACTGCAGCTCTGGCGCATCTCGACGGCCTGGGTCGGCGGCATCGGCATTGTCACCCTGTTCTCGATGCTGATCCGCGAACGGTTGGACAAGTCCACCCTTTCCGGCGCCGAAATCTCCAGTGTCGCTCGCGAGCCTTTCGCCGGAGAGCGGAGCAACAGTTTCGCCCAGCGGATGCTTGCCACCTATACGTCACTCACCGGCGTGACCTTCATCTCCCTGGTACTCACCGGGATGGGGTGGTTCGACGCACTCACCAACGCGATGTCCGCCTGCAGCACCTGCGGCTTCTGCACGCGCAACTCGAGCATCGCCTTCTACGGCAATCCGGCCGCCGAAATCATCCTGACCGTAGCCATGATCGCCGCCGGCATCAACTTCGGCATCCTCTTCCTGGCCTTCCTCCGGGGACGTCCCCACTTCTTCCTGAAATCGGAAATCATCAAAGTGTTCCTTTCCCTGCTCGGCATCGCCACCATCCTGGTGACCGTCGACCTGATGACGAAGGGGAACTATCCTTCCTTCGGTAACGCGCTCCGGGACGCCGCCTTCCAGGTCGCCTCCATCTCCACCACTACGGGATTCGCCACGCAGGATACGACGCTGTGGCCCCCGCTCAGCATGGCGATGCTGATCCTCTGCTCCCTGATCTGCGGCTGTTCCGGCTCCACCTCCGGCGGCATCAAGATCGACCGGGCCATCCTGGCGGCCAAGGGCATCCACCGGAAGGTCGGGCTGACCGTGGCGCCGAACGCCGTCAAGAACATCCGTGTCGACGGGCGGGCCAAAGCCGATTCTCAGATCAGCGACGCCTACGCGTACATCTTCTGCTATCTGCTGGTCCTCGTCGTGTTCTCCGCCGTCAACATCACCGTCGGCCTTGACTTCACGACGAGCATCACCGCCTCCATCGCCTGCATCGGCAATGTCGGTCCCGGTTTCGGAGACGTAGGCTCGATGTCCAACTACGCCGCCTTCCCCGGCATCCTCAAATTCACGAGCATGCTGGAAATGCTGATCGGACGTCTGGAAATCTTCCCGGTGCTGTACCTCTTCCGCTCCTTCTGGATGACACGGTAGCGGCTATTTCAAGTTCTTGTCGATGAGGCGGTTCAGCGCTTCCACCGAAAGCCCGGTGCGAAGGCCGTCCGGAGCCGTATGCAGGCAATAGTCCACCAGACGGTCCACCGTAGAGGTGGCCACGTGCATCCGCGTGTCGGAGGAGGCGTAGTAGATGAACACCCTGCCGTCCCCGTCGGCAATCCAGCCGTTGGAGAACAGCACGTTCATCACGTCGCCGATGTACTCCTCCCCTTCCGGCGCCATGAAGAAGCCGGCCGGTTCCGCGATGACGCGGGTGGGATCGTCCAAAGCGGTCATGTACAGGTAAAGGACATAGCGGAGACCGCTGGCGCAGCCGCGCACGCCGTGCGCGAGGTGAAGCCAGCCCCGGTCCGTCTTGATGGGATGCGGGCCTTCGCCGTTCTTGACTTCCTTGATGGTATGATAGTGTCGGGCGTTAATGATCTTCTCATCCTTCACCACCGCGTGCTCCATCGAATCCACCAGCGCCCAGCCGATGCCTCCGCCGTTGCCAGCATCGATGAAACCGTCCTGCGGACGCGTGTACAGGGCATACTTCCCGTCCACGAACTCGGGATGCAGGACCACGTTCCGCTGCTGGCTCTCCGACTGGAGGTCCGGGAGACGCTCCCAGTTGACCAGGTCCTTCGTGCGGGCGATGCCGGCGGCCGCCACGGCCGAAGACAGGTCTCCGGGCGCCGCGGCGGGATCCTTCCGCTCCACGCAGAAGATGCCGTAGATCCAGCCGTCCTCATGGACGGTCAGGCGCATGTCATACACGTTCGTCGCAGGCTCCCCCCACTCCGGCATCGTGATCGGACGGTCCCAGAAGCGGAAGTTGTCCACGCCGTTCGGACTCTCCGCCACGGCGAAGAAGCTCTTCCGGTCGGCGGCTTCCACGCGGACGACCAGCACGTATTTCCCGTTCCATTTGATGGCGCCGCTGTTCAGCGTCGCGTGAATGCCGAAACGCTCCATCAGATACGGATTCGTCGTTTCGTCCAGGTCGTACCGCCAGAAAAGCGGTGCGTGTTCCGCCGTCAGGACGGGATACTTGTAACGTTCGTACACCCCGTTGCCTTCAACCGCCTCGTTGGGGCGTTCCAGCAACCTTTCGTGATTGTATGTAAGATCGAGAAGTCTTTCGTTGAAAGTCATAAGATGCTATTTCTTAATGGGATAGAGCCTGAGCAGGAGGACGATCAGCAGAGCGATCGCCGCCGGGAACAGCGAGAACAGGCTCCAGATCATGTGCTGGACCGACGCCTCGTTCGTGATGGTGACCACCGTCTGACCCGTGGCGGCATCGGTACCGGAGATGAAGCCGGACAGGCCCAGGAGCATGGCGACCAGGGCGCCCGAGATGGCCGATCCGAACTTCTGCGCCATCGTGCCGGAGGAGAAGATCAGGCCCGTCGAGGAGGTGCCGTTCTGCTCGGTGGCATAGTCGGCCACATCGGCATACATGGACCACAGCAGCGGAGAATAGAGGCCGATGCCGATAGAGGTGAGGATCACCGTCGCGACCATCAACCAGATGTACTTCGGATCCATCGGGATGAAGAAGAAGGCGATGGAAGTCACGGCGCAGATGATGGCCGCCCAGTGGAAGGCCTTGCGCTTGGAACCCACCCACTTGGTGAACTTCGGGGACAGGCCGCCGAAGATCATGCAGGTCACCTCGCCGAAGGTCATGAAGACCGTATAGTTGATGATCAGGCCGGACACGGTGACATCCCCGTGGAGGCAGTACTCCAGGAGATAACCCGCTACGGCATAACGGAATCCGTTGAAGAAGTTGGTGCAGATGCCGATGAGCGTCAGGTAGATCCACGGCTTGTTGCGGAACAGGTCCGCGAAGGGCTTGAAGGAGAACTTCTCGGCGCGGACGGGCTTCAGGCGCTCCTTCGTCAGGAGGCCGCAGGCCAGGGTGCCGATGGCGGCGATACCGCCCAGGATCGCGCCCACCACGGCGTACTGGTGCGCGTCGGAGCCGCCAACCATCCGCTGCAGGTAAGGGAAGGAAAGCAGGGTGATGAAGCCCATGGCGTAGGCGCCCACCATCCGGTAGGACGAGAACTCGTTCTTCTCGTTGTCATCCGGCGTCATCACGCCGAGGAGCGAGCCGTAAGGCACGTTCACGGCCGTATATACCGCCATCATCAGGAGATACATGGAATAGGCATAGACACGCTTGCCCACAGGACCGAGGTCCGGCGTATAGAGCAGCAGGGCGAAGACGAGGCCCAGCGGAATGGCGCCGAAGATGAGCCAGGGACGGTAGGTGCCCCAGCGGGACTGGGTGCGGTCGGCGAGGGCGCCCATCATCGGGTCGGTAACCACGTCGAACAGGCGCGCCACCAGCATCAGCGTAGCGGTGTCGGCCACGGTGAGGCCGAAGATGTTGGTGAAGAACAGCGGGAACGCGATCGACATGACCTTCCAGGTGATTCCGCCGGCGGCGGCGTCGCCCAGGGCATATCCGATCTTCTCGGAGAGTTTAGCCATAAGTATTTGTATAATAAATGATTAATCCAAGAACTTGATGCCTTCCAGTTCGCTGAAAGCCTTGAAATCGGGAGCGCCCTCGAAGCCCTCCCAAGCGGCGTAGAAATGCGTCGCCTGGTCGTGCGCGTTGCGCCAGGTAAGCGCATACGCGATCGGGTAATCCGCGATGGCGGGATACAGGACCTTCGTCCACCATGTCGGATCGGGGATGGATTCCAGGCCGGTTTCGGCCAGGCAGATCAGCTTGCCGTGGCCGATGCCGAGGGCCTGCACGATGGAAAGCGACCGCTGCAGTTCCTCAGCGAAGCGCTTTCCGGAGGCTTCTGCGCCGTCCGGTGCCAGGAACTCGTAATGGTCCAGGCCCATCAGGTCCACGATGTCGTCACCGGGATAGCGGGACATGTATTCGTCCGGAGTGATGCCGCTGTTCGGCGAGTAGCACCAGACGAGGTTCGTCAGGCCGCGCTCCTTTACGAGATAGGTCCATGTGGTCCTGTACAGGTCCTTGTACTCCTGCTCCGTGCACAGCCTGGCACCCCACCAGAACCAGCTGCCGCTGTTCTCGTGCCAGGGCCGGAAAATAACGGGAATGTCTCCCAGGCTCTCCAGGAAATCGCCCATCCGCACCAGCCAGACATTCATGAACAGGTCGTGCAGTTCACCGCCCTCGAGGAGGGCCTTCACGACCTGGTCCGAGGAGACGTCCCAAGCGTCGCCGCCCGTGAGCGGATTCCGCGGATGCCAGGACATGGTGACGATGCCGCCGCGCTGCGCGTGCGTGACGGCCGCCTTGCGGATCAGGTTGAAATCGACACTGTCCAGGCTGGCCTTGTCGCCCATTTCGATGCCGCCGAGTTCGAGGCCCATCACGGCGGGGTACTTGCCGGTCACGGCTTTGACGTCGGAACGGGTCAGGGAGTCCGCCTCCCAGTCCTCCACCTTCCAGGCGTGGCCGTAGCACAGGTCGTCCTGGTGACCGTAGAGGATGTCCCCCTTCGCGACGGCGGCGGAAAGGGTGTTGAGAAGTTGGTCTTTCGGCGTTTCCGCGGCTTTCTTGTCGGCGGAACCGCAGGCGGCCAGCAGGATTCCGGCCAACGGGGCGATGATGGAGGCGATTCTCATAGGGCTATACGATGGTTTTGTTCTTCTTGAAGGTCGTCCGGAACTCCCGCGGCGTCTGTCCCTTCTTGGACTTGAAGATGCGGTTGAAATTGGACTGGTTGTTGAAGCCGCACTCGTAGCAGATTTCCGCGATGGTGTCGGTCGTGTCGACCAGCATCCGGAGCGCATAGGCGATCTTGACGTCGATGATATAGTCCGACAGGGTGCTGCCGGTGCGGAGCTTGAAGAAGCGGCTGAACGCCGACGGCGACATGTAGGCCATGGCCGAGAGCTGCGACAACGTCGGATTCTCCCGGTAGTGCTCGTCGATGTATTGCTTGACCGCCTGGATGCGGTCCTCTTCCTGGCCCAGGTCCGGCAGGGCGTACGAACTGCCGGCCAGCACCCGCGCGTCGGGCGCGAGCGAAAGCTGATACAGCAGATACAGGAAATTGACGAACTGGACGAAGCCCTCCTGCTCCCCGGCGATGGAATTCAAGGTCGCGTACACCTGCATGATGGTGGGCAGCGGGAAGGCGAGCCCGTGCTCCGCGCGGGAGAACATCTCCTTGATGGACGCGAACTGCGTCTTGGAGATCAGGCCGTCGGCAAACAGGTCGGAGGGGAACTGGATGGTGATCTCCCGGATGTCGGTCGATGTGCAATCACCCTGTTTCCACACGTGTTCGAGGTTCTCTCCCCCGATGAGGACGAGGTCGTACTGGCCGATGGTTTCCACATTGTCGCCCACGATGCGCTGGGCGCCCGCCGCGTTCTCCACGAAATTGAGCTCGAAGCACTGGTGACGGTGCAGCGGGTAGTTGAACTCGGACTTGTGCCTTTCCACGATGTAGAGGCAGTCCTTGTCCGTGAACGGAGTCATTTCGTTGAGAACGTTCGTCATAGGTCAGAAGGGACGGAATTCGGGAGCGTTGAAGGGAACCAGGGCCAGGCACTCCATTTCCACCAGCCAGGCGGGCCGGCAGACGGGCGCCAGGACGAAGACGGCATTCAGGTCCGGGAAGGCTTCCGCAACAATCTGACGGACAATGGAATAGTCCGCCGCATCACGCAGATAGACCACGGCCATGGCGATGTCCTTGAGCTTGGCACCGGCTTCCGAGAGGAGGGCGGAGATGTTTTCCAGCATCCGGCGGGTCTGCATCGACACATCCCCGGGATACATCACCTTTCCTTCCGCGTCGATGCTGGCGGTGCCGCTGATGAAGACTTGCCGACGGTCGCCGTAAGTCACGGCCGTACCGCGCTCGAAGGTCACGCCATAGTCCATCGTGGGGCTGAGGTGGTCCTTCGCATACAGGAAACGGACCTGCTCGGAAGCCAGGCCTCCGACGCTGTAGGCATCCGTCTCCACCAGCATCCGGGGATCCGGGTGCCGGCCTTCGATGCCGGTGCTGGCGATGAAATGCGACTTGGCGGTCAGGCCGATGCGCTCGAAATACTGCCGCCGGGCCACGACGACCCCGTTATAGTTGACATCGACATCCCGGGCGAAGATCCAGGTACGGACCGTGTTGGCGGCGACGGAGAGTCCCCGCCGGCCGAGTTTTCCGTCCAGGTCCAGGAAGATGCCGGCCATCTGCTCGTAGGAATCGACACCGGCGGCGGTCATGGAACCGGCCCAATGGTGCTCGTAACCCTCGTGGGTGAAGAAACCGTCGCTCCCCTCCATCGGAGAGGTGCAGTACATCCACAGAGCGATGCGGGTGCCGTCAAGGGGCGGCTGCTGAACAACGGACGTCACGGCATCCGGCAAAGAGAGAAGGGCCTCCTGCAGCTGCGGGGCCTGATTGGAAGCGTCGCTGAGGAAAAATCGGCGGAAATGCACGGTGCGTCCTTCGGAAGCAGCCGCGCAAGCCTCGATTACAGCGTTCAATTGATCTTTATATCCCAGGGAAGGGTCCGTAACGACAATCATCACATGGAACTCGGCGGTGCCTCCCTTCCGGGGAACGAAAACAGTGGTCTTTGTTTTAGTATTCATTCTGGCCGAAATTTACACTTTTTAAGCGGTCTTTCCAAATAAACAACCTCAAAAAAGTACCATTAATGCAAAACATTTGTTATCTTTGTTATGATAACCAATTGAACGCGTCCCCATGACCCGACCGCAGCAGTTTCTCAGTGCGACCTTGACGGCATTGACCGGCATCGCCGTTTACTGCTTCTTCGCCTTCCGCTATCCGTATCACCTTCATTTTCAGGAGCAATACCAGCTTTTCGAGTCCACATGGGCGTACTTCTCCGGCGTCGCCTCCGTCCCCGGAGGGCTGGCGGACTGGGCCGGCCGTTTCCTGACGCAGTTCTGCTACTACGCTCCGGCCGGCGCCGCCATCATGGCATTCCTGGTCTGCGCCGTGCAGCTGCTCACATGGGCCTTGTGCCGTCGGCGAACGTTCACTTCCTATGCGCTGAGTTTCCTTCCCGTCATCGCGCTGCTGGCGTTCCATTGCGACGAAAGCGCGCTTGCCGGCGGAACGGTCGCCCTCATTCTGGCGCTTGCCTGCGCCGCCCTTTGCACGCTCGTCAGATCCGACAAGGCCCGGTGGATCCTCGAAGCCATCCTGGTACCATCGGCCTATGTGGTCTGCGGCGGACTGGCCGTCGTCTTCGTGCTGGCCTGCCTCATCCGGGAATTTGCCCGGTGCGGCATCAAGGCCTGGCTTGTCGCCGCGGTCCTGACCGTCCTGGCCGTCCTCTGCCCCGTCATCGCCGCGCGGGTCTTTCCCTATCCCCTGGACCGTCTCTGCTACGGCATTCATTATTACCGTTTCCACAACGTCATACCCGGGTTGCTCTGGGTTTCCGCCCTCTGCTCGGTCCTCGTGGCCGGAATCTGTTCCTTCAAATCCCGGGAGATATCGGCCGGGTGGCAATGGGCCGTCGGCATGGGCCTTTTCGTCCTTTTCGCCGCCTTGGGCGTCGTCTCTGTCCGTAAGACCGCGGACCGGGCACGGGAAGAGGCCATGCGATATGACTTCATGGCCCGGATGGAGATGTGGAACCGGATCATGATGCGGGCGGATGAGAAGAATCCGCAGGATCCCGCCTCCCTCTCCTGCCTCAACCTGGCTTTGGCCAAGACCGGACGGATGGGCGACCATCAGTTCGAGTACTGGCAGAACGGATCGGAAGGGCTGATTCCGGCTTTTGTCAACGACTTCACCGGCCCCGTTTCCACCGGCGAAATCTTCTGGCATCTCGGCATGGTCAATACCGCCCAGCGTTTCACCTTCGAGGCGCAGGAGGCCATCCCCGATTTCCAGAAAAGCGCCCGCTGCTATAAGCGCCTCGCCCAGACCAACATCGTCAACGGCGACTGGGACGTCGCCCGCAAGTACCTGAAGGCCTTGCACAACGCCTTGTTTTACCGTCGATGGGCGGATGAGACGCTGGCGGCGCTCGAGGGCGGAACCGTCTTCGACCGGCCGGAGCTGGCGCGGGCCCGCGACCTCCGCCTGAAAGAG
>JAEEGK010033237.1_pt1 | contig 10041 bp, 4 predicted proteins | sample 8958771 | NCBI WGS metagenome assembly JAEEGK01 (sample SAMN16246547, study PRJNA631951) | gut metagenome | biome: gut microbiome; feature: rumen; material: SC-attached | host: Bos | place: Iran: Karaj | collected 2018-10 | reverse complement strand
GAAACTGCCCGCAGCTCTGGCTCCTATCAAGTGTGCTGTAATGCCGTTGGTGAAGAAGGACGGTCTGCCCGAGAAGGCGCGTGAGATCATCGACCAGCTGAAGTTCCATTTCAACTGCCAGTATGATGAGAAGGATTCTATCGGCAAACGTTATCGTCGTCAGGATGCCATCGGCACACCATATTGTGTCACCGTGGATCACGACACGCTGACAGACGGTAAGGTCACCCTGCGTTTCCGTGACACGATGGAGCAGGAGCGTGTGGCTATCAGTGACCTGAATGCGATCATCGAGGATAAGGTGAGCATTGCTTCGCTTCTGAAAAAGCTTCAGTAAAGGTGAGAAGGTGAATAAGTGAAAAGGTGAAGAAATGAGAATGAAGGAGATATTGAGAAAGGGGGTGATGGGTGTTTCACTTTTTCACCTTTTCACCCTTTCACTTTTGTTGGTTTCTTGTGGTGATGAGACGGAGATTGAGGGTGAGTTCGACAATTGGGAGGAGAAGAACGAGGCCGTTCTTGCCCAATGGGGCTCTGATGCCAGCTATCGTAAGATTCCCACCTACACAATCAACGCTGACGTACAGGGGTTGACAAACGATAACTATATCTACGTAGAGGTGCTGGAGTCGGGTAATGGTACTGAATCGCCTTTATTTACGGACACTGTACGTGTGGCATATCGTGGTCACCTGATTCCCACCGAGTCCTATCCTGAAGGAAAAGTGTTCGACCAGACATACGTTGAAGACTTTCGGTGGGATACGGCCAGACAGACAGATTTTGTAACAATGGTCACAGTCGACGGTTTTGCTACTGCCCTGATGAATATGCATGTTGGTGATCGTTGGCGGGTGCGTATTCCCTATATCTTAGGTTATGGCACTACTTCTACAAACTCTGTTGCAGGATATAGTAATCTGGTCTTCGAAATAGCCTTATATGATTTCTGGCATCCTGGCGAGACACGTCCTGCTGCTAAATCGCGTTAGGACCGATTACATAGAAGAATAGCATAAAAATCCCGAAACATTTGGTGGTTTCGGGATTTTTTCTTATATTTGCTGCTGTATAAAACAATTAACAACCAAATAATTATACCGATATGAAGAAATTATACTTATTATTATGCGTACTGTCTATAGCCTTTTATTCAAGTGCAGCAGTAATTGAGATTAATGGTATCTATTACAATCTGATCACTAAAGCCAAGGTTGCTGAAGTATCAGCAGGGACAAATCTTTATTCAGGAATAGTTGCGATTCCTGAGAAAGTGACGTATGAGGATGTTACGTATGATGTGACAAGTATTCAGAAAGATGCATTTTGGGGTTCTAAGAATCTGACAGCTGTAACCATTGCTAATAGTGTTACGTCTATTGGTGAAAATGCTTTTAGGGGCTGTGAGGGACTTACTTCGGTGACGATAGGCAGTGGTGTGAAGGACATCGGAGTAAGGGCTTTCTTCGAGTGTGATAATCTGCCTACTATCACGATTCCCGACAATGTAACAAGTATCGGTGAATATGCCTTCACCGGATGTACTAAGTTGGGGTCTATAACACTTCCCTCAAATCTGACGGTTATCGAAAACAATCTTTTCCAAAATTGTAGCAGTCTGGCATCCATCACTATTCCCGAAGGTGTGACCAGAATCGGTGATTACGCCTTTAGTGGCTGTCAGTCTCTTACCGCCTTTACTATACCTGAGAGTGTAACAGAAATTGGGAACTCTGCTTTTTATAAGTGCTCAGGCCTGACATCAATGACTATCCCCGCCAGTGTTACAACTGCTGGCAATGGCGTATTTCATGATTGTCCTAATCTCGCAAGTGTTACAATCCCCAATAAATGGATTACAATCCCTAACAGCACATTCAAAGGCTGTTCATCACTTGCCTCTTTCACGATACCTGCTAGTGTGACTAAAATTGAAGGTTCTGCCTTTGATGGTTGCAAGAGCCTGACATCAATGACTATCCCAGGTACGGTTACTACAATTGAGAGCGTTGCATTTAACGAATGTGATGGTTTAACCTCTGTGACTATTGAAGAAGGTGTAGTTACTATCGGTGGTGATGTCTTCAGGGATTGTGCTAAACTGGCGAAAGTGACTATTCCTGAGACGGTGACTAAGATTGATAATGAGGCTTTTCTCCGTTGTGGCCAGTTGGAGTCAATAGCTCTTCCTAACAGCTTGAAGACTCTTGGCACCAATGTGTTCAAAGATTGTAGTAAGCTGAGTTCTCTGACTATCGGCTCTAGCTTGAAGGTCATCGACAACTTTGCCTTTGATGGTTGTAGCAGTCTGACTTCTGTCGCCATTCCTGGCAATGTTACCCATATTAGTAGTTCTGCCTTCTGTAATTGTACTTCATTGTCATCTGTCTCACTCTCCGAGGGATTGGTGGAGATCGGCAACAACGCGTTCAGGAACTGCCCACAATTGACCACGGTAACGATACCAAATAGTGTGAAGACAATTGGCGGATCTGCGTTTATGAACTGTACAGAGTTGACGACATTGAATATCGGTCTTTCTGTCAGTTTGATCAGTACCTATGCTTTTGCTTCATGCGAAAAGCTGGAGAATGTTTATATTTACGCAGAAAAAGTACCAAACACGATTTCCGATGCATTTAACAATTCTTATCCTGATTATATTACCTTGCATGTGCCGGCTGTTAGTGTGGAGGCATATAAGGCAGCTCAACCTTGGAGTACATTCAAGGAAATTGTTCCATTGTCTGTCGTTGCTACATATAAGCTGATTTATATGGTAGATGATGAGGTGTATAAGACATACGACATATTTGAGGGCGCAACCATTACGCCAGAAAAAGAGCCCCAAAAGGATGGTTTCGATTTCTCAGGATGGAGTGCTATTCCAGCAACTATGCCTGCTGAGGATGTCATCGTCACTGGTACTTTCACTCCTCAAGAAAATACAGTTGTTATTACTATCGGTAATACAGGCAAGACTACCTATTGCAGTGAGTATGATCTCGAATTCTCAAATGTTGCAAACGTCAAGGCTTATACGGCTACAGGTTATGACGATCTCACAAATACCATCTGGCTAACACGCGTCATGAGTGTTCCTGCAGGTACAGGAATCTTGGTGAAGGGAGATGAAGGATCTCATCCTATTCCCATATCAAGCGTGAGGTCTGTCTATGCAAACTTCTTTGTGGGCAATACTGGAGATCCTATAACAATAGGAGAGACTGACGGGGATATGAAGAACTACTACCTGAAAAATGGCACATTCCTGAGTGTGAGTGGTAGTGCCAAAATCAATAAGAATAAGGCCTATCTTCAGCTTCCACTTAGTGCATTTGCATTTACCCGCTCTATTAATGTCGGCTATGACGATGAAGACGGCACTACAAGCATCAAAGAAGTGAGAAGTAGAGACGTGAAAAGTGACGAGTGGTTCAACCTCCAAGGCCAGCGTGTCAGCAAGCCTGGTAAGGGTCTCTATATTAAAAATGGAAAGAAAGTAATTGTCAGATAGCCTCTATTCATTATTTTACTATAAAAATCCCGAAATGCTTGGCCGTTTCGGGATTTTTGTGTATCTTTGTCGCCATATTAACAAAAAAAATATACAACTATATGCGAAGATTATTACTAATACTTTCATGCTTTCTTGTATCAGTTGTTATATATGCTGGTAAAGTAACAGAGCAGCAGGCCTCTCAGAAGGCCCAACAGTTCCTTGGAGGAAAAAGTGTCGTTGCAGTTGAGTCTCATAAAGCTCTGTCGCGCTCCCTAGGTGATGAACCGGCATTTTATATTTTCAATGCCAAAGATAATGAGGGCTTTGTGATTGTATCTGCCGATGACAGAATAGAAGCAGTCTTGGGATACTCCTATCATGGAACGTTCAGTTTGGACAATATGCCTGACAACCTTCGGTGGTGGCTGTCAGAATACACGGAACAGATCAAGTCGCTAACAGATGATTATCAGCCATCGGAGAAAGCGACAACCCGTGCTGCCAAGTCTGCCATTGCGCCTCTGATAACTACAACATGGGACCAGTCGACACCCTATAACCTCCAGTGTCCTGAATCTGGAGGACAAAAGTGTTTGACTGGATGTGTTGCTACCGCATTAGCTCAGGTGATGTATTATTACAAGTGGCCATCCTCGTGTACTTCTCTGCCTGCATACGTAACAAGTAGTCTAAAACTATCTGTTCCAGAACTACCGGCTACATCTTTTAAGTGGAATCAGATGAAGACTAGTTATGCGTACGGCGAAAATTCAGGTCCTGCTGCTGAAGCTGTAGCAGAGCTTTTACGCTATTGTGGTCAGGCTAACAAGATGAACTATACACCCACTAGTTCTGGCGCCTATATTCATGAAGATGTTATGATCAATAGTTTTAACTATAGCAAGAATATGCGTTATATCCTTCGTGATAATTTCGCTGATGACCACTGGGAAAGTCTCATATATAAAGAACTGGCTGAAAACCGCCCGGTTTTGTATGGCGGAAGTTCGGATCCTGGTAGTGATGGTGGAGGACATCAGTTTATTTGCGATGGATATGATGGGAATGGCAAGTATCACATGAACTGGGGCTGGGGAGGATATTGCGATGGCTACTATCTGCTTTCGGCTTGTAATCCGCAAAGTCAGGGCGTACCTGCGGGAGGAAGATATAATACTGGACAGCATGCTAATATTGGCTTCAAACCGGCCGTGGAGGGCGAAATTATTATTCCTGAATTGCAAAGCTCTATTCAAGACTATTCCATTCAGTCTTTTACGAGGACATCAGGGAAGTCTGATTTTGAGAATATACCATTATATGCTTGGATTTTTGCAATTTATAATGTTTCTCCAGAATCTCCATTCAGCTCAGAAGTGGGCTGGGGACTCTATCAAGGTGAGAGTCTCATCCAAACATTCTCTGCAGGCTCTGTTGATTTTGAAGCCCGAAATTATGCTTCTGTTAGGAATGAGCTGTCGGTATCTTTCGGAAAAGATCTGAAAGATGGAAAATATCAGTTCCGCCAGATCTATAAGGACCAGAGTACACAGGATTGGACTTTGTGCTCAAGATATATCTCAAATAGTCTGGTCGTTGAAATTGCCGGCACCTCTATGACGGTCAGAATGATTGATAATGGAAATGTGAAGTTTAGTGTCAGTAATGTGAGATGCTCTGATATGCCAGCTGTTGGTACTCCTGTGACAGTGACGGCGGATGTAACCAATCAGGGAGAGTCTAATTATCTGACTGCCTGTCTTTGGATTCAGAAAGAGGGAGAAACAACCTGGCATAATGAAACCTCACGGTCTATTAGGGTAGATCAAGAGAAAACAACATCCGTAGAATTTCAGTTTACTCCAGAGTCTGCAGGTAACTATAACCTGAAAATTACGTCAAATGTTTCTGAAGATGCTCTGGCAACTGCGAAGGTTAAGGTTTCTACTGTAGAAAATGTCATACTGGATGGAGTCTCTTATTTATGTATGCCACCATATAAGGCTGCAAAAATCATATCAGCAGACAGGGTATCAACGCCAGAGGAGCTGACGATTCCTTCAACAGTCAAGACAAGTGATGGGACGAAATGCAAAGTATTGTCTATTGAGCAAGGTGCTTTTGCGTATAATGGTATGATCAAGAAGTTGATTTTATCAGAAGGTGTGAAGACCATGGGGCAAAATTCCTTTAAATATTGTTATAACATGGAATGGCTTGTTTTACCTTCGTCTTTGACTGCTATTGGAGAGTATTCTTTTTCATGTTGCAATTCCCTGAAGATTATCATTTCGAGGATGAATAATCCTTTTGAAATTGATGAAAATGTTTTTGCCAATGAGAAGTATGATTCAGAAAAACAGAACTGGATTCTTATCCCTCCGACAGCTACACTTTATGTCCCTGTGGGTTCTTCGTCTGTTTATAAGAAAACTAAAGGGTGGTCGGAATTCGCAAAGGTAGAAGAGGGTGAGCCCTTTGAAACTGTCGTTGGTGATCTGAAGTATTTTTGTTCTTCTGGTTCTAAGACGGCGACGGTCATTCGAGGAGACTATAGTGAATTGAAGAGTGTAGAAATTCCTGCTACAATTTCTATAGATAAGGTTAAATATAAGGTGAAGGCCATTGGTGACAATGCCTTTAGTTCCTGTTGGAATATAAAGACTCTATCTTTGGCTGAAGGTATTGAGTCTATTGGAAATAGCTCTTTCTGGAATATTGGAGTATCAGAACTGTCTTTGCCAAGTACTTTAAAGAGTATAGGGGATAATGCTTTCGGGTATATCTATATCAAGTCATTGGTCATCCCTGAAGGTGTGGAGAGTATTGGCAATTATGCTTTTCAAGGCTCAGGTATAGAAAAGGTGGAATTGCCTTCCACTTTAACGAGCATTGGTGATTTTGTGTTTACTAGATGTAGTAATCTTACTTCAGTTACATCTTACAGTACTGACCCTCAGAATGTCAATATGAATGCTTTTATGATAGAAAAATATGATGAAAGTTTACAAGAGTGGATTAATGAACCACTCTCTGCTATACTTTATGTTCCTGCAGGTTCAAAGGAGAAGTATGAGCAGGCTGTGGGCTGGAAGGAGTTTAAGAATATTGTTGAGATGGGAGAAACAGCACCAATCACCATCGGCAAGTTTGGTAAGGCTTCCTATTGTGGTGACAAATCACTGGATTTCAGCTTCTCTGAGGAAGTGAAGGCTTATATTGCAACGGGCTTTGACAAGGATGAGGGTACGATCTGGCTGACACGAGTAAAGGATGTGCCTGCAGGTGTTCCTGTTTTGATCAAGGGCGAGGCCAATAAGACTTATGATGTTCCTGTGACGGATAGCCAGAACTCTTACTATACGAATATGTTCGTAGGTAACACGAGTGGAGCTTCTATTGAGATCTACGAGACTTCCGCTGATGGCAGTAAGGTGAACTACTACCTGAAAGATGGTACATTCCTGAGTGTGACTGGCAATGCAAAAATCGGTAAGAACAAGTGTTACCTTCAGCTGCCTGCAACGTTCAATGCCTCTGTGACAGGTGCCTCCCAGAGTGTGACAGTCGGTCAGACAGGCAAGGCTTCTTTCGCAGCTTCTGTAGGTTTGGACTTCACGAATGTTGAAGGTTTGAAGGCATTCACAGCCACGGGCTATGATAAGAGTACTAAGACCATCTGGCTGACTCGCGTGATGAAGGTTCAGCAGGGTGAGGGTGTACTGCTCAAGGGTGATCCCGGTAATTATGAGATTCCCTCAGTCGCTGCCCAGAGCCACTATGAGAATATGTTCGTAGGCAACACGAGTGGAGCAACTATTGAGATTCCAGAGATGTCCGCTGATGGTAGTCTGACGAACTATTACCTGAAGGATGGTACATTCTTGCGTGTGACTGGCAATGCTAAAATCGGTAACAACAAGTGTTATTTGCCTTTGCCGACTTCGATGGTTGCTGGAGCAGCCTCTACTCGTGGTTCAGAGAAGAGCTACAAGTTTGAAGAGTCTGAGATGATCAAGCTGCCAATCCTTTTCAGAAGCCTCGAAAATGATGGCGATGGTACAACTGGAATACATGTTCAATCTTCAATGTTCAATGATCCATCAGATGCCTATTACACTCTCCAAGGCCAGCGTGTCGTGAACCCAGGTAAAGGCCTTTACATCAAGAATGGTAAAAAGGTGATTGTAAAATAGAACTATATTAATATATAGAAAAATCCCGAAATGCTTGGTCGTTTCGGGATTTTTGTGTATCTTTGTCCCATATTAACTGAAAACAATTATGATATGAAGTATTTTTGTACATTTAGGAATGTTTTGGTCCTCTGTCTGTTATGTATGACAAGCATTGTAGCTCAAGGACAGAAAAAGAGTGAGGGCCCTTTCTATGTGGAAGGTCCTCAGATTAAGGTAGATGTGCGCCATCTGAAATGGTCTGATTTTGAAGGGATTCAGCCAAGACGTACTGCACTCACAAGAGGAGATGATTCTCCTTCCAGATGGATTGATCGAATCGGGAACATGCCAGACTATCTGATAGATTTCTATCAGTTGTATGGTACAAAAGTGCAGGAAGTCTTAGATGGTCAAGAAAACTGGCTGTCAAATCCAGAAGAAGCTGAATATGATTCTAAAGGAACTTATTATGTGATAGTCAAGACAATCAATGGCACTACAGATTTTACCTTCCCTGTAGGTTCCGGTAATAATGTTATAAAAGAAGCTGCTGGTAAAGCTGTGCAGGAAATTTGCGGAAATATTGTTAATGAATACACATGCTTTATGAACTATCTGACACTGTGTATGAACTATGATTATCCAGAAGCATTCTGGACAGGAAATGCTGCAAATTGGGGCACCGGATGGGGGTATGGTTACTCGTATAACCCTTCAGCTGGCACTGGAACTGTAGAATATAATATGAATCTTACTTTTACATTGAAGGGAGATTATTTTGATTATCGAATAGCTGAGTTCCGTGATCCTACTACATTGTCATCAACCGTAACGGAATTTAAAACAAAGGTGAATTCTATCACAGAATCCTACAAAAGCAAAACCCGTTATGAACAAGTTTCTGGTCTGAACGACTGGTTGACGAAGCATAATAGCTATAATTCAGACTTACTCCAAACTGGAACAGCTGCAGAAATTGCTTGGAGTCCAATGAGTGCCCTGCGTGAGAGTACAGGTGCTTTGGGACCAGTTTGTGAGGGATATGCCCGTGCTTTCAAGTGTCTGTGTGACAAACTATCCATTCCTTGTATCCTGGCAACGGGTAATGCCAAGAATAGCAAGTCTGGAGCCGGTGAGGCTCATATGTGGAATGAGGTGCAGATGGATAATAATGAATGGTATGCAGTAGATGTCACGTGGAATGACCCGATTATAGCTGGAGCAGACAATAACAAGAAAGTTTCTGGAGGCGAGAACGAGTTCTGGCTCTTGTTGGGTCAAAATGACGAGGTCGCTCCTGGCTTCACGTTTGCAGAGTCGCATCCAAATACCCCAGCAGGTGACAATCCTTTTCAGAGCCAATGGGATCTCTTGTTTGAATCACTGATTACTAAAACGCATTATGAGGTGTCTGCTGCCATCACTATCGGCAAAAGCGGCAAGGCCTCTTATTGTGGTGACAAATCACTGGATTTCAGCTTCTCTGAGGAGATCAAGGCTTATATTGCTACTGGCTTTGACAAAGATGAGGGTACGATCTGGCTGACGCGAGTAAAGGATGTGCCTGCAGGTGTTCCTGTATTGATCAAGGGAGAGGCCGAGAAGACCTATAATGTTCCTGTGACGGACAGCCAGAACTCTTACTATACGAATATGTTCGTGGGTAACACGAGTGGAGCTTCTATTGAGATCTACGAGACTTCCGCTGATGGCAGTAAGGTGAACTACTACCTGAAAAATGGTACATTCCTGAGTGTGAGTGGCAATGCTACCATTGGTAACAATAAGTGTTACCTGCAGTTGCCGGCAACGTTCAATGCCTCTGTGACAGGTGCCTCCCAGAGTGTGACAGTTGGTCAGACAGGCAAGGCCTCTTTTGCAGCTTCTGTAGATTTGGACTTCACGAATGTTGAAGGTTTGAAGGCTTTCACAGCCACGGGCTATGATAAGAGCACTAAGACCATCTGGCTAACACGCGTGATGAAAGTTCAGCAGGGTGAGGGTGTTCTGCTCAAGGGTGATCCCGATAATTATGAGATTCCCTCAGTCGCTGCCCAGAGCCACTATGAGAATATGTTCGTAGGCAACACAAGTGGAGCAACTATTGAGATTTACGAGACGTCCTATGATGGCAGTCAGACGAACTACTACCTGAAGGATGGTACATTCTTGAGTGTGACGGGCAATGCTAAAATCGGTAACAATAAGTGTTATTTGCCTTTGCCGACTTCGATGGTAGCTGGAGCAGCCTCTACTCGTGGTTCAGAGGCTGACTACAAGTTTGAAGAGCCTGAGATGATTAAGATGCCGATCGACTTCAGAAGCCTTGACAATGATGGCGATGGTACAACTGAAATAAAA